>Ga0209804_1001006_pt1 | contig 19372 bp, 16 predicted proteins | sample GraSoiAngelo_139_FD_185896 | JGI IMG/M metagenome (GOLD analysis project Ga0209804, IMG submission 185896) | Grasslands soil microbial communities from the Angelo Coastal Reserve, California, USA - 14_0929_12_20cm (SPAdes) (version 2) | ecosystem: Environmental > Terrestrial > Soil > Grasslands ... | reverse complement strand
CTCGGCGCCGATCATTGCGGCGGCAAGGTCGCGCTTGGTTTTCTGCAACTCCAGGACTTTCTCCTCAACCGTGTCGCGGGCAATCAGTCGATAGGTGAAGATGGGCCGCGTCTGTCCAATGCGATGCGCACGGTCTACGGCCTGCGCTTCAACCGCGGGGTTCCACCAAGGATCGAGAATGAATACATAATCTGCGGCGGTGAGATTCAAGCCCAGACCGCCTGCCTTCAGGCTGACAAGGAAGAGCCGGCAGTCTTTGTCATTCTGGAAGCGCTCCACTCGGGTCTGGCGGTCACGGGTGGCGCCGTCTAGGTATTCGTAGAGTATACCGTCCTGATTCAGGCGGGCGCGGAGAATCTTCAGCAAGCTGGTGAACTGCGAGAACACCAGCGCCTTGTGTCTTTCGTCGAGCACTTCACGCAGTTGCTCGAGCAGCACGTCCAGCTTGGCGCTGGAATCACTGGAGCGTTTCGAATCGAGCAAGCCGGGATGGCAAGCAGCTTGCCGCAGGCGCAACAATGCCTCTAGGACCTGAATCTTGGATTTCGCCAGGCCGGCGGTTTCGATCCGCCTGAGCAACGAACCGCGGTAGTGCTGGCGCAACTCGTCATAGAGCTTCCGTTGCTCAGGTTCGAGCTCGCAATACACTGTTTGCTCGGTTTTGGACGGCAGTTCACGAGCCACCTGCTCCTTGGTTCGGCGCAAGATAAACGGCCGCAACGCCTGACCCAGCAGGCGGCGCGTTTCTTCGTCCGGATTGCGCATCGACCCGCCCGCGACCTTGAAGGCATTGGCAGCGCCAAGCATTCCAGGGTTGAGAAACTCGAATAAAGTCCACAACTCACCGAGGTGGTTTTCCACCGGAGTGCCGCTCACCGCCAGGCGGTGTCGTCCGCGCAGAAGCCGCGCGGCCTTCGACGATTCGGTTTCCGCATTCTTGACCACCTGCGCCTCGTCGAGCACGACGTAATCAAACTCGGCGTCTTTGAAGCGCCAGGCGTCCCGGCGCAGCGTGCCGTAGGTCGTGAGCACCAGGTCGTAAGCGGCGAAGTCATTGCCGTTGCGCTCCAAGCCGGTATGATCGAGCACGCGCAGCTGCGGAGTGAAGCGTGCCGCTTCCTCCTTCCAGTTGAATACGAGCGACTTCGGAACGACCACCAGGGACGGACCGACGAGCTCGCCCGCGGCTCGCAACTCGCGGCGGGATTCGAGCAGTGCCAGTACCTGCGCGGTCTTGCCCACACCCATGTCGTCCGCCAGGCAGCCACCGAAGGAGAAACGCTGCAGGAAGTGCATCCAACCCAAGCCTTCGCTTTGATAATCACGCAGTCGACCCACAAATCCCGCGGGCTGTGCCGCAGGTTCGACGCTGCGAAACCGTCGTAGCTCCTCGCGCACGCGTGCGAAGGTCTCATCGCAGCGGGCTTCTGGTTGCGCCGCTACTAGGGCGTCAAGCAATCCCGCTTGGCTCTGACGGAAGCGCACATGACCTTGCTCTGGCTCACCCATTCCAGCCAACGGGCCAATACGGCGCAGCCACTCTTCCGGCAGCACACCATAGGTTCCATCATCGAGCCGCACCATCTTGTCCCCGCGGCGCAGGGCTTCGAGCAACTCGGGCAGGCGCGCTGTGGCGTTCCCGTACTCTACCTCACCGTGCAGCTCGAACCAATCCACGCCACTCGAAACCTCGATGCGAAATGCGCCTGGGCGCCGGAATATCTTTCCTTCGGCTTTGATGTCCCAGCCTGCCTCCACAAGCGAGCGCACGATGCGAGGCAGCTTGCTCGGCGCCAACTCCCATCTCTGCGTGGAATCCGGGTAGGTGGGAGCGCGCTGCTTCAGGCCAAGCTGATCGAGAAACGCGCAGGCGGCCTTCTCCGCATTGGAATCCCGGCGTATAAAACGCCGTCCTGCAGCATCGAAAAAGCCTCGCGCCGGATCGAACGCCGCGAACATGCGGCCCTCGTAAGCAAAACACAGTTTCGCATCTAGGCGTTCATTCCGGTACGTGACGCGGGCTTTGGAAATTGTCAAATGAGGATGGGGTGGCAGCGCCACCTCCTCGTATCGTAACTCCTCTGGCACCCGCAGCGGCGGCAAGTTCGGACAGCAGAGCAAAGTCGCCAGGAATTCATCGCGTTCCTTTTCGGGAACTAAGAACGAGCCCTGTTTCCGAAGAGCGATGATCCATTCGATCGAGGTTTCGCTGGCGAGAGGTGCCACGCGGTCTCTCGTGATTACCAGACCTGCCGTGGCCAGGGCCGGAAATGTTACTTCCCTGCGCTCCTCTCCGCGCTGGAAAAAGCCGGCGAGGGTACATGCCGTTTCGCCAAGCTGGTGCAGCTCAAGGACGAAATTCCAGGGACCGCCTTCGTCCCATGCAAGCTGAAGCAGGTTGTCCGGTTCGTTCAGGGGCCGCAGGAAGCAACGTCCAGTGCGTGCCGCCAACGGCATGAGCATGCTGGCCAAAGCGGGCGAGAGCAGAGGGGATTCGGGGATCGGCAGATAAGTTCCCGCGTAGCCGTAGCTATACGATTGACCTCCCGGCAGAGAGGACAGAATTTCGCGATCCTCTGACAGCGGGAGCTGGGCGATCTGGCCTTGGCTCATGGAAAGAACTTTGGGTCGCGAGAAACTGCCATTAGCGTTCCGGTTGCGCGATTGCAGTGAGAGAACCAAACCGCCGCCGTGTACGTTTTTCGCAACGTCCACGACATACAGGATCTCCAGCTTGGACGGCCAAGCCGCGCGATCTCGAGGCGGAAAGACCTCACCGAGTTGTTTCCGCCAGTCCGGTGGTTTCGGCTTTGCCGGATTCCAGACGACCGCAGGAGAACGCGATGAAAGGACCGGCGCCGTCCCGTCTTCCTCATAGAGTTCTTCATCGCCATCGTCGTAGTCACGGCCATCAAAACCATCCGCGCCAAGAGCATCCAAGTCCAGGATCAACTTGTCTGCCGAGGCGGCTGCGGTCAAATATTGATGCTGGTCAGCGGCAAGGGTGGTGGCCCACACGTGCTTGCAGGGAACGCCCTGCTCCACAAAATGGGGGCAGTCGCACCAAACCGCGAGCTTGTTGTCTCTCCAGGCAAATTGCACCTCGTAAAAGCCGGAACCGCGCACGCAAGCAGTAAGCTCGGATTGGGAACCTTCGTGGATCATGACGCGGCCCTTACAGTAGTAGTCGTCGCCGCGCTTCCGAACACTCTTGGTGAAATTCGCTGCCAGCTTGGTGGAAAGACTCATGCCCCTGCTCTACAAAACTCTCAGGATATTCTATGCAGGTTTTTCATGATTTTCCATGAGAAGAAAGCTCCTCAATATAGGCATCGAAGGCGTCTGGCTGCCAGCAGCTTCTGGAACAACCTCTGCATAGGACTTTCCTTCGAAGGTAGAAAAAATAATAACAAGCATCCGATTCATAACCACACTATCGATGCGAAATAGTCCACTGCTGTCGAACGCCCGGCGGCGGCGGACGAATGGCTCAGGATGAGTGTTTCGTGAGGGTCAGGCCGGAACGGAAGACCAAATGGCATCGCCTGAGAGCAAACCCCAAAAATCACCAGAGGACTTCAGAGTTCTTTTGTACAGGCTGAATTTTTCACCGCAAGTGACCACGGGGATCTTTTCGCACACAGCCTGGGCGATGATTTGCGGGTCCTGGTGGTGTGGGGGAATATCGAAAAGAGAGAGCGCATGATGCGCCGTGCAGGGCAGTATGCGGAGGTTCAGATCCTCAAGCGCGCGGCGTGCGTCCGCTTCAGAAAGTCCTAGCTTGCCGCAAGCCGCTTTGATAGCGATTTCGGAAAGGGAAATGCGCTCAATTCTAGAATGTTTTCGGCATTTTGCAAAAGAGTGGTTGCGCGTTTCGTGAGTCGTTGTGGTGACTCAGCTGCGAAGGATCAGAACGACCATGTCCAGGAGCAACCGCACCTAGTCTCGTCCTTCGACGAAGGTGTCGACTTCGTCGTCCGACATGGGCTTCCACCATTCCGGTTCGAGCACTTGAGTCTTGCCTTTGAGGGTTCCGAGCAACCGCACCGGCGGGCTGACCCACAGGGGACTCCCGAGACACTTATGGTGTGTCTTTATCGGCTTATGCGAGAAGCCTATTGGTATTGGTTCTGACCTGTCGCGTGGCTTTGCCTTTACCTTCGCTTGTCTTGCACACCCGCCGGAGATGTAATACGATTACTTCATGAAGAGTCTCACCGTACGATTGCCCGAGCCACTGGTGGCGGACATTGAGGCCGAATCGCGCGGACGGAAGATCTCGAAGTCGGATGTTGTTCGCGAGCGGCTCGAGCGTGCGCCCCGCCAGCGGCGCCGCACTGCCTCCCTCACTGCCATCGCCGACCTTATCGGATCGGTGGATGGCCTACCGACCGACCTAACTGCGCGGAAGAAGGAATATTTGCAAGCCACGGGTTATGGCCAGAAACGTCCTCGTTGACGCTGGATTTGTTGTGGCGTTGCTTAGCAGTCGCGACGCTCACCACCAATGGGCCGTGACGCAAGCCTCCGAACTGCCTCCGCCTTGGTCCACGTGCGAAGCCGCTCTGTCCGAGACTTTCCACCTTCTCGGAGAGCTTGGTACCCCCAATCTCGGCGCACTACTTCGCCGCGGCGCTCTGCTGGTCGCCTTCACACTTACCGAGAACGTGGAGCCAGTCGTGAAGCTGATCGAGAAGTATTCCAACGTTCCCATGGGCTTCGCCGATGCTTGCCTCGTTCGCATGACCGAAACGCTTGCCGATCCCATCATCCTCACGACCGACCAAGATTTCCGAGTTTACCGTCGCCACAGCCGCCAAGTGGTTCCCTGTGTGACACCCGAGTGATCTTGCCGCCGCTCATTCCCGTCGAAACTGAACCTGGCCTTTCTGCCTTCTGAGGCAAATCTAATCTAAGTCGTTCTATAGAAGGGGAAGTCAAGAAAGAACACTCCCTGTGGCTACATCTCCGTCCGATCTGAAAACAAAGAGGTTCCGATCAATCGTGAGATCATGGTGGCTACCACGATGAGCTCTCTTTTCGTGGCCCTTTTCGCTTTGGTAGCCTCCAGTTTTCGAACCCGTGCGGCCCTACAAGCGGAGATCTTCGCGCTTCGTCACCAACTTGCGGTTTTCCAAAAGAACGCGTCGCGTAACTTCGGGTCGGTGTCCTCTGAAGGAAAGCCGCACATCGAGTTTTCTCTAGGGACGACGCCAGGGGAAAAGAAGAAACTAAAAATACAGTTCCTAACCTATAGACGTTCGCGTATTTAGACCGGCACTATCGCCACGCATTAGAGACGGACCACGTGGGGGTAACTACGTCCGTCAAGTTGGTGGTGGGTCTAGCGGGGAACCACCAGCTGGGCCACGCGCTCGGAAGTGATCATTTCTTCCTTCGTAAATCATCTTGGCAAAAACCGAAGTCATTCTTCTAGCAATTCGACCTTGACTGGCTGAGGAGGACAAGCACATGCGGGCAGCAAATCATTCTCAGAAGGTGATCCTTATTTCGTTCATGATCGCGGGCTCTGTCACGCTGACATTGGGAATCCGGTACATCAAAGCTCAGGATCAAAATGGGCAACAGGAAACTGAATACGTTCAAACGAATCTCGTTTCAAATGGTTATGTGAAAGCCATGATCATGGACACGCACGTGGTAAATCCTTGGGGCATGACCGCCAGCGCCACTTCGCCGTTTTGGGTTGCGAATCAGGGTACGAATACCTCCACACTCTATACGGTAAACAACATCAACAACGGAATCGGCAGCCCATTCACGGTAATGATTCCCACTGTAGGCTCCCTTCCACCTCAAGGCCCAACCGGGCTTGTTTTCAATTCGACGCCGACAGCTTTTCTGATTCCTTCCGGTACGCTGGGAGGTTCGCCAGTACCTTCGCGGTTCATCTTCGCCAACCTCAATGGGACGATATCAGGCTGGAATCCGGCGAGCACGGGCGGTCGGACTGAATCCGTGATTGCAGTCTCGACCGCAGGGGCCGTATATACTGGCCTCGCGCTGGGGACAGTCGGCAGCAATATCGATCTCTATGCAGCGGATTTCGTTGCCAACGGAGGTGGCATCCGCATCTTCGACAGTTCCTTCAATCCTGCGGGTAATCTGGTTTCCCATCCCTTTGAGGATCCTCAGCTCCCACCTGCGCCTCCGGGAACCGCCTGGGAGCCGTACAACATTGCAAATGTGAACGGTCACCTCATGGTTGCATACGATCCGCTGTCGCTCACGACTCATCTCCCTGCGCCCGGGGAGCACCACGGCGTGATAGCAGAGTTTACGACGAGTGGCGCGTTCATCCGTAACTTCGCCATGGAGGGCCAGTTAAGCGATCCCTGGGGTATGGCTCTTGCCACAGATCATTTCGGGCGGTTCAGTGGTGATCTGCTCGTCGGCAATTTCGGCAACGGCAGGATTCTTGCCTATACAATGGACGGCCATTTTCGAGGTTTCTTGCGAGGCCCGGATCACAAGCCGCTTGAGAACGGTTTTCTGTGGACATTATGGTTTGGCAACGGAGCGAATGGTGCTGATCCGAACACACTTTTCATCACGACGGGCGGACAAGATGAGATGAAGGACGGTCTCATAGCCGCCATCAAAGCAGCACAATAAAAGATTAAGCTTCCAATTGTCTACGGACGCATCGAACTGCCGCCCGAATGCTTGGCGAGTCCTGACACCAACTGGCTGCCCGATGGGGCTATTGGTGTGTTGATGACAGCGACGAACGCGTGAAGGATTTTCCGCCGGAATGAACGGGTTGTCGGAGGTCAGGGTGCCGTTGGGCGGATTGGGTGAAGTCCGAGAATCTTCTAATGATGGCGAAGGTTATGGATGCCATCTAACGCAATACCCAGCCCAAGGAAGAAAAAGCGTGAGCTACGACTACGCCGGCCTTGGACTGAGTCCTCTTCTGGGACGAACGCTTTTCCGTCCAGCAACAATGTTGGCTATGCATGAGATGGCCAAAGCGGGCGGCTTTCGTCCTGATGACGTTTCCCCCGAGAAGGCGGTAGCAGCTCGGTCCTTTCCGACTCTTCTGATTTGCGGTACTCGCGATCACAGAATTCCGTGCCGCCACGCCGAACGAATCTATCAAGCCGCGCACGGCCCGAAGGAACTCTGGGTTGTAGCCGGGGCGCAACATGCCTCGGCTCTCGGCCATGCGCCCGCGGAATACGAGGATCGCGTCGTCACTTTCTTCGCATAGGCCTTCGCGAACTGATGAGCCGCCGACCAATCGAATGCGCTCGGGAATAGGGCCACATGTTGAACTCGTGGCGCCGAGGGAGGGATTCGAACCCCGAGACCATTTCGAGCCCAACGGTTTCGCGGACCGCTGGGCAGGCGATTCCGTGGATTGGGATAAATCGGGATAAAGACTCTGCCTGCGAAAAGATTGGAAGTCGTCCCTAACTCCACAACTGCTTTGGGTTTAGTGGCGGAGGAGGAGGGATTCGAACCCTCGAGACCCTTTCGAGTCTAACGGTTTTCAAGACCGCCGCCTTCGGCCAGCTCGGCCACTCCTCCAAGGCTGAACTATTTCAATCATTGTAACTTACGAGAACTCCCTTGAGCGACAGGCACTTTGTTGACGTTTTGTTTTTCTGAATTATTTCCAAGGACAGTCACGCGATGCGTACAAGGTTACGCGGTCCTCACATTATGCGCAGTGTTATAGCTCTTTTTCCGGGTGCCTTTCTTGACCGATCGCCGAGTGTTTTCGATCCGAGCAGTTTAGCAATTTCGATTACAGTGCTCAGCCTTCCCGAAAGCGATCTTCATCTGGTCCAGTTGCCAGTCTCAAGCTTGATGCGCTTGACCGCGGAGCGTCATTTCGCCGTACAGCGCCGCAGGACCTCGAGGATTCCCGTCAACAGCATCGCGGGTGTTGGCGGGCAACCTGGGATATATCCATCGACGGGAATAACAGCGTCTACCGCGCCTACTATCGCGTAGCTACCTCGGAAAATGCCGCCACTGCACCCGCAGGCTCCCACGGCAACCACGAGTTTAGGCGCCGGGACCGCCTCGTAGGTAGCTTGGACTGCTTCGGCCATGTTGCGCGTGACGGGCCCGGTCACAAGCAGCATATCGGCATGTTTCGGTGACGCCACGAAGTGAATTCCGAATCGTTCCAGATCGTAATAAGGATTCGTGAGAGCCGTGATCTCCACCTCGCAACCGTTGCAAGACCCCGCGTCGAGCTGGCGGATAGTCAGCGCCCTCCGGAGAAGAGAATGAATCTGCCCGCGGGCTTCGGCTGGGCTAGGCGGCGTGCCTACGATCTCCCGTCCGTTATCCAGATTCCAATACCGGGTAATGTCTTCTCTTGCTACACCTCGCCAAGGCATGTGCTTCGCGGGGACGACAACGTCCCCGCCTACGTCAATGCATCTGCCGCACCCGGTGCACCGACCGTATGACAAGCTCAGACAGCGCTGCCCTTGGTACTCCTTTAGTTCCAGAGCCGCGGTGGGGCAGACTTCGACGATTTTCTGAGCGACGGCTGGCGTCAAGTTTTCCGAACAAATCAGAGGCATGCGGCTACCGTCGCAATTTCCAAGCAGCACCTCGACCGGCACAACGTGGTTCGGCTGGCGCAGGCTCAAGCCAATCACGTCACCGATCATCGATCGCATCCCGAATAGGAAAGATTGAAGCTCTTATTGATAAGCGGAAAATCCGCAATGACGTTCCCCTCTACGGCGAGAGGCATAGCGGGCCAGTTCTGAAACGACGGAGACTTGACGTGACAACGCGTGATCCGGTGCCTGCGGATTTCAATCCAGTAACAAAGTTCGCCACGAGGCGATTCCACGGCGGCGAAACCTTGGGCATCTCCTTGCAAGGTGAGCGGAGTGAACACGCCGCCGTCAGTCAGCGTCGTGACCGTCTCTCCGATCAGCCGCGTTGATATTTCGGCTTCCGCTATACGAATTCGTGCTCGCGCCATCACATCACCGTAATGTGTGACCGGTACTTCGATTCGATGCTGGCCGTAATGTGCATAAGGGTGATCGCGCCGAACATCCAGATTGATGCCGCTGGCTCGTGCCACCGGGCCCACCACCGCAAGATCCCGAGCGGCTTCTTGGCTAAGTATCCCTGCAGCTTCAAAGCGATTTTGGATCGACGGCGTCTCCAACACCAGGCGCGCCATCTCCTTGAAATCACGCGACGCGCTCGCCACAGCCGCACCAAGTTCAGCCAGTTTCGCGGAATCGAAATCGAATCGCAGGCCACCCGGAATGGCGATCCTGCGCCAATAACGGGTTCCGCAACACTTTGCAGAAGCACGCAACAGTGATTCCTTGATGCGCGTTGCGTAAGCAGCCGCAACGCCAAAACCCACGTCGGTGCACAACCCACCGATATCGGAAATGTGACAGACAAGGCGCTCTAGTTCCAATCCGATCAGGCGAAGCGCGGAGGCGCGCGACGGCACATCGAGCCCGTGTGCGCTCTCCACTGCCTGGCAATAACACACGGCGTGAGCGAAGCAGTTGTCGCCGGAGACCGATTCGGCGAGCATCGTTCCATCGAGAGGAGATATGCCCTCGAACAGTTTCTCGGTGCCTTTGTGTGTGTAGAAGTGACGCAGTTCGAGATGCAGAATCGTATCGCCTACGACGCTGAACCGGAAGTGCCCTGGCTCGATGATGCCGGCGTGGACTGGGCCCACGGCAACTTCCGCGACACCTTCCCCTTGTACCTGCAAGAAGTGGTATTGGCGTTGCGCCCACGGCACTTCGCCGAGTTCTCCCAGCATCGGGAAAAAGCCATCTGGCCAGTTATCATGGAAAACTAGGGGACGCGCATCCGGTTGTCCTTCTAATTTCACGCCGTACTGATCGTGCAGTTCTCTCTCGCTCCATGCCGCAGCCGGAGCCTGCAGCGCAATCGAGTCAAGCGAGTCATCGCCGGCGAGGCTGATCTCGCGGTAGCCTGCATCGCCAACGTCGAAGATGTAATGGACGCCCTTCTCACCATTTGGCCCTAAGCTTCCAAAAATGGTCACCAGACGCGCCGGTGTGCCTCGGTTCGTGCGCGGAATTTCAAACGAGACGCTCGATGTGTCATTCCGCGTCTCCGAAGTTGTCGCCGCATCTTGTGTCATCGCAGTACTCTCATTGCTTCGCGCAAAACGACGTCGAACAGATGAGGAATCCGCACGCCGAAAAGCAAAGAACAAAGGGCGGCCAACCCCATTGCCAACCATTCCGAAGGAATAAGTGTGGAATGCTCGTGGCCAGGAGAAGGCTCTCCCGTCAGCATGTGAGACAGATGATAAGCGAAGCCACCAAAAACTACGGATAGCACGATCAAAAACACAATCGCCACAAAATAGCGCGCCTGCGTAAAAGCTGCCGAGAGAATTGCGAACTCGCTCACAAAAAGGCCAAAGGGCGGTAAGCCCACGATCGCCAGTCCGCCCAAAATGAGCGCGGCGCTTGTCTGCGGCATCGTGCGCGAAATTCCCCGAATCGCCTCCATGCGTAACGTGCCGGCATTCTGCCGCACATTACCAGCTCCAAAGAACAAGAGGGACTTGGCGACCGAATGATTGAACGTGTGCAGCAAAGCGCCCAAGACTCCCAGTGGACCTCCCAATCCCAGACCGATGGCGATCATTCCCATGTGCTCGATGCTGCTGTAAGCCATCAGGCGTTTGAGATTCCGCTGCACCAAAATCAGCAATCCCGCCACAGCCATGGACAAAGCGCCAAACGTGAGCAGTAAAGAATGCGAAAAGGCGGGCCCTGCAGAGCGGGAGACAATCGCGTCATAACGCATCAGCGCGTACATGGCGCAATTGAGCAAAACTGCAGAGAGCAGAGCGCTGATGGGTGTGGGCGCTTCTGCATGAGCGTCGGGCAGCCAGCTATGCATAGGAACAAACCCAATCTTTGTTCCATAGCCTACAAGGACAAACACAAACGCGAGCTTCAGTAGGTGTGGATCAAATCCCGCACGGGAAGCCACATTCATCAGCGAGGCCCAATCGAGTGCATCGTTGGGGCTCATCCCTGCTTTGACCGCCGCGAGATATAGCACTATCGTCCCGAAAAGGGCGAACGCGATTCCCACCGTGCAAACAATGAGGTACTTCCAGCCGGCCTCGACCGCGCCCTCCGTGTTATAGAAGCCCACCAGTAGCGCGGAGGCCAGCGTTGTCGCCTCCATCATGATCCACAGAAATCCGAGGTTGGCGGCAAGGCAAACGCTGACCATCGTGAATAGAAACAAAAAGACCAAGGCGTAGAACCAACGTGGCGAGGAAAACCGCCCTTCTCCCATATGCCGCAAATACCCTGAGGCGTAGACCAACACCAGTCCGGAGATAAAAGCGATAACCAACAGAAAGAAGGAGCTGAGTCCATCCACACGCAGATAGGGCCCTTCGCGCAACTCGCCGTGCTCGTGTACCTGCCAGATCACCGCAGCGACGCTCGCGATTTCCAGCACTCCCAGAAAGAGTGCCGCGCGAGTCGCCCGAAGCGGATTACCGAAAGTCAGCAGCAGGCCTGCACCGAGGAAGGGGATCGCAAGTGGGAGCAGGAGAAGCAAAAGTCAGCCCCTAAGCCGTCGCAGTTTGGATACATCGAGATGTTCGAACGTGTCGTTAATGCGGAAGGTGAAAATTCCCATCAAGAGAAGGCCGATCAAGATGTCGAAGAAAATCCCGATCTCGATAACCAACGGCATGCCAAAGGTGGTGATCAAAGCCGCCAGAAAAATGCCGTTCTCGAGCACGAGCAGCCCGAGCATCTGCATGAGTGCCTTTTTGCGGCTCAACATCAGAAACGCGCCAGTAAGAATCAGCGAGACGGCTGCGGCAAGAGCGTCGTCTGGCACATGCACGGCCTGGCCATAAGAATGAACGGCCGCGTAGGAAAGATAGATGATCGCCGCGACCGCGAAGACGGACTGGGCGGGTGTTGTCGATGCTTTTACGTCACGCACCGTTCTCAGCCTCTTTGTCAACGAGAAAAAGGCTCGTGGAATTAAGATGACCTTGATAACCAGGACGAGCGCGCCGACGATGTAGGCTTCGGGTAGTTTTTCTTGGAATGCGGTGGCGAGGACCTCTGCGGTAATTACTGCGGATTGCAAGCTGAAAAGCAGAATACTTGTGGAGATTCGTCGTGCGACCGCCAACAGCAGAACGGTCAGAAAAAGGAATACGGAAAACGAACTCAGGACTTTCCCGCTCGCAATTCCTATTAGATCCACGATCAGCTACCTTTTCACCAGGGTTGTAAAAATTACGGCTAGTGCGCTCACCGCCGACGCCACCCCCAGATAGTCGGGGACCAGGTACATCCGCAGTTTGGCAACTGCGCTTTCGATCACGCTGAGAAGAACCAGCAGAACACCGAGCTTGACGCAATAAAAGAGTAATGCCAGCACCAAGGCTCCCAGGGTGCTATTTGAAGCCATTCCCCATGGGGCGAACAGCGAAACGAGGAGCGCCAGCATGGCCTGGAGCTTGATCGCGCTGGCCCATTCGATAAGCCCTAAGCTCGGCCCAGAATATTCCAACACCATTCCCTCGTGGATCATTGTCAGTTCGAGGTGAGTTGTTGGATTGTCGACGGGCATTCGCCCTGTTTCGGCCAGAGTGACCATGGCAAGCGATGCGAACGCGAGAATGTGCACTGCGGAAATATTGAAGATGTTTTGCGCGAGGGTCCACGTGACGATTCCCGAAATGTCAGTCCGAGATGCCAGGATCGCCAAAGCTACCAGGCCCAGTAGAAGCGGAGCTTCTGCGAGGCTCGAGACCAGTGCCTCCCGGCTCGCTCCCATGCCGCCAAATGCGCTGCCGCCATCAAGTGCGCCGAGCGAGAGAAAAAACCGCCCCAGCGCCAACAGGTAGACCAGCAGGAAGAAATCACCACGTGACCCAAGCAGGGCCGAAGCATGTACAACAGGAACAAATGCCGACATGCAAATTGTTGCGGCAAATAACGCCAACGGTGCAAGACGAAACACGGCCGAGGACGTCGGCGGTACCAGGTCTTCCTTGCGGAGCAGCTTAAAAAGCTCCACGTACGGGCGCCAGATGCTCGCTCCTCTCCGTCTTTGCAGGTGTGCTTTCAGTCGTGCAATGATTCCGCGTACGAGTGGCGCGCCCAAAATGAGCATGGCTGCCTGAAGAACATCAATAACTATGCTCATTGAAACCTCAAAAGCGCGAGGAGGGAAACGAGCGCAAGAAAGATGTATAGCAGATAGACTTGTATGTTTCCCGTTTGCAGCCGGCGCAAGCGGAGCGCTTGTGAAACGATGCTGTCTACAACGGGCCGATAAAGCGCTCGCTCGTAGGAAGTCGTTCGCACCGACCGGTACGAAATAGAAGCGGGAAAGTAAGGATGATCAGAGGGTTGTTGCTCGATCTTGCGGTCAGGTCGGTAGACTCGGGCGAAGACGAAACGGATTGGCTTCGAGAATACCGTGGAGGTGTATTCCATTCGGCTCGAAAGCCCCGGCAACCCGCAAGCCCAAGTGCGAGCCATTCTTTTCTTGTGCCTAAGCAAGGCTACTGAACTGCTCACTCCCACGATCAGAAGAGCAATCCATGGAATCACACGAGCAATACTCAGCGTCTCGTTTGGAACGCCTGCGCCCGGCACAAGACCTTGCACGAGGGCTACTAGAGGGCGTAGCAAGATACCCGGGAAAATTCCAATGAAGACGCAGCCTGCCGCCAGCAGCAGCAAACCAAGACGCATGCCAAACGGGGCCTCCGTTGCTTCTTCTGCCCTCGCGCTGCGCGGCCGCCCTAGGAAGGCGACTCCATACGCTTTCACAAAGCACGCCGCTGCGAGCCCGCCGATCAGGGCAAGAACTCCCACCATTAGGGGCAGAACGACGTCTGCCTTCGAATTAAGCAATGTCGAACCCGCAAGAAAACTGCGAAACGTCAACCATTCACTAATGAAGCCGTTGAAAAGCGGCAGTCCCGCAATCGAGCAGCAGCCGACGAGGACAGCCGTTCCAGTGAGCGGCATCCGCTCCTGCAGTCCGCCAAGCTCATTGAGATTAACGGAATGGGCTGAATGCGAGAGCGCACCGGTGCCCAGGAATAACAAACTCTTGAATAGGGCATGATTAAAAGCGTGCAGCAGTGCAGCGGTGAGAGCCAATGCTGCGCCCAGCGGCGCATGGTTCGCCACGAAAACGAGCGAGGTCCCCAGGCCAAGAAAAATGATGCCCATATTTTCGACGCTGCTGTAGGCGAGCAACCGCTTCAGGTCATGTTCTGAAATGCCGTAGAGGATTCCGAGAAGACCGGTAGCGGCGGCGACCACTAAAACTGCATAGCCTGACCACCATGGCCCGCCGGCGAGAAAGTCAAACGCGAAGCGAACAAATCCATAGACAGCCGTTTTCAGCATGATTCCAGACATCATCGCCGAAACCGGGCTCGGTGCGATTGGGTGGGCTCGGGGTAGCCACAAGTGCAGAGGAATAAGCCCCGCTTTGGCTCCAAACCCTAGGAAAGCGGTCACGAAAATCGCCGCGCGGAGACCTCCTGGGATAGTCGCACCAGCCAGTCGAAGCGCTGAGAAATCAAGACTGTCCGAATGAGGCAAGAAAAGGAAGAAGGCTGTCGCGACCGCTGCGGCACCTGCATGCATCATCAACAAGTAAATCAAGACGTTGTGCCGGCGATCCTCCGAGTCGCCTTCGACCACAATCAATGCAGTGGAAGTCAGGGTCATGAGTTCCCATCCCATCAGAAACGCAAACCCAGTCGATGCAGTCACGACCACGATCATTGACAGGAGAAACAATGAAAAGAAGGCCCAAGTCCAATTGCGGCGCGCCTCGGAGTAATGGAAGTTGAAATAAGGAACTCCAAACACTGTGACCGGAATGGCTACCGAACAGACCAGCAGCAAGAAAAAGGCACTGAGGCGGTCGACAGTCAGCGAGAAAGAAAACGGTGTCACCCACCGTAGCTCCAGCAAAAGAGCTGGCTCTTTTAAGAAACTGAACACGGCCACGAGACAACCTGCAATGCTGGCACTTAAAATGAGCGCGATGGCGAAGCCCCGCGCTCTCTCCGCCAGGCTCGCGATCAGAACGAGAGGGGCTATGAGACCCAGCACGGCCAAAAGAAAAACAAACCCCGTCTCAATAGCACCTAGTTGCATCGAGCACTTTTCACGACTGACATTCCTTCATCCGAGCAACGTACAAAGATACTTCCCCGCTAAGTCATACAACCACATCGGTAAAAACTTGAGGCTTGACCAAGTCCGACGCCGACGCAGTTGAAGAAGAAAGATGATACTGAGGGCACATTCAACTCGCCATCAGAGATCACTGAGCAAGCAGACATTCCGTCAACACCGTGCCACGGGAACTACTCCTTTGGTCGCGTGGCTCTTTGAGGAGCGTGAAGGCCGCCCGCAGCCGGTTACGCAGCCCGGCACTTCGTTTCTACTAGCTCTGAGGCGGTGGCATGAAAAATGCCATAGATGCAGTTGCTTGCGGCCTCTTCATCGGGAATCCTCGCGACGCCGCCAGGGCATGCTCGGCAGTCATACTTCAGGCCCAACGACCGCAGGCTCAGCATGGGAATAGAAGCGAATCGCCGCTCCCACGCCGGCCCCGGAGGAGACTCTGAAACCTTGATCGCACAGAACCTTCTCCAGTGCCGCGAGGAAGAATAGGATGTGTTGCCGGCTGGCAAAGGAATTTGGTTGGGTTTTGTGTCAGATCGCCAAGAGTTGATTTAGCGTTTCAAGACTCCCGCCTTCAGCCAGCTCGGCCACTCCTCCAGAACAACAATTTCAGTCATGGTAGCTTACGAGGTCCTTGGACCGAGGGGTTCTTCATGGCGGCTCCGTTTTTGTGACTGTTGCGAAGTGCAGTCACCAAGTGCGTTAAGGGTATCCACTGTTCTCCCGTTATACTTAGCGTTCTAATCCCGAGTTCGTTCAAGAGTCGGCAGAGCAAGAGATGTGAACAGGACCCCTCCTTTGCAAGCGGAAGTAGGGTGTCGAAGTGCTCGACTCGAGGGAACTGAGACGAATGAAGTGCGGCCATAGAAATCGGTTCGGTAACGGCGAATAAGTTCTTTGAGATCGGGACCCCAAAAATCGCGTGATTATCATTCCTCGCGTCAGTTGCGGTCGGTATCGTGCCGCTGACAATCGCGGGAATCGCGCTGCTGCACTGCGGCTGCGCAGCGACGTCATTTTTTGGCACCGGCTTTCACCACCACGACGTTGTCCAGATGGATGTCGCTGTCGGCGGCTACAACGTCGGCAGTGATCTGGTCTCCGGGCTTAACCCGATTAAGAGTTTGGTCGTCAGCAACTGCATAGGGCATGGTCATCGCCGCCATGAAACCCGGAATGTCTTTGCCGTCTACGATGACACGCTTCTGCTGACGGTCAAGCGAGACAACCGTGCCTTCAAGGTGATACCGCTTTGCCGCCGACTGTGCCGTTGGCTGCGACTCAGAACTGACCGCTGGCTGTGACTTGGAGTTGCTGCAGCCCATCATTCCGACTGGCAGCAGAGTAACGAGTGCAATCGCCGCTTTCGAGATTCGCATAATATTCTCCTTCTGACGAGCGATAGTCAGGCTTTGCATGGCCGGAATCAGTAGTGGAAGCGATACCGAAGTTCCCCGTATACCTCTCGCGGATTGTTGAAATGGAAGCCGCCGAACGTATTGCTGTTATCGATGAGCAGATGACTATTGGCGACATTTAATGCGTTCACTGAAGCTGACAGGCGTTCTCCGAGCGACTTGCCTAGGGATACATCGACTGTCGTGTGACCTGGAAGATAATCAGGAGGAGCGGCACCATTGTGGAATCCTGAGCCATAATAGACATTCCCCGAACAAAACGACCGCCAAGGAAGGGTGACATCGAAACCGACGTTCAACGTGTTCCGCTGATCATGATCGAGCGGCGCATAATCGGGTTGAAACGAGAAGTTCGTCAGCCCGCCAGTAATCGCTCCTCTGAATTCTGCGATCTGATCTGAATACGCCAGATGCATCTGGCCTCTGCGCCACAGCCGAGGAGACCGCAGTGTTAGCTCCCAGCCACGAATCAGAGCATCTTCAGTCGTCAGGGGAAAGAAGATATTGGTTGAGACTACGTTGCCCGCGAAGTCGTAGTTCACGTTGCCATGATCCAAGAAATTGTGGCTACGTGTACGGAAGTTATCGATATCCATCGACCATCCCTTGTATGGCATGGTCACGCCGAACTGATACTCCGTGTCCCGCTCTCCGCGCAGAGGGATAAACTGCTGCGGGACCGTGGAATCACTTGGGGTATTCACAATTGCGAGCAGCGGGCCGCTGACTGTGACGAGAGGCGGCGGCTGGTAGAATTGGCCATAAAATCCTCGGAAGACCCAGTTCAGGCGCGGGATTCGAAGTGCAACTCCGGCTCGCGGGCTGGTCGGATTTTCTGTGAAGATCGGGGACGAGAAATGCGTTTGTCGAACGCCGCCGCTCAACGTCAACCAAGGAGTGACTGCGAACTTGTCTTCCACGAAGACTGCTTCCATCTTTCCGCTGACAAGCTCCCGATCTGAGATCGGAGAATTCGAGCCGTCGTTGAAAAGCACCCCGAAAAATTGGTTATCGTGTTGCCAAAATCCGTAAAAGCCGAGTTGGATGGTGTTTCGAGCCGCGGTGGCGCCAAGAGTGGTCTGAGCGCCAACGTAAGTGGAGGCCCGGTGATCGGTGATAGCGTTAGGGAAATCGAATGAGGCACCGTCATAGTTTGCGCCGTTGAAGTGATAGAACGGAGAAACCGTCAAGAGCCCGTTGTGCGCAAAGGACCGAACCCAAGAGAAGTTCAGGTAACCGTCGCGCTCCCGTTGGCTGTCAACTTGGATCACGCCGTTAGCTATATCCGCTGGATCAACCGGCATCTGGTAGAAATCTCTACGTAAGGAACCAACGAGACGCAATTGATCTTTCGGGTCAGCATTGAAGATCAGCGAGCCGAATCCGCCGAACCCGTTGCCAGCGTCATGCACGATCTCCGATACCGGCGTTTCCAAGCCTAGGTTGCTTCGGTTCCCGTTCACGCTTCCGTAGTAGGCCAGCCGCTGGCTGTGACCGCCGCAATTGATCTGGTCGTTTGTCTGGTAATAGCTCCCATAACTGAGGACGAGATCGCATTCTCGATCGCGCTCGAAGCCTGTTCTGGGTACGACGTTGAAGATTCCGTAGGTGCGGTCGCCGTATTCGGCGTCATAACTACCGCGCTGGACTTCGACATAGTCGATGTCTTTGGGATCGACTTGAGGGCCGACGTTGCTGGCAATGTTTGTATTAGGTACGGGCACGCCATCGATGAGCCAGCTGTATTGGTGCCCACCACGGATGTGAAGCATGTCGTGGACCATGTATGCGCCGGGCACGTAGTCTGTAATGAGGGCCAAGCTGTTGGTCCGGTCAGCGCCGGGCGAGAGCTGAATATCCTGACGGCTGAGCATAGTCGTGGGCGTCACGGTGTCAGTGACGGCGCTGATCGCCTCCCCGGTCACGACTGTCTTCTGCGTCACGCTGGCCAGCGCCAGCTCGAAATGCAACACCGGGCTGGTGTCGGACCTTACAGTCAGCGTTTCTTCCTGTTGCTGGAATCCTTCCAGCGTGACCGTGACCGTGTAGTTGCCGATAGGCACGGCGCTGAGTTCAAATTCTCCGCTGTCGTTCGTTTTCTGAACTTGCACCCAATCGGAATCTTGAGCTTTCAGCGTGACTGTGGCGCCCGGAATGGGCAGATGCTGGGCATCGTGAACCACACCTCGTACTGTGCCGAAAATTGTCGCTTGAAGGACAGCCGCTTGGAGCAAACAGAAAATGACTACAGCAAGTCTGACCGTGCGCATAGGCCCCCTTAGCACCAACAGCGCCCTCCTTAGGAGAGAGGCGAATAGAGAATGACTTGTAGGGTTTGGTTTCGCTATGCAGCCAGCGGCAAACGCGGTGGAGGAGAGTCAACTCGGCGTTCCGCGTCAGGGGAGAAGTTCGCCCGGAAGAGAACTACGGGCTCGCTCGGGGCGTCGTCGTGCAAAATCAGTGGAGCGAGCAGCACAAAAGTGCTCGCGGCCGTGTAATGCACGACGGCCGGCACCGGGCAAGGTTCCAACTGGGTGCTGGAGCCATGAACGTCCATCGCACAATCCAGACGAGGTGCGGCGTGCATCGGGCACATGATCCCGTTACAGCAGCCAAGAGCTTCCGAGGCAGGCATATTCGGCAAGATCGTCAGCATCAAGGCTAACGTCGCGACTGTGGCGATGACCCTTCGGCTCATGTTCGACCGCTATGCTAACGCTTCAGGGAAAA
>Ga0209804_1001004_pt1 | contig 19396 bp, 18 predicted proteins | sample GraSoiAngelo_139_FD_185896 | JGI IMG/M metagenome (GOLD analysis project Ga0209804, IMG submission 185896) | Grasslands soil microbial communities from the Angelo Coastal Reserve, California, USA - 14_0929_12_20cm (SPAdes) (version 2) | ecosystem: Environmental > Terrestrial > Soil > Grasslands ... | reverse complement strand
TCCGGAAGCATATCGCGTCGCATTGCCGGGAATCTCGGAGACGATTGCGCGGCTTGGCATTCCGCTGGTCGACGATCCCGGATGGGTTTTCCGGGTCGTGACGGTCATTTCGCTCACGACCGGAACGCTCATGTTGATGTGGCTCGGCGATCAAATCACTGAGCGCGGCATTGGCAACGGAATTTCGTTGATTATTACGATTGGTATTGTGGCGAGATTGCCGGCGGCACTGGCGCAGGCGTGGAAGACGTTTGTGCCAAGCGGAGGACAGGGCAGCCAAGTCAACCCCATGGTTCTCGTCCTGATGATCCTGTTTCTGTTTTGCGTTATCGCGGGCGTAATTGCGATTACACAAGGTGTCCGGAAGATCACGGTGCAGTACGCCAAGCGCGTTGTCGGCCGGAAGCAATACGGCGGCAATACGCAATACATGCCGTTGAAAGTGAATTATCCCGGGGTCATGCCGATCATCTTCGCCTGGGCACTCTTGTTGTTTCCAAATCAGATCGTGAGCTGGGCGTTTCCAAACAGTCCGACCGCGCGGCAGATCTCTGAGATGCTTTCGACCGGTTGGCTGCATTACGTCGTTCTCGCCTCGATGATTTTCTTTTTTAGCTATTTCTGGGTCGCCACCCAATTTCAGCCGGCACAGATCGCGGACGATTTGAAGAAGTACGGTGGTTACATTCCCGGCGTGCGTCCGGGGAAACCGACCGCGGAGTTTCTCGATTTTACAATGACGCGTCTGACTTTTGCGGGCGCGATTTTTCTGACGTTGATTGCGGTTTTGCCGAGTTTACTGAGCCAGGGTTTAAACGTCCCGACGGTGACCGCGCAATTTTTTGGCGGCACAAGTTTGCTCATTATCGTTGGTGTGATGCTAGACACGATGCGTCAGGTTGAAACGCATTTGATCCAGCGGCATTACGACGGATTTCTGCGGAAAGGCCGCGTCCGCGGCGGATTTACCGGGCGCTCGGCCTACGTTCGCGGCGAAGCTGCGGCGCAACGTACGTTAATGTGGCTTTATGTCGGCATCGCCATCATCGTGATTGGTGGAGTGGCGGCGTTTTTGGCGTCGAAGTGAAGAGACGACTCGTCTTACTCGGCGCCCCCGGTTCCGGCAAAGGAACGCAGGCGGAATTGATCACGCGCCAGTTTGGGATTCCGGTCACTTCACCTGGTGCGATTTTGCGTCGTGAAAAGGATTTGGGTACGCCGCTTGGATTGGAAACCGCAGAAATGTTACAGCGAGGGGATTTGGTTCCGGACAAAATCATCGTAAAGCTGATTGAAGATTGGCTGCGTCTCCATGGAGGCTACGGTTTTGTGTTCGATGGATTTCCAAGGACGCTTCCGCAGGCGGAAAGTCTGGCATCGATTTTGAAAAGTCTGCACACCTCGCTCGACGCAGCGATCTGGCTCGAGGTTTCGGAGGAAACCATCCGCGCGAGGATTTCCGGGAGGCTGCAGTGCCGTACTTGCGGTTTTACGACGAGTGTGGACAGCGCAAAATTTGCGGACCGCCCAATCTGTCCTTATTGCGAAGGACGACTTGAGCGCCGAAGTGATGATGACATGAGCGTTCTGCAGACGCGATTGCGCGAATACAACACTAAAACGCAGCCCCTGGCCGATTATTACGGGAAGATGTCGATCTTGCGCCGAATTGACGGAAACCGTGACCGCGACACAGTGTTCGCGGATATTTCGCGTCTGATCGAAGACAAAGTGCCGGCATGATTCCAATCAAGAATGCCAAAGAAGTTGAGAAGATGCGGCAATCGTGCCGGACCGCGAGCGACATTCTGGATCGCGTCAGCGAACTGATTCGCCCCGGCGTTACGACGAAGGAAGTGGATGAAGCTGCCGCCGATTTTATGAGTGAAGCGCGGGTGAAGAGCGCGTTTCTGGGTTATCGACTGGGTCACAGAGTCTTTCCCGGCAACATTTGCATTTCACTAAACGATGAAGTTGTGCACGGCATCGGCAGTCAACGCCGGATTCAGTACGGCGACATTGTGAAACTCGATATCGGCGTGATTCAAGACGGCTGGGTGGGAGACACTGCGACTACGGTTCCGGTCGGAATTGTCGATGAACGAACCGATCAACTCTTGCGAGTTACCGAAAAAGCGCTGGATCGCGCGATCAACATTGCCGCGGAAGGCGTTCGACTCGGCGACATTTGCGCTGAGATTGAAGATGAAGCAGCGCGCAACAGTTTTTCGGTTGTGCGCGAGTTTGTCGGACACGGTGTCGGCCGAAAATTGCACGAAGAGCCGCAAATTCCGAATTACGGCCGACGCGGCAGCGGCCCGAAATTGAAATCCGGCATGACCCTGGCGATCGAGCCGATGATTAACATTGGAAGTGCCGAGGTCCGCTTGCTCGATGACGGCTGGACGGTGCGCACGGCTGACGGCACGCGATCGGCCCACTTTGAACATACGGTCCTGATTACCAGAGACGGGCCTGAAATCCTGACATGGCGCGGAAAGACGCAATTGAAGTAGAAGGCACTGTGGTCGAGTTGCTTCCGAATACCATGTTTCGGGTCGAGCTGCCGAATGGTCACCGGGTTTTGGCCCACGTCTCCGGGAAAATGCGGCTCCACTTCATTCGCATCTTGCCCGGCGACAAAGTTATGCTAGAGATATCTCCCTACGATTTGTCGAAGGGGCGGATCACCTTCCGCCAGAAGTGACAACGCGGATATGGCTCCGCGTTTTTTGTTTCAACCAACATGAAAGTGCGACCCTCAGTCAGAAGACTTTGTGAAAGCTGCAAAATTGTGAAGCGCAAGAATGTGGTGCGGGTGATTTGCAAGAACCCGCGTCACAAACAGCGCCAGGGCTGATTGCGCAGCGCACGATCGACATTTACTTATGCCAAGATTACTCGGAGTTGAAATTCCAGCGGATAAACGCATCGAAGCGTCCCTGACCTACATTTACGGGATCGGTTTTAGCACCGCCCGACGAATTTTGGAGCAAACGAACATCGACCCCAATTTGCGCGCCAAGAATCTGACTCCGCAGCAAATCAACGAGATCATTCACGCGATCACGAACAACAAAATCAAAATCGAAGGCGATTTGCGGCGCGACATTCAGGGAAATTTGAAACGGTTACAGGCGATCAATTGTTACCGCGGCCAACGCCACCGTCGCGGCTTGCCCGTCCGCGGTCAGCGAACATCGACAAACGCGCGCACGCGCAAAGGACCGCGCAAAACTGTCGGCGTGATCCGCAATCCGGAAGCAAAAGCAGGCAAAGTTTAATTAAGATGGCCGAAGACAAAAAACCAGCGAAGCCGAAAGCGGAGAAGGCGGACAAACCGAAAAAGCCGGAAGATGAAGACAAATCTCCGGCTGCGGAAGCCAAGGTGGATCAGACCCCACTAACGCCAGCTGCTGAAACGGCAGCGCCCGTCGGCGCCGAGGCGAAGCCAGCCAAAAAGCCGTCGAAGCCGACTAAGCAAGAGGCAGCTCCGGTTGAAGCGCCTCGCGAGAATCTCACCTTGGATGCCGACGAGATTGAGAAGCCAAAAATTGTTAAGGCGAAAGGCGCCAAGAACATTCATTCCGGCATCGCGCACGTTTACGCGAGTTTTAACAACACCATCGTCACGATCACAGATTTGAACGGAAACGTAATTGGCTGGTCGAGCGCGGGCAAAGTTGGTTTCAAAGGTTCGCGCAAGAGCACGGCTTACGCGGCACAATTGGTCGCGCAGGATGCATCGCGGCAAGCGATGGGTCACGGACTCAAAGAAGTGCAAGTTCTCGTCAAAGGCCCGGGCGCTGGACGCGAATCGGCCGTGCGTGCGTTGCAGGCGATCGGACTCGATCTCACTCTGATTCGCGACGTCACGCCGGTTCCACACAATGGCTGCCGGCCACCGAAACAACGCCGCGTCTGATCCCAACTTTTCAACAACTAAAACCTCTCGACTTCTCTCATGGGCAGATATACCGGACCGAAAACAAAGATCAGCCGTCGTTACGGCGTGCAGATTTTTGGACCATCGAAGTCGCTGGAGCGAAAAAATTATCCGCCCGGAATGCACGGACCAAAAGGCTCTCGCCGCAAACAGTCCGATTACGCGATCGCGCTGGGCGAAAAGCAAAAGCTTCGTTACCAATATGGTCTTCTTGAGCGGCAATTTCGCCGAATTTTCCAGAACGCGTTGCGCAAGCGAGGTGTGACCGGCGAAACCCTGCTCCAGCTGCTCGAAACGCGGCTCGACAATGTGATTTACCGTTTGGGTTTGGCGAACACGCGCAACGCCGCTCGCCAGCTGGTTTCCCACGGCCATGTCCAAGTCAATGGTCGCAATGTCAATGTCGCTTCCTTCAACGTTAAAGCCGGCGACGAGATCGCGATCAAAGATAAACCAAAATCGCGGCAGCTCGCATTGCGCAATCTCGATCTTACCCAAATCGTGCCGGTGCCAGATTGGCTGACCGTCGATCGCGACGCGCTCAAAGGAAAAGTCGCGCATATCCCGTCGCGCGAAGAAATGCAGCCGATCGTCAACGAGCAGTTGATCGTCGAGTTGTACTCGCGCTAAGCGCGTGGCTTTCATCACGCGTTTTCGTTTGGCTGCTCTTTTGTTCACTCGCGGTGTGTTCCGTCGTTACATCTCGAGCGGAGCCCAACATGCGAATGACGAAGGACCAGGTCGTTGCAGTTGGGACGCGCGCAATTGAAGCGCGATTCCCAGGAGCTACTAAGGGCCGTACGTTCGCTGCTTTCATGATCGCAGACGGATACTGGGCAATCTCGGTCCAACGTGGCGGTCGGCCGCTCCGGTTTAGCGGAGGCGACCCCGTTGGTGAAGTCCGCGATCGCGACGGAAAAGTCGTGAACGTTTTAGCTGGCGAAATAGAAGCCGAGCTACTAGTTGACGCTTGGCGCCGACGGCGCGGCGCCCTCCAAATATTCGAGCGCTTTGTCATAGCTTTTGCGCTGAAGAAAGTGGGCGAGCTGCGGATCGACCGGGCGTGGCAAGGCGGCGGCGAGATTGTCGATTTTTTCTGAGATCGCTTGTAGGCGAGCAGTGTGCGCTTCGGGGTCGCGCCGGCTGTTTTGATCGCGAATAGTTTCCAGACGCTCGCGTAAAGCGGCGGCAAGATCGACAGTCGATCGGTTCATGACCTGTTAACCACTAATAGACACGAATCCGCCTCCGCATAAAGCTACGGCGTGACAGGTCGACACGAAGAACAGCACCGCGCTAAAAGTTCTCGTCGAATTCGTCCGTGCTTATTCGTGTTCATTCGTGCTTAAATGAGCGCCGTGGCGGCCGAGCCGAAACGCATTTTGATCGTTGATGACGACGTCGCACTGTTGCGCGTGGTACGTGAAGCGTTGGTGGCATCGCTGCGGTGTGAAGTCGATACCTCGCCCAAGCCGGAGTACGCGTTCGAGCTCTCGCTGAAGAAAAAATACGACCTCCTCATCTTCGATTTTCAAATGCCGATGATCGATGGCGCGATGTTGTTTTTTCTGATTGGCAAAGTTTATCAAAATAGTCATCCGGTGAGAGAAGTTCCGCCGCTGCTTCTTATTTCCGGAAAAGCCGAGGAGGCGAGAGCGCAAGAGGTACTTAAGGAACCGGGTGTCGCTGGCTTAGTCGCGAAGCCTTTTGCAATCAATCGGCTACTGGAAAAAATCAAGGAAGCCGTTCCCACGATCCAGTCGGCAGCTTAGTGACGCGCGAATCAGCGCGGGCCGATCTCGGAGAGGAGCTGTCGTTTTGCTTCCAGCCAATCCGAATTTGCGTCGCCGGGGAGATCGAATCGGCGCCGTCGCTCGGATATAAAGTAGGCACGCATTTGAATTTGTTCGTCCGTTGGATCCAGGTCGAGCGAAGCTGCCGTTGGCGGTCTCGGTTTTTGGGCGGCGCTCTGTTTTCGCCGCGCAGGTTTTTTCTCTTTTGCAGGTGTCATTCTTCCGCTCGTTCTTGTTTTGCCCGCCTTGTCCGACGATCTCGCGTCCACCGCCGATTCACTTCCGATTCCCTTGTTCTTCTTTGCCACAATTAAATTCCTCCCAAATTACGCTTTACCGCGGGAAGTTGGATTTCAAGCGGTTTTCCGGTCCGAGCCGGACTGGCGTTTTCCGAGACAATCCCTCACCTTCGCCCTCTCCCTTTGGGAAAGGGAGAGGAGAACGGAATGCCAGGCGCCTCTTTGTCTGTGCAAAGCGTGCCGAATCATAATAACGTTCGGCTATGAGGCATTTCGTTTTTCGCTGGCTTGTCACCGCGTTCGCCGTGTTTGTGGCGGCGCCGATCGTGGGAATCGATTACACCGGGATCGGTTGCCTGCTCGGCGCGTCGCTGCTTCTGGGAATCATCAACGCGTTTGTTCGCCCGATTCTGTTGTTCCTGAGTATTCCGTTAATTCTGGTGACGCTGGGCTTCTTCATCTTGGTCATCAACGCGCTGATGCTGAAATTCGTGAGCGAGATTGTGCCGTGTTTCAAAGTGCATGGGTTTTGGAGCGCGATTTTTGGCGCGATCATCATTTCGATTGTGAGCTGGCTGCTGAGTGCATTCTTTCGCGGCAGTGACGGACGGGTCCATGTGTTGACGCATCACAGCCAGATTAAACAAGTTCGTGGTCGGGTGATTGAACCCGGCGAGTGAAAATCAGCGGGATGTTCGATGGTAAGGCAGGGCCAGGCGGCCGCGTTCGCGTCAAGATCTGTGGAATCACCAACGAGGCGGATGCGCTCGCTGCGATCAAAGCCGACGCGGACGCGCTCGGATTCAATCTCGTTCGCCAAAGCAAACGTTACATCGACATTCAGGCGGCGGCTGGCTGGATCGACAAATTGCCGAAAGAAATCTGCAAGGTGGCGGTGTTGGTGAACCCGAGTTGGGACGAGGCGTTTCGAATTAGTCAGCTGTCTTTTATCGATGCTTTGCAGTTGCACGGCAATGAGTCGCCTGAGTTCTGCAGGCGCTTGGCCGAAGCCGGAATTCGATTTGCGAAAGCGCTGCCGGTAGAGGATTCGAAGTCGCTCCTTGACGTGCCGGGGTTTTCTACGGACACAATAATTTTGGATTCCGCTTCGGGCCGCGAGTTCGGCGGGACCGGCAAAGTATTTCAGTGGAATTTAGCGCGCCAGTTCGTCGAAACGCGCCCGAATCTGAATGTAATTCTCGCCGGTGGATTGAACCCCGAAAATATCGCCGAAGCCGTTCGCGACGTCCGTCCCGCTGGGGTCGACGTCAGCAGTGGCGTCGAGATCTCTCCCGGACGCAAAGATCATCGCCTGATTAAAGCCATTGTTCAGGCGGCTCGTTGTGTGGAGCGCTGAACGGTTCCGGATAGCGGGTGTTCTGGCCGATTCACCGGGGAAACTTCCCCAATGCTGGTCTGCTTCCTGCTTTTATCCGGCCAGCACTTATCTCACTTCCTTCTAATTATGGTTACTTCACTTAAGCAACGGGGATGCGTCGTGGCGGTGGCCTTACTGGGCGTCCTTTCCCTGTCCCAAGGGCAGACAAATCCCGCGCCGGCCGGCCCAGCTCAGCCACCCGACCCAATCAAACCAGTTGACCATCCGCAAATGTTGCTGGCGCAAGCCCTGGTCCAAGCTGCCTCTCCAGCCGCGGCATCGACCACAAAATCGACCACGACCTCTTCCACGGTGGCGACTCCGGTTTTGACCGAAGCCGATGCAACGGTTGAAAGCGGTGGTGTTGGCGTACGGGAATTTCAAGGGGACGACGTCGGCCAAGTGCTCCGATTGCTCGCCCGCCAGGCCAAGGTCAACATGGTTGTGAGCGATGCTGTTACCGGGACGGTAACGATGCGGTTGGAAGACGTGACGGCGCTTCAAGCGATCTCGATCATCGTCAAAGCCAAAGGGCTTTTCATGGATAAGATCGATACCGTCTATTACATCAAGACCGCTGCCGAGCGGACGGCTGAGCCCACTGAAACTGACAATTACCAATTCAGCTACGCGCGCGCCAAAGATATTACGCCGCTAATCGCGTCGCAGCTGGCGAGTAAAGTTCCACCGCAAATCGACGAACGCACCAACACGATTTTCTTCAGTGAAACCCGCAGCAACATCGACAACATCCGAAAGATGTTGGTGCAGATCGACAAGCCGACGAAGCAAGTGATGATCGAAGCGCGGCTGGTGGAAGTGAGTGCCGATCCGGTGCAGGCCTATGGAATTAACTGGGCCGGAACGGTAGGCAGCGCCTCCTCGCCAAAAACCTTCCAGTACGGTGCGCCAACGACCAGCACCAGCACCACCGACCCTAAAACCGGCTTAACAACGACTAATTCGACATTTACCGGCGCAACCTCACCTTTCGCTTTGGGCAATCCCGGAAGCTCGAATTTCTTCGGCAGTCTCACTAAACTCGCCTTCGGCCAATTTGCGATTCTATCAGTACCGCAGTTTTCCGCGACCCTGCAGGCTCTGAATGAGGACTCGGATGCTGAATTTCTAGCGAACCCGCGCGTTGTCACGGCGGATAATCAGCAGGCCAAGATCGAAGTCCTCCGGAATCAACCAATCCCGCAGCTGAATTTTAACGAGCAAACTGCCACCGCTGTTTTCGGCGGTTTCCAAGATAAGCAATTCGGTAACACGCTGATTGTTCGACCGTCGATCAACAAAGACAATTTCGTCACGCTTTCAGTGAAGCCTGAGATCAGCAACAAGGTGAACGATTTCCACTTCTCTTTTAACGGCGCGGATGTCACCAGTCCGATCATTGATAAGCGTTCTCTCGATTCCAATGTTCTCATCAAGAGTGGCGACACGCTGGCAATCGGCGGTTTGATTTCGGATCAGGTTTCGAAGTCGCGAACCAAAGTGCCATTGCTCGGCGATATTCCAGTAATTGGCTACGCATTCCAAAGCCATGACAATGAACGTCACAAACGCAACCTGCTTATTTTTGTGACGCCGACGATCATCGATCAGCATTATGGCACCGGATTGGAAGATCAGGTTTCCGGACTCCATCACAACGGCGAAGAGTATGCCGATCCAAATGGCTGGCGAAATAATGCCAAGGGCGCAGTCCGGCTGGTCCCCACTTCGCATCGCCAGCTAGCGGCCGATTATGCCAAACCCGGGGAACCGCCGCCGCCGGAGGAAGCCGCTCGAGTGCAGTTTAAGGGCAGCGCGAAAGACCGGGACGAATAACGAATTTCGGAATGTGGGGTTGAGAGGGGGCGGGCGCCCGCGAGGGCCCCGCCCTCTTTGGGTTTTATCGCTCCAGATAATCCCGCAAACGCTCGCGCAATTCCGTCCGCGCGCGAAAGAGCAGGCTCTTTACCGCTGGGACGGATAGATCGAGCACATCGGAGATTTCTTCGTAGCTGAGCTCTTCGTATCGCCGTAGCACCAGCGCCATGCGTTGCGTTTCTGGAAGGAGCGTGATCGCCGTCTCAATCGCGCTCTGTAATTCCGCCTGAAGAAGGGTCGCATCCGGCGTCGCAGTCGCCTCGTCCTTCAATGGCATCTCCTCAGCCTCAGGTTCGATTTGCACCGGCACCCGGGGATGACGTTTGGCGCGGCGCATCTCGTTAAAAACCAGATTACGCGTGATCTTCAGCAGCCAGGTCGTGAACTTCGCGCGTGGTACATACCGGCCTGCGCTTTTCCAGACGCGAACAAAAACCTGCTGCGCGATGTCTTCCACGTCCGAATTGCTGCTAAGCATTCGCGCGACAGTTCCTGCGACCAGCGCCTGGTGCCGCTCGACCAGTTTTTCAAACGCGGTCGTATTGCCATCGGCAACCAATCGCATCAGGCGGATGTCCTCGGCGTCATCCTCGGAGCGCGCCGGTGCTTCTGGATCGGCCATTGATAAACAGACGTTGATTGCTAGGCAGCGATTCGAATGTTATCGCGTTCTGCGTCGGTCGTGCTCTATCAGTCGCACGCGCCCCGGCTCTTTTTGTTGCAACTGGTGAGTCGCCTGTGCATGGTAAGCCATCAATTTCAGGGTCGGCTCCGGATGAATTACACACTAATCCCAAAGGAACTTAGACCGATCGCAGAGAAAATCGAGGCGAAGGCTCGCATTTCCGAGGACGACGCTCTTGCTTTGTATCGCTCAAACGATCTGAACGCGCTTGGAATACTGGCCAACGTCGTGCGCGAGCGAAAGAACGGCAATTTCGCCACCTACATTCACAATCGCTACATCAACTACTCGAATATCTGTGTCTTATCGTGTCAGTTTTGCGCCTTTGCCGCCAAAAAACGGGATGCCCATGCGTTCGAGCATGCCGTTAGCGAGGTCATTCAGATTGTCGCAGAAGCGCTTCCGCTGGGGATTACGGAAGTGCATATGGTCGGCGGTTTGCATCCGACCTTGAAGAAAGAGTGGTATCTCGATTTGTTGCGCGGATTGCGCTCTCTCGATCCCAATCTCCACATCAAAGCCTTTACTGCGATTGAAGTTCGCCATCTCGCTCAGCGAATCTTCAAGATGTCGATCCCAGAAACGCTCGAGCTTCTCCGCGAAGCGGGCCTTGGCTCCATCACTGGCGGAGGCGCCGAAATTTTTGATGCCGCAGTCCGAGACCGGGTTTGCCGCGGCAAAGAAACGGCCGAGGAGTGGCTTGATGTTCACCGAATTTGGCATCGCATGGGTGGCCGCAGCACTTGCACCATGCTTTATGGTCACGTCGAGACTCTCGAGCAGCGTGTCGATCATTTACGGCAACTTCGTCAACTTCAGGATGAAACCGGCGGATTTAGCGGTTTTGTTCCATTTGCCTTCGAGCCGCAAACGACGGTGCTTGCTCACATCAGGCGGGCTTCTGCCATCGAGCAACTGCGCAACCTCGCTGTCAGCCGAATTTATCTCGATAACATCGATCATTTGACCGCTTATTGGGTCAGCTTGGGTCTGCCGCTGGCACAAGTGTCGCTTAGTTACGGCGTGGACGATTTGCACGGCACAATCATGGAAGAGAAAATTTTCCACATGGCCGGAGCAACTACGCCGCAGCAACAAAGCATCGCTGCGCTCGAACATGCCATTCGCGAGGCTCAGCGAATTCCTGTCCAGCGCGACAGTTATTACCAGCATCTCAACGGCGCGGAGCAAAGATCGACATCGAGCCGGCCGCGTTCTGAAGCAGAACTCGCCTGCGCCTAACGAGTGCAGGATCGGCATCCGCTGCGAATTGGCTGCGTTAAATATCTCAACGCGCGTCCGCTAATTCACGGCTGGCCAATCGATGTTGTGCTCGATCATCCGTCCGCGCTTTGCGCGCAGCTTTCGGGTGGCGAGCTCGATATTGCGCTCGTTTCGAGTTTCGAATTTCTCCGCAACCCAATCTACCGGATGGTGGACGGCATTTCTATTTCGTCGGACGGCCCGGTTTATAGCGTTGTCGTCGCCCACGTCGGCGAAATGTCCGATGTAAAAGAGATTGAACTCGACCCGGCCGCGGAAACCTCCGGCAATTTGCTGCGTTGTTTGCTCAATGAGCGAAAACTGACTCCGCGGTTCGTCGCAACATCGACATCTTCTTCTCTTCCGAAAGGAACGGCGCGCCTGCTCATCGGCGATCAAGCCATTCGATTCCGCCAAAAGCATGCGAAAGAATTCCAGTTTTGGGATCTCGGCGAACAATGGAAAAAATTGGTTGGCCTTCCGTTCGTTTACGCGCTTTGGCTCGTTCGACCTGAAGTTGTCGATCCAAAATCGATCGCGGATCGGTTACGCAGATTGCGCGACAGTAACCTCGCGAACATCGACAGCCTGATCGCCGGCGAGAAGGAATTTGATCGTGGTTTTTGCGCCCGCTATTATCGTGAGCATCTTCGATTCGGTTTCGGAGAACGCGAGATGGAAGGGCTGCGAGCCTTCCATCATTTATGCCAAAAACACGACCTGCTGCCAAAACGCGACTTCGCGTTGAACCTCGTCTAGCCGGCCCTTTTGCGCGATGGAGGCGATTACGGCGGAGTTAACGCGAGCGTAGCTGAAGAGCTAGGGCCTCGTCTGTTTGGGCGCGTTCATGTTCGGACCGGTCTGACCGCCGGGGGGCGTCCATTGCCCGACGATGTCGGCGCCGAAAATCCACTCATCCTGAAGCGTTCCGTTTACGGAGATGGTTTTTTCGTAATATTTTCTCAGATTAATTTGTTGCTTCTCAAATTCAGTTTCTCTGCGAGCGCGGGTCAGGCGCAAGAGCGTATCAGGATCTTTCAGGAGACTTAATCGATATGCGCCATCGACCAGGACAACTTTTCCGGTGAACACTTCGGTCTTGCGTTCGAGCTTGGCTGACTCTTTTTGTGGCGGACCGCTCGGCTGCTCCAACATTTTCCTGCCTAATGCGCACCCGGACAAAACAAGCAGACCTACGGACAAGATGATTGCGATCGATTTCACAGTCCCTGTCTAGTTTAGCGGTCAATCGCGAGTCAACTGATTATGAGTAAAATGCTCTCCTAGTTGTCAGGAAATGCCCGGCAGATAAAATAATCGGTGCAAAGCCGCGTAGAGGAAACCCTGATCGCCGCGGAGCAGCGTAGAATGTTTACGCGGCAAAGCCGATGGATCCTTATTCCGCCTGAGGAACTCAATGACGATCCAATTCCGTGGAGCGAAATCTGCGGCTGCGAATGTATCGCCCGACTCTTATTTCGAAAAGGTTTCCACACCGCCGATGAAGTGCGAGCGTTTTTGCAGCCGCGCCTGAAATCATTGAGTAATCCGTTTTTGCTGCCGAACATGGAAGCGGCGGTCACGCGCATTTTCACGGCATTGGATCGACATGAACGAATTGTCCTTTTCGGAGATTACGACGTCGACGGAGTCACCTCGCTCGCCTTGCTGGCTGAAACACTCCGCGGATATGGCGTTGCGCCGGATTTATTTCTGCCGCTGCGGATGGAAGAGGGTTACGGCCTGAGTCGAGAGAGTGTTGAGCGCTGCATTCAACAATATCATCCCCAGCTTCTCGTCGCGCTCGACTGCGGAACATCGTCGGTCGCCGAGATTCTCGACCTTGGCAGCAGGGGCGTGGATGTGATTGTGCTCGATCACCACGAGCCGAAATCCGCCCTGCCAGAGTGCGTCGCGATTGTAAACCCAAAAGTCGATCCGACGTCGCCTTTCCACTATTTGTGTAGCGCCGGAATTGTTTTCAAGCTTTGCCACGCGCTTTTGAAAACGCGGCCGGTCGATTTTGATCTCAAATCAAAACTCGATCTGGTTGCGCTCGCAACCGTTGCCGACATCGTTCCGCTTCGCGGTGAGAATCGGACGCTTGTCCAGCGCGGCGCGATCGAAATCGCACGAACGGCAAGACCCGGGCTAAAAAAGTTGATTGAAATCAGCGGAGTGAAGCCGCCAATTTTTACGGAAGACATCGGTTATCGGCTGGGGCCAAGGTTAAATGCAGCCGGTCGTTTAAGCACCGCGGAAAAATCGCTCCGGCTTTTGCTGACGCAGGACGAAAACGAAGCGAGAGAACTGGCCGAATTTTTGGATAAACAAAACCGTGAGCGACAGGATGTTGAAAAACAGATTTTCGCCACGGCGGAGGAGAAGATCGCGAAGAAGTTCGATTCCAATCGTGACGCCGCGATTGTCATTCACGAACGTGGCTGGCATCCGGGCGTGCTGGGTATTGTCGCTTCACGCATCGCTCACAAATATCATCGGCCCGCAATTGTGATTGGTTTTGACGAGAACAGCGTCGGGAAAGGAAGCGGCCGCAGCATTGAAGGCTTCAATTTGGTCCAGGCATTGACTCGATGCGCGGACAAGGTCGACAAGTACGGCGGACACGAAATGGCCGCCGGGCTTACCATTCAGGAGAAGAATCTCGATCTTTTTGCAGAACAATTCCGTCAAACGGCGCGCGAGCTGTTGTCGAATAACGATTTGCAGCCGCAACTGCGGCTCGATCACGAGATTAGTTTCTCGGAGTTGAATTTCGATTTTGTCGGCTGGCACGAAATGCTGCAGCCGTTTGGCAATGGGAATCCGCAGCCGCTTTTTCTTGCGCGCGCAGTTGAATCGGTCGCCGCCCCGCGCGTCGTAGGCGAAAGACATTTGCAGTTGCGTTTGCGGCAGCGCAATTATCATCAACGCGCGATCTTTTTCGGCGCAGCTGCCGACGCGCTTCCGAAGCAACCGTGGGACATTGCCTTTCGGATCCGGCCGGACGAATACGAAGGTGAAACGCGTTTGGAGATGCGAGTGGAAGCAGTGCGTGAGTCCGCGCCGACGACTTAATGGAAATTTCGCAGCCGCTTGAAGAACTCGATTGGATCCCGCGCCCGAAAATTCTGGCGCTGCGACGACTTGGCATTACCACAGTCGAGCATCTGCTAACCCATTTCCCGCGCCGGCACGAAGATCGGAGTGCGTTTCCGGAATTCCCGCGCGATGAAAGCGACGTCCCGATCTGCCTATCCGGCGAAGTGATCAAGACGTCGCTTCGGCGTTTCGGTGGTTGGAAAAAGATTTTCGAGGCGACATTGCAGGAACTGAACGCAAACGCGCTCAGTCAACCGCTGATCTGTCGCTGGTTCAATTTGCATTACGTCCAGAAAATGATCGCTACCGGCCAGCAACTCGTCGTTTTCGGCAAGCCGCGACTGCGCGGGAAGCGGATTTGCATGGATCATCCCGAGTTCGAAGTGATTGAGAACAACGAGGAGAGATCGATCCATCTCCGCCGGATCACGCCGATCTATCCTGCGACCGAAGGTCTTTCGCAGCGTGCGCTGCGCAGCATGATTTATCGGCTTCTTCAGGAGCTTGATACCGAGCCGATTGAGCCGCTGCTGCCGGAGAACCTGAAAAATGGAGATCGCGGCGAAGCGATCCGCGCGATTCATTTCCCCGAAACTTGGCAATCGCTTAATGTCGCGCGTGAGCACCTCGTCCTTTCGGAATTCTTCGCGATGCAAATGCTAATCGCGTCCCGGCGAACGGACTCGCACGCGCGCGTGAGCGCCGCGCATTGCGGACGAGGGGAATTAATGCAGAAATTCCTGCACGCGCTTCCATTTGAACTGACAACAGCACAGAAAAAGGTCATCGCCGAGATCCAGAGTGATCTGGCCGCGAAGTATCCGATGAATCGGCTTTTGCAGGGTGATGTCGGCTCGGGAAAGACAGTGGTCGCGATCGCGGCGATTCTGCTCGCGGTTGAGGCTGGTTATCAGGCGGCGTTCATGGCGCCGACGCAAGTTTTGGCGGAACAGCATTATACTGTTTTACGGCGTTGGCTCGAACCGCTCGGCGTCAAGTTATCGATCCGAACGGCTGCGCGCCAGGAGGAGAGTTTCTTGCCGTTGGTGGAAGGCAACGAAAACGCCGACGTGATCATTGGGACGCACGCGTTGCTTTACGAAAAGGTTTCATTTTCGAATCTTGGTCTGGCAGTGATCGACGAGCAGCACAAGTTCGGGGTGGCGCAGCGCGCGCGCCTTACGAGTCGCGAACCCACGCCGGATGTGCTGGTAATGACGGCGACGCCCATTCCACGAACAGTCACGATGACCGTTTACGGCGATCTCGATGTTTCGGTCTTAGACGAGATGCCACGTGGCCGCGGCAAAGTTGTCACTGCGGTGCGAGATTCCTCAAAACTGGGCGAAGTGCTGACCTTCTTTCGCACGCAATTGGAAGCCGGACGTCAGCTCTATGTTGTTTATCCGCTGATCGAAGAGAGCGAGAAACTTGAAGCAAAAGCGGCCGCGGCGGAGTACGAACGTTGGCACGAACGTTTACATCCATATTCCTGCGAATTACTTCATGGAAGGATCCCCGGACCCGAAAAGCAGGAAATCATGGAACGATTTCGCCGCGGCGAAACCAAAGTGCTGATCAGCACGACCGTTATTGAAGTGGGCGTCGATGTTTCAAATGCAAACGTGATGCTGATTGAAAACGCTGAGCGATTCGGTTTGGCCCAGCTGCACCAGCTTCGTGGCCGGATCGGTCGGGGCGAGCACAAATCGTATTGTATTTTGCTCACGTCCGAACCGTCGTCAGAAGCGGCAGCCAAATTGGCCGTGCTCGAGAAAACGAGCGACGGCTTTGAAGTTGCGGAAGCGGATTGGGAGCTGCGCGGTCCAGGCGATTTGCTGGGCACGGCCCAGAGCGGTCTGCCGGCGTTGAAGATCGGTAACCTGAAGCGAGACGCAGAGCTGATGCGTCGCGCGCGGGCGGCGGCGATGTCGATCTTTGCCGCCGACCCCAGGCTGGAATCGGGGCAAAATCAACGTTTCCAACAGTTGATTGTCGAACAACAGGGACGAACTTTTTCGAACGTTAGCTAATGAAGAACTTGCTGAAATTTTTTGCCTTTGTCGCGCTGCTCAGCCTCGCAATCTCGGCGTTGTACGATTACCGCTTAAAGCATGGCGGCTTGAGCACGCTCCCACACACAACTCCGGAGAAATATACGCTCGCGTCTTCGCCGAGTGTCGATCCAAAACAAGTCGCTTCGCTTGAAGCGTTGAATCGGGAACGCCGATCGCTGGTCAGCAGTGTCGTGCCGTCGGTGGTCGCCGTGAAAACGACCAAGAAGATCGCGATTGAGCGTCAAAATCAGCTCGATCCGTTTGGTTTTTTCTTTCGGCGACCGCGCGGATTTCAAAGTCCAAATGACGATGCTCTGGTGCAGAATTCATTGGGTTCGGGCGTGATCGTGACTGATGAAGGTCACATCATTACAAACACTCACGTGGTCGACCAGGTAGACGAGATCGAAGTGCAGCTGAGCGACGGGCGCACCGAAAAAGCGCGTTTGGTCGGAGCCGATGAGCAAGTGGACCTTGCGGTCCTGAAAATTGATAGTCCGGGAGTGAAGCCGCTCAAGCTGGCCGATTCCGACACCGTTCAGGCGGGCGACTTCGTTCTGGCAATCGGCAATCCCTTCGGTTTCGAGGAAACGGTCACGGACGGAATTGTAAGTTCCAAAGGACGGCCGAATCGAGCTGATGTCTTCGGCGATTTAATTCAGACGAATGCCGCGATCAATCCAGGCAACAGCGGCGGGCCGCTCATCAACCTGAGTGGTGAAGTGGTTGGCATCAACACTGCGATCATTTCGCGCAGCGGCGGCTCGCAGGGCATCGGCTTCGCTATTCCTTCCAACACCGTCCGCACCGCGCTCGAGAGCTTACTGAAGAAGGGCCGGATTATTCGCGGATATCTCGGCATCCAGATGCGAGTTCCGCAATCGGGGCAACCTGCCCCCGCGAATGAAGGCGTGGTGGTTGATGAAATCGTTCCTGGATCGCCGGCGGCAGATGCGCACCTGCAACAAGGCGACGTCATCCGAAAATTTGATGGTCGTGAGGTGAGGAGCTTCGCCGATTTACGCAACCTGATTTCGCAGGCGGACTTGAATAAAAAAGTTGAACTGGAAATTGTGCGCGCTGGAAAAACAATGACCGTCGCGACGCAAATTAAGGAGCAGCCGGTGGGTTATCAAACCGGTCGCGTTACGCCGCAACAACCGTCGACCCGGCCGACGCCCGGCGAAGAGAATGAAAGCGGCAATGCGCTCGCCGGAATCCACGTCGGTCAGCTAACTCCCGATCTTGCGCGCCAACTGGATCTGCCGAACGGCGTTCATGGCGTTGTGGTAACCGCGGTTGATCCTGACGCCGGTGCCGCCGATCTCCAAAAGGGAGACGTGATAGAGGAAGTGAATCAGCAACCGATCAATTCTGTGGCCGATTATAATAAAATCATTCAGTCGCTCGACACGCGTCAGGCGCAGGTAATTTCAGTTTGTCGACATCGGGTGAGATCGTTCCTTGTCTTACGCCCGCGTTAATCGTGGCAGTTGCGATATCTTAGTGGGATCGTGGATCTTCCGAAGCGGGGGCGACGTGAATAAAGTTGTGCTCACGAAAGTCCAACGCTCCAAACCTTTGATTAGCTTATGAAAAAACTACTGTTTGTGTTTGCGGTAGGCGTCCTGCTTTTGCCCTTTGCACCACTGGCGAAGAGCCAGGAAGTTTCGATTGATTTCTTCTATAACAACCTGAACGGCGGGAGCTGGATCGAGGTTGGTAATTACGGGTACTGCTGGCAGCCCGATGTTGCCGTGAGCGATCCCTCGTGGCGACCATACTCGGATGGGTATTGGGCTTACACCGATCTCGGCTGGACCTGGGTCTCGTACGAGGATTACGGCTGGGCCACTTACCACTACGGGCGCTGGGTCAGGCTGGCCGACTACGGCTGGATTTGGAGACCCGGTTATGAATGGGGCCCGGCCTGGGTGTCGTGGCGCTTCGGCGGCGGTTATTGCGGTTGGGCGCCGTTGCCACCCGAGACAGAATTTGTTTACGAAAGCCGACCGCTCACCGGCCACATAGATGTCGAGTTCGATATTGGTCCGGCATATTACAATTTCGTGGACGTGCGTTATATCGGCGAGCCCGTCCTGCGCTCTCGTATTGTCGATGTGAATCAAAACGTCTCCTACATCAACCAAACGGTGAACGTCACCAACATCACTTACAAAAACAAAACCGTTTATAACTACGGACCTGATCTCACTGTCGTGAACCAATACTCGAGCCGCCCGATCCAAAAATTGAGGTTGGAACGACAAGCGAATGTCGATGTTACCGCGGCGGCAAAATCAGGTAGCCTAACAAAAGTGCAGGGCAACGCTTTGATCGTTGCCGCTCCAATGAAAATCAACAAGCCGACGAAGGAAATCGCGCCGCCAACGGTGAAAACGAAAGTGGCGGATGCTAAAGTTGAAAAAGGTTGGTCGGGTGTAGATCCAAACGCCCAGGCGCAGATAAAGGAAAAAATTAAAACCGAGAACCCAAAGAACATTCCTCCACCTACAGCTGGCGGAAACGCGGCCGCGGCAGCAGGAGCGAGCGCTTCGGTTTCGCCGGGAACATCGGTGGGTCCAGGAATGGCCCCAATTGAAAAAGGCAAACACAAAGGCAAAGGGGCTGAGCAATTCCAGGCTGGCGCGACCACGACTCCGGCAGGTGCTCTAACGTCCCCAACAACGAGCCCGGCGTTTCCTGAACGAGGAAAAAAGAAAAGCAAACTGGGCGAGCAGGCTCAGCCCGGCGCGAGCTTGGCACCCACCGAGTCTCGTGGAGCTGAGGTGTCCCCATACACTCCAGAGTACGGCAAGCCGGGTAAGGGCAAACGTGGCGAAAAATTCGGTGGAACACCGCCGCCAACTGGCCCGACTGCTGGTCCTGAAGGTGTGACTGCGCCCGAGGGAAAACAGAAAGGCTTCGAACGGCAGAATGTTGGCCCAACCCCGGGTGGTGCTGCTAGCCCGGGCGAAAACTTCAATCAGCCACGCGGCAAACGTAAGCAATTCGAGCAACAGCAACCGGGAATGCCACCGGCCAGTGCAACCAG
>Ga0209804_1000997_pt1 | contig 19443 bp, 13 predicted proteins | sample GraSoiAngelo_139_FD_185896 | JGI IMG/M metagenome (GOLD analysis project Ga0209804, IMG submission 185896) | Grasslands soil microbial communities from the Angelo Coastal Reserve, California, USA - 14_0929_12_20cm (SPAdes) (version 2) | ecosystem: Environmental > Terrestrial > Soil > Grasslands ... | reverse complement strand
GAGGAGGCGATGAACACGTCGTTGTTGTGGTCGCCGCATGGCTCGACGGGGAAGCCGTTGGCGTCCGTCGCGCACTGCCCGGCGTTGCGGAAGTCGGACCAGGAGAAGTACAGCCGCCCTCCATCGTCGCCGGTCGGGTCGAACGCGCCCGCGCCGTAGTCGTTCAACCGGTAGCCGTTGGGCGGCAGGCACTGCCGGCCGGAGCCGCAGCCCGCGATCGGCGCGGAGAAGGGCTGGGTGTCGAAGTCGTCGGCGATCTTGAAGGGTCCGACCCAGCTGTGCGACTTCGTGCAGTCGGCGTTGCGCGGGCACTTCACCATCAGCTGCTGGCCGACGATTGTCGGCGTGTTCATGTTGTTGAAGAAGACGTAGAGGGTGCCATCCGGACCGGCGACCGGCCAGGAGCCCTGGTCAAAGTTGCACTCGTTTGGGGCTTCCGTGGTATCGAAAAGGTTGCCGAGGACGCAGGCATCGCTGGTCCCGCTGATCTCCACGCCCGGAGAAAACGTCGCCCCGCCGTCCTTGGACTGGGCGAAGTAAATGGGGCTCTCGAAGGTCGTGAGGCCGTCGATCGACGTCCGGAAGCGCGTCCAGGTCACGTAGACGTTATCCCGTTTGGGGCTGCCCGGATTGGCATCCGCGGCCATGAACGGCTTGTCGTTGAAGATCGTGGGGTTGTTGTCGCTGGCCACGACGCCGAGGGGGGTGTCCGAGAAGCTCTGGGTGGGTCCGGGGGCCGGGGTGTGGAAGACCGTGCCCCCGAACGCGGCGTTGGACTTGGTGATCACGATCCCGTTGGCCGCCGCGATGACGTCAAACACGACGCAGCCGAAATAGGCGTTGCTCCGGGAGTCGAACACGACCATCGGGTCGCTCGCGGCGTCGGCCGTGTGCCCGTCCTTCAGGATGTATTGGTAGAAGGGCGGGAGCTGGTCCCCCCAGTGCTGACCCCGATCGAAGGAATAGTCGATCCCGCAGTGGTTGTAGCCGATGCGGCTGTCGTTCTGCCCCGCGATCAGGTGGGTCGGGTCGCTCGGGTCGACGGCGATCTGTTCCTCCGCCTGCCGGCGGAAGGAACAGTCCTGGTTCACCCGGATGTTGTTGAACTGGCCGGTGAACACGTTGGGGCAGCTGAGGGCGCGGCTCGCGATGTTGTTCTGGCTCGGGAGACTGCCGTGCCTGAGGGGCGTGAGAACGGCGCCGGCGAGCGCGCCTTCCCCGTACCTGGCGTGCAGCCCGGCCTGCACCACTCCGCTGGAGAGCATCTGCTCGTGAGGCTTGGGGCCCGTCTGGCCCAGGGCAATGCTGATGGCATGCTCCAGGGCGAGGTTTGTCTGGGGGACGATCGGCTGCGACGTCATCGTCCCGCTCATGATCCCCATGACAAGCACCAGTGCAAGGACACCGACTCCAATCCGCTGAAGCCTCATACACCTCTCCCCCTCATGTTGGTGACCTGCGCTGCCGCGCTCGGTCGCGTTTCGGCGTCCGTCAACGCGACCCGGTTCCCGCACCCCCTCGCGCCCCCTGCGGGGGCTCCGTTCCGGCCCGAAGAACTGGGAGCGGGATTGTCGCACCCGCGGACCAGGTCTTGAGGAAGGAGAACCCTGTGCTGTGGTCACCCTGCCGCCGGCGGCTGCCCAATGGGACTCCTTAGGCGTTTTCTCTACATTAACAGGCGCGTTCTCTGAAAATAAATCGGAGGTTTCCCGGATGGTAGGGTAGCCCGCCTCCAGAACCGAAGCGATCCCAAACGGACGGGCGCGCTCGACTAGGGTAATCACCCTAGGCCGATTGGCGTGCGGCATACCCGGTTGGACATGGCGGCGCGTGCGCGCCGCGGGAGGGGGTGCGAGGGATGGGACCGTTGCTCGCCGGCCGGATAGCGCTCGTGACGGGGGGCGGGTCGGGGATCGGGCGTTCCACAGCCATCCGGTACGCGGAAGAGGGGGCCGATGTGGCCGTTCTCGACGTGAATCCCACCGCCGCGGCTGAAACCGTGTCCGCCGTCGAGACGCTCGGCCGCCGCGCTGTGGCCCTCCACGCCGACGTGAGCCGCGCGGCGGAGGTCGAGCGGGCGGTGAGGGAGACGCTGGCGGCGCTCGGGCCGGTCGACATCCTGGTCAACAATGCCGGCCTGACGCGCGACGCGACGATCCGGAACCTCGGCGAGGCGGATTGGGACCTTGTGCTCGACGTCCACCTCAAGGGCACCTTTCTCTGCACCAAAGCCGTGGCCGCCGGCATGCGCGAGCGCGGCCGAGGGGGGGCCATCGTCAATATCTCATCGATCTCCGCCAAGATCGGGAATTTTGGACAGGCGAACTATGCGTCGGCGAAGGCGGGCATCGTGGCGCTGACCAAAGTGACGGCGCGTGAGTACGCGAAGTACGGGGTGCGCGCGAACGCCATCCAGCCGGGGATGATCGAGACCCCTATGACTCGGGCCCTGGGGGAGGAGCGCCTCGCGCGGAGCGTCGCCGAGACTCCGCTCGGCCGGCTGGGCAGACCCGAAGAAGTGGCCGCCGTCGCGCTCTTCCTGGCGAGCGACTTGTCGAGTTTCGTTACCGGGGCGGTCATCGAGGTCACCGGCGGGAGATACCTGTAGTCTGGAGGGCGCAGCCGGGGGGTATTGACTATACTATCATGCTCCCGGATGGGTATACTCCAGGACGGAAGGGGAGGGCCCGCCTCAAGGGAGGGATGTCGCGTGTGGGCCGCTGTCCTGCTGCTCGGCGGACTGATCTTGTGGGCCACAGGCCACCTGTTGCTGCGTTAGCTTCTCCTGGGGCGTCACACGATGGGGACCGGGGTCACCGGTCCCCATTCGATTTCGAGACTGCCCGCCACCCTGCTCCCGCCTGTGCCCCGGTCCTAGGGAGGCCCACGGCCGCCCTGAGGGCGGGATGACGGCCCCGTGAGAGCCCGGGCCTGTGTGCTGGCCGTCGACGATCAACCGGCCGATCTCGCCCTGGTCCGGTTGGCCCTGGAGGCGGAAGGATTCGAGGTCCGCGAGGCGCGTTCGGGCGCCGAAGCGCTGGCCGTCGCCCGGGAGGTGGCCCCCGACCTCATCCTGCTCGACATGCACCTGCCCGACATGCACGGGCTGGAAGTGGTGCGCCGCCTTCACGAAAGCGTCGGGGGCGAGGGCCTCCGGGTGGCGGCGATGAGCGCGTTCGCCACGGGCGACGATTTGACGCTGTGGCTGGAAGCCGGGTGTATCGTCACCATCGAGAAACCGTTCAAGGTGGAGACGTTGGGGGCGGAGATCCGCCAGCTGCTGGCGGGGGAGGCGCCCGCGCCGCGCGAGCCCGCCCAGGCCGGCGTTTCGCTCGGAGCCCGGTTGGGGGAGGTGCTGCTGGCCAACGCCCTGATCACCCCCGAGCAGTTCAAGAAGGCGCTGGCGGAGCAATCGCAGAGCGGCAAACGGCTGGGCCAGGTCCTGGTCGAGCAGGGAGCGGTCAACGAGGACGATATCGCATGGGCGCTGGGCAACCAGCTGGGGTACCCGTACGTGTTCCTGGCCCGCGAGATCATCGATGAAGAGGCGGTCCGGCTCCTCCCCGAAGAGTTCCTGCGGGCGCGCCAGATCCTCCCGATCTTCAAATTCGGCGAGGAGATGAGGCTGGCGATGGTCGATCCGACCGACCAGAACACGGTCGATGAAGTCGCGGCCCGGACCAAACTGCAGGTGAACCGCGCCCTCGCGCTGGCCTCCAATATCAATGAGCTGCTCGATCACCTGTTCTCACGGCGGGACCCGCAGGCGAACCGGACCGCGGGCACCACCGAGGCGCAGTATCTGCAGTTTCACCTCGTCCAGGCGCTCCGCCAGGGAGCCTCGGCCGTGCACTTCATCCCGGCGAGCGAAGGACACGGCCGGGTGCGGTATCGTCTGCAGGGCGTGCTCGCGGACCGCGCCGACCCGCCGGACGAACTGCACCGCGCCATCATCCGTCACCTGCGCGACCTCACCGGGTTCGGGGAGAGTCCGGTCGGCACGGCGGCCGCGACCGCGATGGTGGGCGCCGTCGAGACGCAACTCGTGGTGACATTCCTCCCGACCGTGGTGGGGCCGGCGGCGACGATCATGCTCTATCCCCCCCGGACGGGAGCGCCGGATCTGGCGGCGCTGGGGGTGGAGGGGCGGGTCATTCAGGCGCTGCGCGGCGCCCTTCAGGCCGCCAGCGGTGTCGTGATGGTGGGATGCCGCGAACCGGCGGTGCGGTCCACCCTGCTCCATGCGTTCATCCCGTCCGCTCGAGGGGGCGAGGTGTGGGCGCTCGAAACGGTTCCGCTCTTCCGGCGGCCCACCATCAACCAGACGCTCGTCGGTTCCCTGGACCAGGTGGCCCTCCATGTGTACACGGCGGCCCTTTCGGAAGTGGATGTGATCGTGGCCGATAATGTCGCGCGCAGCGAGGCGCTGGTGGCCGCGCATCAAGTCGGGCAGGCGCGACTGGTGCTCGCCGGACACCCGCAGGACGATGTCGTGGGCCTGCTCGGCCAGATGCTGGAAGCCGCCGGGCCCGCGCTCGTGGCCTCCACCCTGCGGGGCATCCTGGCGGCCCGTGCCGTCCGGGCGCTCTGCCCGAAGTGCAAGGAGACCATGCCCGAACGCTCCGGACCGGACGGCCGGCGGAGCCTGTCCGCCCGGGGATGCGAAGCGTGCAGTTTCACCGGGTTCCTGGGCCAGCGCCTGCTGACCGAACTGTGGATCGTCGACGCGGAGACCCGGCAGCTCCTGCGCTCGAGCGCGCCGGGGGCGGTCTTCGACCGCGTGATCCAGGCGATGGGGTCGACCATGCGAACGCAGGGACTGGCGCTCGTCGAGGGCGGCCTGACCTCGGTGGAAGAACTGTCCCGCGCGGTTGGGGTGGACTGATGGACATCAACGACCTCCTCGTCCAGACCAAGGAGCGCGGGGCCTCCGATCTCCACCTCAAGGTGGGCTCGCCCCCGACCTTCAGGATCAACGGCGCCCTGGTGCGCGCCGATGGGCCCTCGCTCGCGCGCGACGAGATGCACGCGCTGGTGTCCGGTATCCTCACGGATGACCAGAAGGCGAGGTTTGAGGACACGCACGACCTGGATTTTTCGGTCGAACTGAAGGACGTCGGCCGGTTCCGCGTCAATGCGTTTGTGAACCGCATAGGCGAAGCCATGGTGATGCGTCTGATCCCGGAGAAGAACCGGTCGCTCGATGAGCTGGGCATGCCGCCCATCCTCAAAGAGCTGTCGATGAAAGACCGCGGGCTCGTGCTCGTCACCGGGCCCACCGGGTCGGGGAAGTCTACGACCCTGGCCGCGATGGTCGCCTACATGAACGACAAGCGGGAGGACCACATCCTCACCATCGAGGATCCGATCGAGTTCATCCACCAGGACAGGAAATGCAATATCAATCAACGTGAGGTCGGGCCCAACACCAAGTCCTTCACGACCGCCCTGCGCGGCGCCCTGCGGGAAGACCCGGATATCATCCTGGTGGGCGAGATGCGCGACCAGGAGACGATCGCCCTGGCCCTTACGGCGGCGGAGACGGGCCACCTGGTGCTGTCCACGCTCCACACGAGCAACGCCCCGCAGACCATCAGCCGCATCGTCGACGTGTTCCCGCCCCACCAGCAGGATCAGATTCGCGTGCAGCTGGCGGACACGCTGCTGGGGGTGGTCGCCCAGACCCTGGTGCCGACCCAGGACGGGCAGAGCCGGGTGGCCGCCCTGGAGATCATGGTGGCGAACGCGGCCATCCGCAACCTGGTGCGGGATAACAAGGTGCACCAGCTGCCGTCGGCCATCCAGACCGGATCGCGGGAGGGGATGCAGTCCCTGGACCAGGCCCTGAAGACGCTGCTGAAAACCCGCCGGATCAGCCACGACGAAGCCGTCAAGCACGCCACCGAGAAACAGGCGTTTGCGCAGGAGGCCGCCCGCGTCGCTTCGCCGGCCTTGTGAAGGGGATTCCCCCGTCCCGCCGTAAACAGGACCGCTGAGACCGGGACTCCCCCAAGGAGGCGATGCCGATGCCCGACGCCGTTCGTCTGGTCGAGTACTTCTATATTGAAGCGGGCGACAAGCCGGGAGAGGGCGCCCGCATCCTCACGCACCTCAAGGACGCCGCCGTGAACCTCATCGGGTTTCACGCGTTCCCCAGCGGGGGGCGCGCGCAGATCGATTTGTTCGTCTCGGACGCCGCGGCGTTTCAGGCCGCGGCCAGGAAGGCGGGCTGGAAAGCGGTCGGCCCGAAGAAGGCGTTTGTGATCGAAGGCGAGGACCGGGCGGGAGCCCTGGTGGGCTACTTCACCAAACTCGCCGGCGCCGGGGTCAACGTCACGGCGGCCGACGCGGTGAGCGCCGGCGGCGGCCGGTTTGGCGCCATTCTCTGGGTCAAGGCCGGCGACGTCGCCAAGGCGGCCAGGGCGCTGGGGGCCGGCTGAGGGCCGGGCGCGTGGCCGCCACCCTCGCCGGCCGCATCACCGCCGCCAACGAGATCGCTCATCGCCGCCTCAACGCGGCGGCTCCGGTGCTCACCAGGATCCGCGAAGCGCGCGAGGCGATCCCGGAGCTCGGCGGCCGCGTCCTGCTGCACGCGGGTCCGCCGATCGCTCCGGCCTCCATGTGCGGCCCGATGCGGGGGGCGGTCCTCGGCGCGGCGCTCTTCGAAGGCTGGGCCGCCGACCCGGACGCGGCGGCGGCGCTTCTCGACCGCGGCGCCATCGCGCTGCGCTCCACCCACGACGCGGGGGTGGTCGGTCCCATGGCGGGGATCGTCTCCCCGTCGATGCCGGTGGCGGAAGTGCGGGATCCCGAACACGGCATCACGGCCTGCGCTCCGCTGAACGAGGGGATCGGAGCGGTGCTCCGGTTCGGAGCCAACGACCGGACGGTGATCGCCCGTCTGCGGTGGATGCGCGAAGCGCTCGCCCCCGCGCTCGATGCGGCGGTCCGGCGCCTCGGCGGGGTGCCGCTCCTCCCGCTGATGGCCCGCGCCCTCACCATGGGCGACGAGCTCCACCAACGCAACGTCGCCGCGACCGGCCTGTTCTTCCGGGCGATCGCGCCCGCGCTCGTGGAGTGCGGGATCTCGGGATCGGCCCTGCCGTCCGTCCTGCGGTTCCTGGCCGACAACGATCAGTTCTTCTTGAACCTCGCCATGGCCGCAGCAAAGGCCATGGCGGGCGCGATCCGGGAGATCCCCTACAGCACCGTCGTCACGGTGATGAGCCGGAACGGCGTCGAGTTCGGCATTCGGGTCAGCGGCCTCGGGGATCAGTGGTTCACCGCCCCGGCGCCCGTGCCGGCGGGCATGTACTTCCCGGGATTTGGGGCGGAGGACGCCAACCCGGACATGGGCGACAGCGCCATCGTGGAGACGGTGGGGGTGGGGGGAATGGCGATGGCGGCCGCGCCGGCCGTCGTCGGCTTCGTGGGGCTGCCCTCCCTGCGCGAGGCCCTGGCCGTGACGCAGTCCATGGCGGAGATCACCCTGGGGCAGAGCGTCCACTTCAAGATCCCGGCGCTCGACTTCGCCGGCGCGCCGACAGGGATCGATCTGCGCTCCGTCGTCAAGCTGGGGCTCACGCCGATCATCAACACGGGCATCGCGCACCGCCACGCCGGAAAGGGACAGATCGGGGCGGGGGTGGTCCGCGCGCCGCTCCTGGCGTTTCAGCGCGCGCTGGCTGCGTTTGCCGGCCGGTACACGGCGGACGCCGGCGCCGTCCCGGCCACGACTTGAATTTTGTGTTTTCCGTGTGGCATACTATAATCCGCATCAGCAGGCTGAAAAGTCGGTTGGTAGCATGCACGGTAAAGGAGTGGGAAGGTATGGCAGTAGGCACAGTCAAGTGGTTTAGCTCTGAGAAGGGTTACGGGTTCATTACCCCCGAGGAGGGCACGAAGGATCTGTTCGTGCACTACAGCGCGATCCAGGGCGACGGCTACAAGACTCTGAACGAGGGCGACAAGGTGGAGTACGAGGAGACGGCCGGGCGGAAGGGTCCGCAGGCCGCCAACGTCCGATTGGTCCGCTAACGGTAGACCGCGTCAGGTAACGTGACGGGACGGGGATGGCCAGCAACGGCCATCCCCTCCCGCTTTGTGTGGCCGCGTCACGGGTGAGGCCTCCGGGTCCATCCGGTGGGCCGGCGTAAGGGGGGATGGCGGTGCCGCACGAGACGTCTGCCACAAAGTTTGGGCTTCGTCCGGTCGTCTACGGCCGGCGGGGAATGGTCGCCACGGCCAACCCCCTGGCAACCCTCGCGGGTGTGCGCATGCTGGCGCAGGGGGGCAACGCGGTCGATGCCGTCGTGGCGGCGGCCGCCGCGATCGGCGTGGCGGAGCCATACATGTCGGGACTCGCGGGATGCGGCACGCTGGTGCTGACGCCGCCGGGCGGGACGCCGCGGGCGCTGGTCTTCCTCGGCCGCGCCCCCTCCGGCGCGACCCCCGACCGATTTACGGGCGGGCACCCCGACGCGGGGCCTCAGACCCCGGCCGTTCCGGGAAACCTTGCGGGCTGGGCTCGAGTGCTGAGCGACTATGGAAAGCTGTCCCTCTCGCACGTGCTGGAGCCCGCGATCGAACTGGCGGAGCGCGGGATCCCCTTCACGCCATTCGACGACCAGATGTTCTCCGAGAGCGGGAGCAGGCTGACGCCGGAAGGGACCGTCACCTACTTCCACGATGGCCACATCCCGGCCGTCGGGTCGCTGCTCGCGCAGCCCGATCTGGCCAGGACATTCCGGCGGATCGCCGCGGAAGGGATCGGCTACCTGTACGGCGGATCCCTGGGCCGGGCGATCGACCGGTTGATGCAGGACCGCGGCGGGTTGCTCACGGAGGCGGACCTGCGCGCATATCCGGAGACGCTCCGGTGGACCTCCCCCATCCACACCACCTACCGGGGAGTCACGGTCTACGCGCCGCCGCCGCCGACCAGCGCCGTTCAGGTCCTCGAGACGCTCAACATCCTGGAGACGCTTGACGTCAGAGACGCGGGTCATCTCAGCCCAGGTCATCTGGCCATGGTCGCGGAAGCGTCGCGGGCGGCGCGATTGGACACCGACCGCTACGTTGGGGACCCGGCGTTCGTCGATGTGCCGGTGGCCCGGCTGCTCTCGCCCGATCACACAGAAGAACTGCGGGCGGAAGTCGACCGGCGCCTCCACGCATCCCAGATGGCCGGCGCGCCCGGCGGCGGATTCGGGGAGGGGGGGACCGAGGGCGGCGGAGGGATGGCATCGACCACGCACCTTGCGGCCGCCGACGCGAGCGGGCTGGCGGTCAACATCACCCACAGTCTGGGGCACGGATTCGGCAGCGGCGTCGTCGTCCCCGGGACCGGGGTCTGCCTGAACAACGCCATGCACTGGTTTTCGATGACCCCCGGGCACGCCAACGTCGTCGCCCCCGGCAAGATCCACGAGTGGCCGATCGCGCCGCTCCACCTCCACAGGGACGGGCGGTTTGCGGGAACGATCGGGACGCCCGGGTCCTACGGTATCCTCGTCACGACCGTGCAGGTCCTCGTGCACCTGCTCGACTTCGGGCTCAATCTCCAGGACGCGATCGCGGCGCCCCGGTTCCGGTGGGTGGACGACGTGGGCGATCCGCTGCCCGCGCGGGTGATGCGGATGGAGTCGCGGGTTCCCGAGTCGACTCGGAGCGCGCTCGCCGGCCGCGGGTACGAGATCGACCTGCTGGGGCCGTGGTCCATGCGGGTGGGCGGGGTTCAGGGGATCCTCGCGGATCCGCTGACCGGCTGGCTCGCCGGCGCCGCCGATCCCCGGCGGAACGGTTACGCGATCGGCTGGTAACGGGGCCGTGTCCGCCGCCCGCCCCGCCGTGCTCCTGCTGGACGCCCGAGACACGGCGGCCATCGCGCTGACCCCGCTCCAGCCGGGCACCCCGGTCGAGGTCCGCCGGGGCGGCGAGACCGTGCGCGTGGTGGCGGAGACCCTGATCCCGTTCGGGCACAAGATCGCGGTGGCCGCCGTGGCGGCCGGCGCCCCGGTGATCAAATACGGCGAAGTGATCGGCGTGGCCACCGCGGAGATCCGGCCGGGCCAGCACGTCCACGTCCATAACGTGCGGAGCGACCGGGCGCGATGAGGCCAATCGAAGCCCCCCCGACCTTCCAAGGGTGGAAGCGCCCGAGCGGCGCCCTGGGCATCCGGCGCCACTTCCTCGTCATTCCATCGGTGGTCTGCGCGGCCCAGGCGGCGCGGACGGCCGCCGAGGGCGCCCCGGGCGCCGTGGCGATCGAGCACCAGCACGGCTGCGCCCAACTGGGCGGAGACGCGCACCTCACCGAGCAGGTGCTCGCCGGCCTCGGCACCCATCCCAACGTCGCCGGGACGCTCGTGGTGAGCCTCGGGTGCGAGACGGTCCAGGGGGCGGCGCTGCACCGGTCGATCGCCGGGCGCGGGCAGCGCGCGGAGTTCGTCGGGATCCAGCAGTCGGGCGGGACGATCGCGGCGATCGCCGCCGGGCGCCAGGCTCTGGAGCGGCTGCGGAACGGGGCGGCATCTGATCTCGAGGTCACGCTCACCTGGGCGGATCTGCGGGTGGGGATCGAGGCGGCGTGGCTCGGGATCCCGCCGGCGCAGGCCCGCGTGTTTTCCGAGGTGATCGACCGGCTCCTCAGGGCGGGGGCCACGGTGATGCAGGCGGTGTCCGCCGGCCGGGACGGCCCGGACCCGCGGTGGCAGCAGTCCGCGCGCGGAAGCGCCGGCGTCGTCCCCCGCGATGCGACGGCGCTCCCGTACGCGATGCCCCCGGCCGGGCGCGGCGCCTTCTTCATGGAGGCTCCCCGGTCCCGCATCGCCCAGAAGACGGGGCTCGCGGCGGCGGGGGCTCACATCATTCTCTCGCCGCTCGTGGAGGGGCTGCCCGCCGGCTGCCCGGTGGCGCCCGTGGTGCACGTCGGGATTGCGCCACACGCGCGGCCGTTTGCCGGGGACGTCGACGTGATGCTGGATGAACTCCCGTCCGCCGGCGCCGCTGAGGCGGTGGTCGCGGCGCTCGGCAGAGCGTGCCTGGAGGAGACAGCGCTGGAAGCGCTGGGGGACTTCGAGATGGCGATCCACCGGATCGCTCCGACGATGTGAGCCCGATGGACGAGATTCTCCTCTATCGCCGCGATCGAGGGTGGGGGACGCGCAACCACGTGCTGGTGCTGCCGCTCGTGGCCTCGGCGTCGGGGGTGGCGCGGGCGATCGCCCGGGGCACGGAGGCGATCTGGGTGGGGCACGATTACGAGCCGACCCCCGAGGACCTCCCGCAGAACCGGGAGCGGATCGCCCGCACGCTCGCGGGGTTCGCCGCGAATCCCAATGTCGCGGGCGCGCTCCTGATCGCCGACACGCCGGAGCGGTCGGCGCTGCTCGATCGGATCCGCGCGGCAGGCCAGCGGGCCGATCTCGTCGTTGTGACCGAGGCCGGAGGGTTTCGGGCTGCGGTGGAGCAGGGGCGCGAGCGCCTCACGGCGCTGCTGAGCGGGGCGGCCGCCGCCCGGCGGGAGCGCGCGCCGGTGGGCGCGCTCGTCCTTGGAACGGAGTGCGGCGGGTCCGACGCGTTGTCGGGGATCACCGCGAACCCGGCGCTCGGGGCGGCCAGCGACCACCTGGTGGACGCCGGGGGCACCGTGATGCTGGCGGAGACGACCGAACTCATCGGCGCCGAGCATCTGCTGGCCAGGCGCGCGGCCAGCCCCCAGGTCGCCGAGGAGATTTACACGATCATCCACCGCTACGAGGCCGTGGTCCGCGCGCACGGCGAGGACATCCGGGGGGCGAACCCGGCCCCGGGCAATATCGAGGGGGGCCTCACGACGATCGAGGAAAAGTCCCTGGGGGCCGCCAAGAAAGGCGGCACGCGCACGATCCGGCAGGTGGTGGAGTACGCCGTCCGCCCGGCGGCCCCGGGGTTGGTGATCATGGACACGCCCGGACACGATATCGAGCAGATGGTGGGGATGGTCGCGGGGGGCGCGCAGGTGGCCGTGTTCACGACCGGACGCGGCACGCCGACGGGGTCGGCGATCGCGCCCGTGATCAAGGTCGCGACGAACTCACACACCGCCTCGCGCATGCAGGACAACATCGATCTCAACGCCGGGCTGATCCTCGAAGGGACCGAGACCCTCGAGACCATGGGGCGCCGCATCTACGAGGCGATCCTCGCGGTCGCGCAGGGCGAGACGACGAAGGCGGAGCGGCTGGGACACCGGGAGTTCTCGATCAGCCGCTACCCGTTCGCGGTCCTCGACGCGGCCGCCGCCGCCGGATAGCGGCGCGGGCGCCCCGCGGGGAGGCGGAGCGCCGGGGAACACGTCCACAGAGGGGGGGCACCACGGTGGCGCGCAACGGCACGGTGTCGGTGACGCACGATGTCCCGGTCAGGATGCGCGACGGGGTCTCGCTGAATGCGGATCTGTACGTCCCGGAGGGCCCGGGACCGTTTCCCGTCCTGCTGATGCGCTCCCCCTACAACAAGACCCAGGGACAGGACTCCGTCTACGCCCATCCCTCCTGGTACGCCCGCCGAGGCTACATGGTCGTCGTCCAGGACGTTCGAGGCCGCTGGACCAGCGGGGGGGACTGGTATCCGTTTGCGCACGAGGCCGAGGACGGCTACGACACGGTCGAATGGGCGGCGCGCCTTCCGAAGGCGAACGGCCGGGTGGGGATGTACGGGCTCTCCTACGTCGGGGCGACCCAACTCCTCGCGGCGGTGACGGCGCCCCCGCACCTCGCGTGTGTGGTCCCCGGAATGACCGGGTCGGAATACTACGACGGCTGGACCTACCGTGGGGGCGCGCTCCACCTCGCGTTCACCGAGTCCTGGGGCGTGAGCCTCGCCGAGGACACCGCCCGCCGGCGCGAGCTGCACGCGCTGGAGGCGGAGCTCTTCGCGTCGTTCAGCGCAGCCGGGCTGCAGTTCGGCACGCTGCCCATCAAGGAGTACGCGCTGCTCCGCCGGGAGGGGATCGCGCCCTGGTTCTTCGACTGGCTCGAGCATCCCACGCGCGACGAGTACTGGGAGCGGTGGAGCATCGAGCGCCGCTACGCGCAGGTGCGCGTTCCGGCGTTCCATATCGCCGGGTGGTACGACATCTTCCTCGACGGGAGCATCCGCAACTACCGGGGCCTGCGCGAGCGCGCGGCGGAGGAGGCGGCCCGGGACGGCCAGCGGCTCCTCATCGGGCCCTGGCATCACGTCCCCTGGGCGCAGATCGTCTCAGGGTGGGATTTCGGCGACGAGGCGCGCAGCCGCATCAACGAGTGGCAGCTTCGCTGGTTCGATTACTGGCTCCGGGGCGTCGAGAACGGGGTCCCGGACGACCCTCCGGTCCGCATCTTCGTCATGGGGGAAAACCGGTGGCGCGAGGAGCGCGAGTGGCCCCTCCGTCGCGCCGAGGCGGCGGAGTTCTTCCTCCACAGCGCCGGGACGGCGAACTCCCTCAGCGGTGACGGCGCCCTGAGCCGGGAGCGACCCGGGGAGGAGGAGCCGGACATCTTTATCTACGATCCGCGCGCGCCCGCCATGAGCCTGGGCGGCCGCTCCTGCTGCCGGTACCTGGTCTCGCCGATGGGGCCGGCCGACCAGCGGCCGGTCGAGATCCACAACGGCGTGCTCGTCTACACGACGCCGCCGCTCGGGCGCGACGTCGAGGTGACCGGGCCCGTGTCGGCGGTGCTGTTCGCCGCCACAACCGCCCGGGACACCGACTGGACCGCCAAGCTCGTCGACGTCTATCCCGACGGCCGCGCCATCAACGTCGCGGACGGCATCCTCCGGGCCAGGTACCGGGACTCGCTGTCCGCGCCGGCGCTGCCGGCGCCCGGGAAGGTCTACGAGTACCGGGTGGACCTCGGCTCGACGAGCAACCTGTTCAAATCGGGACACCGCATCCGGGTCGAGGTCTCGAGCTCGAACTTTCCCGCCTACGATCGCAACCTGAACACGGGGAACGGGCTGGGGGACGAGCGCATCGGCGACTGCGTCGTCGCGACCCAGACGGTGTTCCACGATGCGGCGCGGCCCTCGCGGATCGTCCTGCCGGTCGTGCCCCGGCCGTAGTTGCCCCCTGCGGGGACTCCTAATCGAGATGGGGCCAACCGCAGGCAGAGGTTGCCCCCTGCGGGGACTCCTAATCGAGATGGGGCCAACCGCAGGCAGAGGTTGCCCCCTCCGGGGACTCCTCATCGAGATGGGGCCAACCGCACGCAGAGGTTGCCCCCTCCGGGGACTCCATACCAGGGTGGGGCCAACCGCACGCAGAGGTTGCGGGGTCCGCGGGCGTGGGCTATAATCAGACGGGCCCGGCGCCCGTGCTAGGGCGGGGGTCCGGCGTTTCGGGTGCGGCGAGACGCCGTCGGGAAGTGCTGCGCGGCCGCTGTGGGGACGTAGCTCAGCTGGGAGAGCGCCTGAATCGCACTCAGGAGGTCGGCGGTTCGAATCCGCTCGTCTCCACCATCGAAAAGAATTCGAACCGCCTTCCACGCCGCCAGCGTCTGGCGGCGTTTCCAGTGTCATACAAACTTTCTTGCAATACCGCTCGAAGGGCTCTTGCCGTTACCTTAAAAGTCCCTTTCGTCTCCGCCACCATGGCGCCAGAACTGCCGCTTGCCAGGAATCGCGTCAATGCATCCTCAATCACGGCATTTGCAGTTCGCCCCTGGCGCCGGGCGATCTCTTTCACCTGCCGGTACAGGGCTGCATCCAATGTTGTCCCGACCTTGCGCTTCATGCCAGTTGACCCCCGTAATTCAGGATCGCCGGGAGATATCTAGATGTCAAGATAACATCTACCTTTCTTGAACCGCTCAGCGCGATCGGATTGACAGGTGCAACCATACATGACTATAATAGTCATATAGTGGCGGTGCCGCGGAATGCCGGGCCCATCATGGTTTGGGGGTTGCACGCATGAGACGCGCATCAATCGCCGCACTGAAGGCTCGGTTGAGCGAGTACGTGGATGCGGCTAAGGCGGGTGAAGAGGTGATCGTGACGGATCGCAACAAGCCGGTGGCCAGGCTTGGCCCTGTCACCGTGCCGGTCCGTGGGGAGGCTCAGCTCATTGGGTTGATTCGCGCCGGACTGGCGCGGCCGGCGGTGCGAGCTCTACCGCGGGAGTTCTGGGAGCGTCCGCGGCCGCAGGACCGTCAGGCGCGTGCGCTGGCAGCGCTTATCGAGGAACGGGCGGAAGGTCGGTGAGATTCTGGGACGCCTCGGCGCTGGTTCCGCTGGTGGTCGATCAGCCGGCGTCCGCTCGGGTCAAGGCGCTGCTGCAGGACGACCGAACGCTGGTGGTCTGGTGGGGGTCAGTCGTCGAGTGCTGGTCTGCCTTCGCGCGACTTCGGCGCGAGGGGGTGTTCAGTGTGGACGACGAAGACGCTGCCCGCGGGCTCCTTCACACCCTGCAGGAATCGTGGATAGAAATCCTGCCGAGTGAAGATGTTCGCGCCCATGCCGGCCGACTGCTGCGCCTTCACGCGGTGCGGTCCGCGGATGCCTTGCAGCTGGCCGCTGCCCTTGTGTGGGCTGGAGATCCACCTTCCGGCGAGTTCGTGGTGTTCGACCAGCGTCTGCAAGAGGCTGCGCGGATGGAGGGGTTGACGGCTCGGCCTTAAAGAGATGACCCCGCGTTTACGATCCAAAACGCGCTGCGTTTATCAGCCATCGATTGAGCAGCTGATCTAGAAGCAGGGAGAGCAGGTGAAGGCGACGTTCGCGATCGCCGTCCCCCACTCCCCATTCGGTTCGGTGAACTCGCCGGCCACCCAGGCCGTGCCGGACAATGCGCTCGACGGGTCCGCGCCCGCTCCCGAGTAATCTCCCCATCGGTTGCCGGCATAGGGGGCACGGCCCCGCTGAATGAGGACCGGAGCCCTGAGCGTGCTCGGAGGGTCCATGGCCTCCATCCGCCCGCTCGACATCACCGAGGGGAAGTCGGATGGATTGGATTCCGTGAACACCGTGATGAGGTCATCCGTCCCGGCGACGTTGGGATCCGGGACGACCTGAATCGCCGCGTAGTAGAAGTTGCCGCCTGCCTCCCCAAAGTCAAGGTCTTGGGTCCTGACCATCTGGGCCGTATCGATCTGCGTGAAGCGCACGCACGAGAGGAAATTGAAGGACGCATCGAGGCAGCCGTCGTTCGCCGTCACCCAGATGTGCCCGTCACGGTACACGACATCCAAGGTGCGGTTATCATTCGTATCGATCAGGTTGGACGTGCCTGCCTGCGCCGCACTGGGGGGCGTGGTCAGAGAACCAACGTTGACGAGGTCGAGGGGCACGTCGGTGAATGAAATACTGACTGCCCCCGGAGGGGTCCCCAGGATGGAGAAGACATGGTAGACCTGCGAATAGTCAGGATCCGACGACGCCATATAGAGCGGGCCGCCCGTGGGAGAAAGAGAGTGAGCCGGCTGGAATGTGAAAAAGCGGTTGTCGACAAACAGGGCGGCGTCAAGGGAAGGCATGCCGGCCTCCAGCTCGCTCTTGCTGAGGACAAGCACTTCGGCCCCTATGAAGGCGTTGGTGGAGGAAAAGGCGTTCGCGGTCAACACGATCTTGTCGTCGCTGATCCCCAGAGCGTCGAAATCAGGAAACGTTCCGGCCACCCCCTCGAAATTATAGATCGTCCAATGGAACGGGTCGGACGGGTGTGAGACTCCCAGCCACCACAGCCCGGACCCATCGGGCGCTCCGGAGACGCTGATGATGCTGAAAAACCACACTCCCGACAGAGGGTCGAAGCGGACTTTGGGATCGCTGATGAAGAAGCCGGGAGGCTCTCCAGGGGTGAAGGCATGAAGGTCGAACAGGGCGAGGAGGTTGCCGGCCTTGTCGGTGATGAGTCCCGCGGTGTTGGCCGCTTCGAAGACGTAGTTGGCGTCGGCCCCGACCTGAGTGTCGGGAGGCTCACACCCGCAGGCCAGTGACTCATACAGCCCCGAGAACGGGGCACCGGTAACGGTGTCCGGCCCCTGCCCCGTCCCCGTGGACGCCGGCGGCGGAAGGGAGGCGGTGGCCCATGCGTGCTTGGCCTTCATGGCCTCATCGGAGGTGAGGGTTTTTGCTCGTTCGTGGAGGTGGCGGTTGTGAACCAAATGCGGAATCACTTTCCTGGCCGCCCCCCGGGTCCTGCCGGCGAGCGGAAGCTGTGACAGGCGTCTGACGTCCACGGTTCTCACGAGGGGGACTGTGAACTGCCTATGCAGTTGGAGTCCCTGCTCCAGTTGAGCCTGTACCTGGGGACCAGGCATGGTGACGAGCGCAGAGATCAGGACAACGATCAGCCCAGCAGACGCAGACCGGCGTTGCCGCATACCCGCACCCCCGCCTTTCCCTATCTTCTTCTGAGGAGGTTCCTGTAAGGGCTGCACCAAGTTACAGGTAAAGTCTATGGGATAGTTGCGTACTCAGGCCACCCTACGAACACCCCGGAGAGGTGGGGTGATATACCTTATATATAGTAGGGAATACACCTGAGTTCAGGGGTATTTTGACAACCCGCGGCCTCTCCGGTTAGAGTAGGAATGAGCGAGGGGAGTACTCGGGGGCCCGTGAACGGCCCCGGGTGAGTCGTCAAGACGGCGCGAGAGCGCCCGGCTCACCCCAGACGATGTGCTGCGACGAGACCTCCGAAACGAGGCCGTTTCGGGGGTTTTTCCATTCCCCCCCGGCCTGGAGGGGTGTGAGATGTCGTTCCTGCCGGGCCCGGAGTTCTGGGGACGCCTGCTTGGTATCCTGCTGATCGACCTTGTGCTTGCCGGCGATAACGCGGTGGTGATCGCTCTGGCGATTCGGGGCCTTCCCGCCGCCGTGAAAACGCTCGGCGCCGTCTGGGGCACGGTCGGCGCGATCGTGCTCCGAATTGCCTGCGCCTTTGCCGCGACGGCCGTGCTCCGCCTGCCGGGCGCGCAGATTCTCGCCGCCGCAGTATTGCTCGGGATCGCGTTCAGGTTGGTTCAGCCGAGCCGGGCGCGCAAGCATGCGCAAGAGGCAGTTGGTCTCGGGGAGGCCATTTGGCTCATCGCGGTGGCCGACACGGCGATGAGCCTCGACAATGTCCTCGCGATCGCCGCGATCGCAGCCGGGAATACGTCGTTGATGGTGGCCGGGGTCGCGCTGTCGCTGCCGTTGGTGGTGTGGGGAAGCTGGGTGCTCGCGGACGTGATGAACCGGCATGCATGGGTCGTCTGGGCGGGGGCCGGCGTTCTGGGCTACGTCGCGGGGGACATGGCGGTTCGTGACCCCTTGACGAAGGCGTGGTTGAGCCCCGGCGTTGCCGGCGCGGTGGGACACGTTCTTCCGGCCGTGGCCGGGGTGGGGATCGCGCTCATCGGGTGGTGGTGGTTCTTGCGCTCAGGGAGAAGATGTGATATCTCTCCTCGCCGATGAAGCCTTGCGGCCCCGCGAGGCGCGCGCGCCCGGCGCCTAGGCCGCCAGCCCCTGCACCTCCGGGACGACCCGCCGAGCGAGCAGCTCGACCGTCTCTATGTCGTCGTAGCCCGTGAGGTTCATGACCACGTAGCCGATGCCCCTGGCGAGGATCGGCCGCAGCCGTTCGATCAGGTCGCGGGGCGTGCCCATGTTCCGCCGGGCGTCGGTGGCGAAGAGCGGCCCTAATGCGGCGATCTTCGCGTCCAGCCGCTCCCGCGTCGACGCCAGGACCACGCCGTTCATCAGGTAGCTCTTGATCATCGAGTCGTGCGGCCGTCCGACCGCTTCGCAGAGCCTGCGTAGAACGCCCAGCTTCTGGCCCACCTCCTCCGCGGTCTTCGCCCGCACCTCCTCGACGTTGCACATGTCGGCGTGCTCGGCGACCCGCCTCACCGTCACCCGATCTCCCGTGCCGCCGATCAGGATCGGGACGCGCGGCCGCTGCACCGGCGGCCACAGCAGGGTCTCGCCGGCGACGCGCCCCTTCGCGAGCCGCACCCGCTCGCCGGACCAGTAACGGCGCACGGCGGCGAGCGTCTGCAACAGCGCCGCCAGCCGCACTCCCGGGTGGGGCACGCCGCCGAGGCCCATGAAGCGCAGCTCCGGCTCGAACCAGCCGGCGCGCGGAGCGCCCAAGCCGAGCACGAGCCGCCCGCCGCTCAACCGGTCGACGTCCGCGGCCAGGCGGGCGGTCATCAGCGGGCTCCGGTGCGCGACGCAGCTCACCATCGGCCCGAGCCGGACCCGGCTCGTCGCAGTCGCGTAGGCCGCCAGCGCCGTCCACGGGTCCGTCAGGAACGCCGGGTGGTCCGGCACCCACAGCGAGTCGAAGCCGAGCGCGTCGACCGCTTGCGCCAGCGCCCGGCGCGTCGGCCAGTCGACCTCGGCCGCCCGGGCGGTCACCCGGACGCCGAACCGAATCCTGCCCGCGCCCTCACGCACCCACGGGTGCGTCTGCCAGACGTCCATGTGCCTAGG
>Ga0209804_1000996_pt1 | contig 19455 bp, 18 predicted proteins | sample GraSoiAngelo_139_FD_185896 | JGI IMG/M metagenome (GOLD analysis project Ga0209804, IMG submission 185896) | Grasslands soil microbial communities from the Angelo Coastal Reserve, California, USA - 14_0929_12_20cm (SPAdes) (version 2) | ecosystem: Environmental > Terrestrial > Soil > Grasslands ... | reverse complement strand
GAGACAGGTACTGCACCGACCCCAACACCGTCCCGGTCTCCGTGATCGCCGACGACGCGAGGGCGCGGGCGATGCCGAAGTCGGTGACCTTCACCTGGCCGTCCCGGGTGAGGAGGATGTTCTGGGGCTTGATGTCCCGGTGCACGATCTCGCGGTCGTGGGCGTAGGCCAGCACCTCGCAGACCTGGGCCCCGATCTCCCGGGCGCGCGACTCGGAGAGCGGGCCCGCCCGCCGCAGCAGCGTCTTGAGGTCCTCCCCCTGGACGAACTCCATCACGATGAAGTGGACGTTTTCGTCCCGCCCGGAGTCGTAGAGCTGGACCATCCGGGGATGGGACAGGCGGGCCACGGCCTGCGCCTCGCGTTCGAAGCGGGCCACGAAATCTTTGTCGTGCGCATACTGCTCCCGCAGGACCTTGATCGCGACCTCGCGATTGTCGGACAGGCGGCGGCCGCGATAGACCAGCGCCATCCCGCCCTCGCTGAGGTAGCCCGTGACCTCGTACTTGCCGGAGAAGATCCGGCCGATCACGGCTGATGCGAGAGCAGGTCGCGCAGGACGCTCTCGGCTTCCTTCGCGCTGCCCGCCGGAATCCCGTGGATGAGGCGCGGGCGGTCGGCGGGCGCGATCCGCGCAACCGGGACCTCGGTCACTTTGATCACCCCGGAGAGCGGCAGGCCCAGCACGCGCGCGGGCGTCCCCCACATCACGGCGACCATGTCCCCCCGGACGCCGAGGAAGTAGGCGTGGTCGAGGCGATACGCCGCCACCCCCGCCGCCAGGAGCGCCGCCAGCCCCACGGGGGCGAGCAGGCGGGCCGCCGCCCGCCCCATCCACCAGGGCGCGAGGCGGATGATCACCACCGAGGCGTTGTCGAATCCGCCGCGCGCATTCGCCAGGCCCAGCAGGACGCTGCACGCCTCCTCCGCGTCGGGCGACGACCTGATCACCGAGTGGATCTCCGGCGACGGGACGGCGGTGTGGAGGCCGTCGGTCGCAAGCACCACGACGTCTCCCGGCCGGAGCGGTTCGTCGATCACGTCGATGTCGACGTCCGGCGCGGCGCCGAGGGCGCGGGTCAGGATGTGCCGCTGGGCGTGCGTCTCGACCTCGGCGGGGGTGAGGCTGCCGCGGCGCGCCAGCTCCGAGACGAGCGAATGGTCGGCGGTCAGCTGACGCACGTCCTGTGCGCGGAGGAGGTAGGCGCGGCTGTCGCCGACGTGAGCGATGATGCCCGCGCGGCCGTCGGCGAGGAACGCGGTGCAGGTCGTCGCCATGCCCGTCAACCCCTCAGCCTGGGCGTGCGCGTAGATCGCCTTGTTCGCGCGCCGGAACGCGTCGCCCAGGGCGTCGCGGGCGGGGGACCCGCCCGCCAGGAGCGCCGGCAGCTCTTTGCGGAGCGTCTCCACGACCATGGTGCTGGCGAGATCCCCTCTCGCGTGCCCGCCGAGCCCGTCGGCCACCGCGAAGAGCGCGGCCCCCCGGCCCACATCGTCGACGAGGAGAATGCGGTCCTCGTTCACTTCCCGCACCCGCCCGGTCTCGCTCCGACCGACGCCGCGGGCCGCCAGACCCGCAAGACGCATCACGAAGACCGCGCGCCCTGCGATGCTGACGCGTGAGCCCCTCCCGGGGAAACGCCCTGCGCTCCCTGCGCTGCCGGCGTCCAGCGTGAAGGCCGGCCCAGGCCCGCGGCGAGCCGGAGCTGCCCGCACGCCGCCTGGATCTCGACCCCCCGTTCGATCCGCACGGTCACCGGGAGCCCGGCGGACCGGACGGCGGACGCGAACGCCCGAACGCGGGGAATGGGAGGACGGCGGTACACGATCCCGTCGACGGGATTGAGAGGAATCAGGTTCACGTGACTGCGGACTCCGGCGAGGAGGCGGCCCAGGGCGCGCGCCTCGACCGGCCCATCGTTGACGCCGTCGATGAGCACGTACTCGAATGTCAGCCGCCGCCCGGTCGCCTCGATGTATTCGCGGCACGCCGCCATCAGCTCGGCGAGCGGATACCGCTGGTTGACGGGTACGAGCTGATCCCGCAGGGAGTCGGCGGGCGCGTGCAGGGAGACGGCCAGTGTCATCTGCAGCCGCTCCCGCGCGAGCTGCCGGATCTGCGGCGCGAGGCCGACGGTGGAGACCGTGATGTGCCGCATGCCGATGCCCATCCCGTAGGGGGCGGCGAGAATCCGCACGGCGCGCACGGTGGCGTGGTAATTGGCCAGCGGCTCGCCCATGCCCATGAACACGACGTTGGACAGGCGTGTCCGCCCCTCGGCCCGGATCAGGAGAAACTGCCCCAGGATCTCTCCGGCGGAGAGGTTTCGCGCGAACCCGCCGAGGCCGGTGGCGCAGAAGGCGCAGCCCATGGCGCACCCGACCTGCGTGCTGATGCACGCGCTGCGGCGGCCATCCGCGAACCGCATCCGCACGCACTCGACCGTCTGGCCGTCCTCGAGCGCCACCAGGAGCTTGGTGGCCGACGCGTCGGGCGCTTCCTGCGTCCGGCGGACGGCGAGGCTTCCGATCCTCGCGTCCTCCGCAAGCCGGTCCCGGAACGCGCGGGGGAGATCCGTCATCTCGTCCACAGCGGCGGCCCCACGGACGTAGAGCCACCGGGCGATCTGGCGCCCGCGGTACCGGGGTTCGCCGAGGCGCTCTACGAGCGCTTCCAGGTCCGGGAGCAGCAGCCCGCGCAGATCGAGAAGCGTGGATGCGCGGCCGGTGGTCATGGTGTCCGGCGGCGAAACACCGCGACGAAGAAGCCGTCGGTGTCGTGACGGTGCGGACTCAGCAGCGCGGCGCCGGGCCCGGCGGGGAGCGCCGCCGCTACGGGCGCGCCGCCGGTTCCGGGAGGCCACCCGGTGATCGGCACCGGCTCGAACCCGGCGTGGGCGCCGAGGAACCGGGCCGCGACCTCCGGGCCTTCCTCCGGCTCGAGCGAGCACACGGCCAGCACCAGCGTGCCGCCGGGCCGGACCGCGCCGGCGGCGCCTTCGAGGATCTCCAGCTGACGGGCCGCGAGTCCGGGAAGATCCTCGGGCCGGAGGCGCCACTTGATCTCCGGCCGGCGCCTGAGCACTCCCAGCCCCGAGCACGGCGCGTCCACGAGCACGCGGTCCGCGCCTCCGGGCACGGCCGCTTCCAGATGCGCGGCGGCGATGGGCCGCGGGTCCACGATCCGGACTCCGGTGCGCGCACATTGGCGGGCGAGGGCATCGAGCTTTGCCGGAACGGTGTCGCAGGCCACGATTCGTCCCTGGTTCTCCATCAGGGCGGCCAGATGGACCGTCTTTCCCCCTGATCCCGCGCAGGCGTCGATCACCGTCTCCCCCGGGAGGGGCGCCAGGAGACGGCCGACGAGCATCGAGCCTTCATCTTGATGAGAGTACCATCCGCCCGCGTAGGCGGCCCGGCGCGCATCCGGCGAGGCCGAGACGATTCGCGCGCCTTCGGGAAGGAGCGCGGAGCGCACGGTGCGGACCCCGAGCCGTTCAAGCGCATCCGCGACCGACTCGGGCGAGCCGCGCAGCGTGTTCAGGCGGATCGCCGACGGCGGCGCCGCGTTGTTGGCGCGGCAGAGCGCGCGGGTTTCGTCGGATCCGAAGCGCGCCATCCACCGGCCGACGAGCCAGGCGGGATGGGAATGGCGGAGCGCGATGCCCTCGGGGGCGCCGTCGTCGGGGATCGCGATGGGTGAGGCGGCGATCCGGCGGAGCACCGCGTTGACCAACCGCACGGTCCCCGGGTGGCCGACCTGCTTCGCCAGTTCGACGGCCTGCGAGCAGGCCGCGGAAGGCGGAACCCGATCGAGGAACAGCAGCTGGTACGCGCCGATGCGGAGCACGGTCCGGATGCGGGATGGGAGATCGTCGAGCGGGGTCCGCGTGACCTGCGAGAGGACCCAGTCCACCTCGGCCCGGTGCCGCAGAGTCCCCAACGTGATCTCCGTGGCCAGCGCCTCATCCACGGCGCTCAACCCGGCGCGGTCCAGCGCCGTGCGGAGCAGGACGCCGCTGAACGCGCGGTCGGCGTCCACGCGGTGCAAGACTTCTAACGCCACCTCCCGAGAGGTGCGCGGGCGGGCCGCCGGACGAGCCGGGCCCGCCCGTGGACCGTCCGCGGGGACATCACTCCTCACGCCGCATGTTGGCGAGCAGCAGCATCCGGGCGAGCTCGAGGATCGCCGTCGCCGCCGCCGCGACGTAGGTCAGCGCCGCCGCGGTCAGCACGGAGCGGACACCGCGAAGCTCGTCGGCGGTGACCAGGCGTTCCTCGCGCAGCGCGCGCAGCGCGCGGGCGCTGGCGTCGAATTCCACCGGGAGCGTGACGACCGTGAACGCCACGAATGCCGTGAAGACCAGGATCCCCAACTGGATCATCGTTCCCGAGTGGAACAGGAAGCCCAGGATGAAAATCGGCCACGCCAACCACGAACCGAACTGGACCGTGGGCACCATGGCGGACCGCAGCGCGAGGGGCGCGTATTCGCGGGCATGCTGGATCGCGTGCCCGGTCTCGTGCGCGGCCACGCCGACCGCAGCCACCGAGGCGCCGTCGTAGACGTCCGAGGAGAGGCTCAGCGTGCGCGTCCGGGGATCGTAGTGATCCGAGAGGACCCCATTGATTCGCTCGATTTGCACACTCGAATAACTTCCGGCCGGAGCGCCGGCTTGTCGTGCGGTCTCAATAGAAAGACCGTTGCGGCGCAGGATTTCCGCGGCAACCTGCGCCCCGGTGAGTCCGCTGCTGATCGGCACCTGACTGTACCGCGCGTAGGTGGACTGCACCCGGAGCTGCGCGAAGAGCGCAAGGAGGATGGCCGGGAGCACAATGATCATCGTCGGATCCCAAAACCAGAACATCGCATTCACCTCCTCCCTTAAATTGTAGCACAGCCTCCGCGACTGCCCTAACGGCCGGCGCGGGGGACCCCGCGGAGTTTGGCCGCTCCGGGGGACCCCGCGGGCGGATCGGGGTTCCGCCCCGCGGGCGCATCCCCGCGCGGGGCGCCGAGGACCGTTCCGGGGGCAATCGGGTGCCCCCGCAGGTACTCGGCCGCGGTCATGCGGCGGCCGGAAGGCGGCTGGACCTCCAGAACGAGCAGCCGGCCCGCGCCGGTCGCCACGACCAGCCCCTCATCGCCGGCGCGGACGACGGTCCCCGGCGCGTCCCGTCCCGCCTCCGCAAGCGCGGCGGCGCGCCAGATCTTGAGCGGGAGGCCGTCCACCTCGGTGTAGGCGACGGGCCAGGGATCCAGCGCCCGGACCAGGTTGGCCAGGGCGATCGCGGGGTCCGTCCAGCGGAGCCGGGCTTCCTCGCGGGAGAGTTTTGGAGCGAGCGTGACCCCGGCGGGATCCTGGGGCCGGCGCGGCGCGCGGCCCGCCTCCAGCAGCCCAAGCGCCTCGACGAGCAGCGCCGCGCCGCACCGGGCGAGACGGGGTTCCAATGTGGCCGTGGTATCGTCGGGGCGGATCGGGACCGCGCGCTGCAGGATGATGTCGCCCGCGTCCAGTTCTTGGCTGAGGTGGAGAATGGTGACGCCCGTCTCGCTATCGCCCGCGGCGATCGCGCGGGGGATCGGCGCCGCGCCGCGGTAGCGCGGGAGGAGCGAGGGGTGGAGGTTGATCCCGCCCATCGGGGCCAACGCCAGGACCTCGGGAGGAACGATCCGGCCAAACGCCACGACCACAACAAGGTCCGGCTTCAACTCCCGCAGGCGGGCCAGATGCTCCGGCGCCTTGAGCGAGGCCGGCTGCAGCACCTCGAGCCCATACTGGGAGGCGACGGCGGCCACCGGCGGCGGGGTGACACGCCGCCCTCGCCCCTGCGGCGCGTCCGGCCTGGTCACCACCGCAGCCACATCGCTCACCGCCAGCACCGCCTCAAGAGACGGCACCGCGAACTCCGGAGTCCCCATGAAAACCAGCCGGATCACGACGCCTCGGTTGGAGCCATCTCTGCGGCCTCGTCCACCCGGCGAAGCGTCTTCGGATCCCGCACCCGCTCCGTGAACAGGATCCCGTCCAGATGGTCGATCTCGTGCTGGAGGACCCGGGCGAGAAGGCCGGCCGCCTCGATCGTCACGAACCGGTTTCGGCGATTGCGCCCGCGGACCGTCACCCGCTGGGCCCGCGGCACATCGCCCAGCAGCCCCGGAATGCTGAGGCACGCCTCGGTGGCGACCACTTCGCCCTCCTGGTGGAGGATCTCCGGATCGGCCAGGGCGATCTGCCGATCTGCGATCTTCGCCACGAACACCCGGCGGCCGACCCCGATCTGGGGCGCGGCCAATCCAAGCCCGTGCGCCTCCCCCAGCATCTCGAACATCTGATCCATCAGCGCCCGGACGTCGGGTGTGACGACCCGGACGGGCTGCGACCGCCGGCGCAGAAGCCCGGCCTTGGGGCTGTCCACGGTGATGATCTCCATCGGGGTCCTACTGGATCTCCTGCGGGTTCATCTCCACCGTCAGCCGGCCGCGCCGCCCGCGGGCGGCGGCCGCCAGCGCCGCGCGGCCCGCCGCGCGGACCACGTCGCCGTCGGTCGCCCGCACAAGGCAGTGATAGCGAAACGCCGCGCGCGGTCCCCGCTCCCGGGCGGGAGCCGGCCCGAGCACCTCGACCCCAAACCGCTGCACGATGTCCACGGCCTCCGCGGCCAGCTTTTCGGCGGCCTGGCGGTCCGGGCCCGCAGCGGTCACCCTGGCCAGCACGGTGTAGGGCGGATAGCCGAACTGGCGGCGGACGGCCAGTTCGCCGCGATACATCGTTTCGTCGTCGCCCGTTCTCAGGGCGGCGATCGCCGGATGCTCAGGGACGCGGGTCTGGACGACCGCCTCGGCGGCCGGGCCGCCGTCGGCCGCGCCGTCCGCCAGGGAGAGCACCGCCCGCAATTGTTGTAACGTCCGTTCCCCCGCGCGAAAATCCGGCAGGTACAGAGGGAGATCCGCGTCGACCACCCCGATCAGGGTAGGACGGAGCTCGCGGGCCCGGAGCATGAGCTGCGTGCCGACAACGATCCGGGTTCGGCCGCCCGCAAAATCGGCGGCGATCTTGGCGAACTCCCGCTCCGTCTCCCGGTCCACGCGCGCGATCCGGATCTCGGGAAAGAGGCGGCCGATCACCTCTTCAACCCGCTCGGTTCCGGCGCCGATCCAGCGGAGCGCGGCCCCCCCACACCCCGGGCACACCTCCGGGGCCGGATCAGTCCGCCCGCAGATCCGGCAGAAGATGGCCCGGCGCTCGCCGTCGTACGGCATCGTCACCTCACAGCGTCTGCACCGCACCGCGCGGCCGCACTCCTGGCAGAACAGGATCCGCGCATACCCGACCCGGTTGACGAACAGCGCCACCCGCCCGCCCGATCGGAGGTGAAGGCGAATCGCCGCCATCAGCGGTTGGCTCAGCAGGCCGCGGCGGCCCCGGCTGCGCTCAACCCGCATGTCGACCAGCGTCACCCGGGGCGGAGAAGCGGCCCGGGGGAGGCGGATGCACTCGATGTGGCCGGCGGCGAGCGCCGCGTAGGTCTCCACGGACGGCGCCGGCGATCCCAGCACCACGCGGGCCTGCTCGAGCGTTCCCCGGTGAAGCGCCACGTCCCGCCCATGGTACCGCGGCGAGGCGTCGGCCTTGTAGGCCGTGTCCTGCTCCTCGTCGAGGACGATGAGACGCAGGCGGTCGAGCGGAGCGAAGAGCGCCGAGCGCGTGCCGATGACCACGTCGGCCTCCCGATCCACGATCCGCCCCCAGGCGGCCCGCCGCGCCCGCCCCGTCATCCCCGAGTGCAGGTCCACCACGCGGTCTCCCAGGAGGGCGCGGGCACGATCACGCAGCTGTGGAATCAGGGCAATCTCCGGCACGATGATCAGCGCGCGGCCGCCGCGGCCGATCTCGCTCACGGCGGCTTGAAGGATCCATTCCCGCCGGGCGTCGGCGCCGCCCCAGAGCAACGTCGGGGTGGACGGCGCGCGGTGGGTGGGGGGCTCCGCGCCCCGGACGGCGTCCTGCCCCGCGGAAACGCCCATCGAGACGCGCTCCCCGACCGCATCCTGGGCCGACGACCGTGACCGCGCCGCGTCGCGGCGGCGAAGCACTTCAGGGGGAATCAAACAGTGCACGGCCTCGAGCACCGTCGCCAGTGTGGTGTCGGCGACCCACCGGGCGAGCTCGAGCATGCGCGCTGAGAAGCACGGCTGCGGATCGACGATCGCCTGGATCTCCCGAAGCTCCCGCGTTCCCGGCTGATCGCACGGCTGGAACCCGAGGACGAACCCCCGCGCCTGACGCGGCCCCAGGGGGACGAGCACGCGGGTGCCGACGTCCACCGCCGGGCGCAGCGCCTCGGGCACCCGATAGGTCAGCCGCCGTTCGGCGCGGCGCGCGGGCAGGTCCAAGAGAACCTCCGCACATGCCTCCCCGGCGGCGGTCACCGCCGGCCCGCGCGCCCGCTCAGGAGTGCCGCCACCTCGCCGACGATGACCTCCGGCTCTGCCATCCGGCCGAGGCCAACCTTCCCCGACGCCAGCGGTCCGCGCTCCGGCCCCACCACATGGACGCCGCGGGCCCGCAGCCGCGCCAGGTTCTCCTGCACGGCCGGGGACTCCGCCATCGCATCGCTCATGGCGGGCGCGACGAGGATCGGCGCGCGGGTGGCGAGGGCGGTCGCGCAGACGATATCGCCGGCCAGCCCGCCGGCCAGACGTCCCAGCGTGTCCGCGGTCGCCGGCGCGATGAGGTAGAGGTCCGCGAGCTCGCCGAGCGCGACGTGCGGTTCATCCCACCGGCCGTGTGGATCCCACATATCCGTGATCACGGGGTGATGCGAAAGCGCTCGAAACGTCACCGGCCCGACGAACTGGGTGGCCGCGGGGGTCATGAGCACGTGGACCTCCGCGTCGTCCTGGCGGAGCCGCCGCACCACCATCGCGACCTTGTATGCGGCGATGCTGCCGCAGACGCCCACCACAACGACCCGGCCCGCCAGGTTTCCCGCCATCGCGCTCATCCCGCCGCCCCGCGGGCCCGGAGCCCTACCGAGGAGTTCGGCGGGCTAGGGCCGGGCGGACAGTTGAAACCTCCGGCTGAGCAGCAGCAGCGCGTCCACGATCTCGGCCGCGCTCCAGATCCCGGTGTCCACGATGATATGGTAGCGGCTGAGGTCGGTGATATCGATGTTGTAGATCTCCCGGTAGCGACGGCACTCCGACGCTTCTCGCTCCTCCAACTCCCGCAGCGCCCTGTCCTCCGGCAGCGCTTCCCGGGCGGCGACCCGCGCGGCGCGCACCGCAAGCGGCGCCCGCAGCCAGATGCGCAGGTCCGCGTCGATCAGCCAGCCGCTCAGCCGGCTGTCCACCAGGAGACCGCCGCTGCGCGCGGCTTCGACCTGCATCTTGTCCAGGGCCTGGTCGATCGAGGGGTCCTGCTCCGCGAGCCTCCCGAGTTCCGCCAGGGTCAGGCCGCGGCGGCGCGCGTCGTCCCGGAACACCTCGCCGGACGAGAGGTACCGGAGCCCGAGGGCGCGGGCCAGGGCCCTGGCGACCGTGCTCTTGCCGGCGCCGATCTCCCCGCTGACCGAGACGATCATTCGGGCTCCGCCGCCGGCTCGGCGGCCTCCGCGTCGTCTTCCTCGTCCGTCATGATCTCCTTGCTCGTGAAGCGGTGGGCCACGGTCTCCGGCTGGACGGCTGAGAGGACGACGTGGCCGCTGTCCGTGATGACGACCGCTCGGGTCCGGCGGCCATAGGTGGCGTCGATCAGGATCCCCTTGTCGCGCGCCTCCTGGATGATCCGCTTGATCGGCGCGGAGTCGGGGCTGACGATGGCGATGATGCGGTTCGCCGCGACGATGTTGCCGAATCCGATGTTGATGAGACGCGTATCCACCGACGCAGCGCTCCTTACTCGACGTTCTGGATCTGCTCGCGCAGGCTCTCCAGCTCGCCTTTGACGGCGATCATCGCCGTGGAGATCTCCAGGTCGTTCGCCTTGCTGCCAATGGTGTTGGCTTCTCGCCCGAGCTCCTGCACGAGGAACTCCAGCGTCCGTCCGACGGCCCCGGTCCCGTCGAGGTGCTGCTGCATCTGCGCCAGATGGCTGCGGAAGCGGGTGATCTCCTCGGAGATGTCGCTGCGGTCGGCAAAGAACGCCACCTCGGCGGCCAGCCGTCCTTCATCCACATGGGCCGCCCCCAGGAGCTCCTCGATCCGCCGCGCCAGCCTTGCCGCGTGATCTTTTACCACCTCGGGGGCCCTCCGCTCGACCTCCTCAATCCGCTGCCCCAGCCGCCCGACCCGCAGTTCCAGGTCGGACGCCAGCCGCGCCCCTTCCGTTTCCCGCATCGCCACCAGCCTGTCGATCGCCTGGCGAACCCCCACGGCGATGGCCTCCCAGGCGGCGTCGAGATCCTCCTTTTGTTCCTCGATCTTCACGAGATCCGGCAGGGCTGCCAGCATGGCGAGATCAGGGGTTCCGGCCAGCTCGACAGCCCGTTTTAGGTCATTGAGGGCGCTTATGAACGCTTTTGCCAGGTCTATGTCCACCTTAACCGTTCGCGCCCGCTTTCCGTAATTCTCCCGCATTATAGCAATCTCGACTCTGCCCCGCAAGATTCGCCCCTGAACAAGGCCGCGGACGCGGTCCTCGATAGGGGCAAGTTCCCTAGGGAGCCGGACCACGACCTCCAGAAATCGGTGATTGAGGGTTCGGGCCTCCACGACGTATCGGCCTGCCGCCGTGGTGAGGTCGCCGGCGCCAAACCCGGTCATGCTTCTCAACATGGACGCGTTACCTTCAAAAGACACGGCACACAGGAAAGTCCGGCGACCGCCGCCCAATCTCCTCCTCCGAGCGCGCGGACGGCCCGGACTATCTGCACGCCGGGTTGACGGGCGGACAGGGACGGCGGTGAGCGATTCGCACCGCCCCGGCGGATAGGAGGTGGCGCCGCCCCCACCAAATTCTTGACTCCAGAGACCATGGCGGAAACCACAGCTGCGCTCTTCGACAGTCTCGTCCTCGCCGCGGTCGCCGGAGAGATCCGCGCCCTGGGGCCGGCCCGCTACGCCGGCGTGCGCCAGCCCTCCCTCGACACCATTGTCGTCAACCTGGCCGCGGCGCCCGCCGGCACGGTCCGGGGCACCGTCCGGCACCTGCTCTGCTGCATCCATCCCGAGATGGCCCGGATCCACCTCGCCGCTGAGCTTCCGGCGGCGGAGCGTCTCGGACCGTTCGGCCAGTTGATCCGCAGCCGGCTCGCCGAGGGGCATCTCGCGGAGGTAGACCAGCCGCCGTTCAACCGCGTGCTGCGATTGGGGTTCGACGCGCTGGGCGGCCGGCTGTGGCTCGTCGCTGAGCTGATGGGGCGGCACAGCAACCTCCTGCTCGTCGACGGCCGCGGCGTGCTCGGGGCGCTGAAAGTGGTGACCGCGCAGATGTCGCCGCGGCGGCCGGTCCTCCCGGGCCGTCCCTACCGCCCACCGCCCGCGGACCGCCCGACCCCCGACACCCTCGAGGCGGAACAGCTCCGCGGCCTGCTGCAGAGCGCCCTACCGCTGCCGCGCCGGCTGTCGCAGGCGCTGCTGGGGGTCAGCCCGACGCTCGCGCGCGAGATCGCGGTGCGGGCGGGGCTGGACCCGGCCATGCCCGCCGCGGCCGCCGTGGACTCCGCCGACCGTCTTCTACAAGTGCTGCGGGAGATCAGCGCCAGCCTCGCCGAAGGCGCGTTTTCGCCCACGTTCTACAGCGACGGAGACCGGCCCGCGGCGTTTTCCGCGTTCCCGATGCGCGTGTTTGCCGGGTTGACCGCGCACCCCGTGGGGACGATGAGCGAGGCGATCGACCGGTTCAGTCGGGAGAGCGCACCCGCCTCACTTCTGGAGGCGCGGCAGGCGCAGCTTGCCGCTTCGGTGGGCGCCGTACTGGCGAAGCGCGAGGCCGCGCTGGAGGAGCACCGGCGGGCGCTCGCCGAGGCGGAATCGGCCGACCGGTACCGGGTGATGGGAGATCTCGTCTTGACCTACGCCCGCGCGGCGCGGCCGCGCGATCCCGTCCTCCGCGTCCCCGACCACACGGCGGGGGGAGCGCAGATCGCGATTCCCCTCGACCCCGCGCTCAGCCCGAGCGAGAATGCCCAGAGGTATTTTCGCCGTTACGCGAAGGCGCGGGCGGTCGGCCGCGCCCTCCCGGCGCGGATCGCCGAGGTGGAGGCGGAGGCGCGCGCCCTGCGGGACGCCCTGGTCCAGATCGGCACCGCCGCCACCACCGACGATCTCCGGGAGATTCAGGAAGATCTTGCCGCGGCGGGGGTGCTGGGACGACGCCCGGGCAAATCGCGCGTCGGGCGGGATCGCAAGACGCCCACCCGGCAGGATCGCGGCCGGCCCGCCGCGGGGGCCGGGCCGCGCCGGTTTCACACCGCCGACGGCGCGACGATCCTGGCCGGACGGAGCGCGAGGGAAAACGACCGGATCACCTTTCGAGAAGCCGGGCCCGACGATCTCTGGTTTCACGCCCGGGGGATGGCCGGCGCGCATGTGATCCTGAAAACCGGCGGCGCTCCGACCGAGGACAGCATCACCGTGGCCGCCGGGGTGGCCGCCCATTACAGCGAGGGCCGCCACTCGCCTCAGGTGGCGGTGGATTGGGTGGCGCGCAAGCACGTGAGGAAACCGCGGGGCGCCGGTCCAGGCGCGGTGACCTACGCCGGGGAGCGGACCCTGCTCGTCTCGCCGGCCCTGCCCGAGGGGCCTTAGAGGGGCTCCTCGATCACCACTTCGTCCTCACCGTCGACTTCTGCCACCCGGACCGTCACGATCTCTCGCGCAGACGTCGGCAGGTTCTTGCCGACGAAGTCCGGCCGAATCGGCAGCTCCCGGTGCCCGCGGTCGACCAGCACGGCGAGCTGGATCGCGGCCGGCCGCCCGCGGTCGATGAGGGCGTCGAGGGCGGCGCGCACCGTCCGGCCGGTGTACAGCACATCGTCGACCAGAATGATCCGGCGGCCTGTGACGTCGAAGGGCAGCCGCGTCGGCGGAGCGGCGCTCCCGCCGGCGGCCGGGAGGACCCGCTCGGCCTGGTCGTCCCGGTAGCGGGTGACGTCGAGCGTGCCCACCGGGATCCGAGCGCCCTCGGCTTCGGCGATCTGCGCGGCCAGCCGCTCGGCCAGCAAGACTCCCCGGCGGGGGATGCCGACCAGGCACAGGTCCGCCCCGCCGCCGTTTCGCTCAACGATCTCGTGGGCCATCCGCGTGAGGGTCCGGCGCATGGTTTCGCGGTCCATCACTTTGGCCTTTTCCCGCAGGCTCACGCTCGCGCTCCTCCCCCCGCCCGCCCCCAAGCGTTCGCCTCACCTGTGCGGGCGGCCGGGGGCCCCGCCCATTCGCGCCCTAGACTTCGCTTTCTTACGAGCGCGCCCTGCCGCAGGGTGGGGACGTCCCTGTTCACCCCGCGGGGCGGGTCCCGCGGCCTCGCGGCGGAGCCGATCGAGAAGGGCGTCGATGTCCCCGGGCAGGGGCGCGTCGAAGACCAGGCGGCTCCCGGTCCGCGGGTGGAGGAACTCCAGCCTCGCTGCATGGAGCGCCTGCCGTTCAAGCCCCGGCACGCCGGCGCTGCCGTACACCGGGTCTCCCAGGATCGGGTGGCCAACGTGAAGGAGGTGCACGCGAATCTGATGGGTGCGGCCGGTTTCCAAGCGGCACTCCAGCAGCGTCGCCCCGGGCAACCGTTCGCGCACGCGATACGCCGTCACGGCGGGCCGCCCGTGTGGGACGACCGCCATGCGGGTGCGGTGGGTCGGATGCCGCCCGACCGGCGCGGCGATCACGCCCGAGTCCGCCGCAACGGTTCCGCGGACGAGCGCGAGATAGACCCGGCCCATGGTGCGCGCCCGCAACTGAGCGGTGAGGGACCGGTACGCGGTATCGGTCTTGGCGACCACCAGCAGCCCGGAGGTGTCTTTGTCCAGCCGGTGCACGATGCCTGGGCGGAGCGCGCCCCCGATGCCGGAGATCGCCGGCACGCGGGCGAGCACCGCATTCACCAGCGTGCCCCCCGGGTGCCCGGGGGCCGGGTGGACGGTCAGGCCGGCCGGCTTGTCGATGACGAGGACATCGGCGTCTTCGTGCACCACGGCGAGGGGAATGGCTTCGGGGCCGACGAGCAGCGGGTCGGCCGCCGGCGCGAGCACCTGCACCCGCTGCCCCGGCCGGAGGCGGAACGCCGGCTTCCGCGGTTCGCGGTCCACCAGGACCTGGCCCCTGCCGGCGAGATGCGTCGCGCGCGATCGCGAGTACTGGGGAAGGCGGCCGGCGATAGTGACGTCGAGGCGGCGGCCGCGATCCCCGGCCGCCGCCTCGAAAGCAGCGTGGACGCGCGGGGGAAGATCAGCCGTGGGAACCACCGCCGGACTGGGAGATTCCCGGCGGCGCCGGCTCCGGTTGCCGCTCCGCCACCGGCGCCGTGTCGGGGAGGCTGCGCCCCAAGACCAGCCACATCACCGCGGCGAGGAGACCCGCAACCAGGCTGGCGACCTGCGCGAGCGTGAGCGGCCCCAGCGCGCGGGGGCTGTCCATGAACATCTCGATTCCGAACCGCGCAATCGCCAGCAGCAGGACGAACAGCCAGAAGAGCCGGCCGGGCGGCCGGGAGCCCCGGTCGACCGCGAGGAGAACGCCGGCGATCACCAGCGCGGCCGCCATCAGATAGAGCTGCGTGGGATGCCGGGGTTCGCCAAACAGCACGACGGCCCAGGGGACGTGGGTCGGCCGCCCGTAGTTCAGGCCGTAGAGGAGCGTCCCGATCATCGCGATGGCGAAGCCCAGGGCCAGGCCCGGCGCCGCGGCGTCGGCGATCTGCCCAAGGCCCCACCCTCGCCGCCGGCCGTACAGCCAGGCGACGAGGCCCCCGCCGAGCAGCGCCCCATAGAACGTGAGCCCGGCATCCACCCAGATCATCAGGGCCCGGAGCGGCGCGAGCGCGAAGTCCCGCGCGTTGACCAGCACGTAGCCGATTCGCGCGCCGATGATACCCCCGATGATCGCATACAACGCGAGGTCGACCACCTCACCGGGGTCCCAGCCCAGGCGCCGTGTCCGCGCGCGGGTCAGCCCGATGGCGACGATGAATGCCAGGAGCAGGAAGACGCCAAATGAGGACACGGGGAACGTTCCGAACGGAGTCGGAAGCTGAAAGAGCACGGGCTTCATTCACACACCCCCCCGCCGACCGGCCATTGTGGCCGCGATCAACACGCTTGCTCCCACCACGACCGCGGCGTCGGCGAGGTTGAACACCGGCCAGACGTGCGTATCGATGTAGTCGACGACGTAGCCGAAGCGGAGGCGGTCCACGACGTTGCCGAACGCCCCGCCGATGATGAACCCGAACCCCCACTGCGCGGCGGGCCCGGACGGCCACGCATTTCTATTGTAGAAGAGTGCCGCGATGACGGTCAAGGCGACCACGGTCGTCGCCAGAGGCGGGAGGTGCCGGAGGAGGCCAAAGGCCAGGCCACGGTTCGCCACCAGCCCGACCGACAGGAGATGCGGGATGACGACCCGCTCCCCCCCTGCCGGCACCAGGTGCAGAGCCGCCCACGTCCCCGCCTGGCCGGCGACGAACGCCAGCACTCCCGCGGCGCAGGGGGCCCAGGGAAACCCGATCGGAAACCCGATCACTGCACCGCGGCGCGGTGCCGCTCCTCGCGCTCCTTGCACTTGATGCAGAGCCGGGTGTACGGGATGGCCCGGAGGCGGTTGCTGTCGATCGCCTTCCCGCAGCCGACGCAGATCCCATACGTGCCGTTCCGGACCCGCTGCAGGGCTTCGTCCACCATCTTGAGCATCCCCTGAACGTTGCTCTCGATGGCGAGCTCCTTCTCCCGCTCGAAGGTTTCGGTGGCGACGTCGACCAGATCGTCTTCGTACCCCGCCACGTCCGCCACGGGCTTCTCCTCGGTCTTGACCTGATGCTGTTCGATCTCGGAGAGCTCGTCCGCCAGCCGCTTGCGCTCCTCGAGCAGCAGCCGGGCGAACTCACCCTTGCGCCCGGGCCCCGCCCGCCGGGAGCGAGACCCGGTCCGGATACGCGCCCGAGCCACGGATGATGCGGACGGCGCGCTCTTGGTGGCGCTTCGGGCCTTGGCGCGCCGCGTCCCCCCGCGCGAAGGCGCGGGTTTTCGCGATCGTCTTGCCGGCATCTACGGCCTCCCTGCAGGCTTGGAAGAGCCTGCGCGTGGTGTCCCCGGGACCTCGGCCATCCCAGGGGAACGCAGCGTGGTGGAACGCTCGGGCGATCCGGGAAATTCCTCCGCCCCGGAGGGGAGCGCCGCGCGCACCGCGGCCGCCGCCAGCACCTCGGTCGCATCCAGGACCGGCAGTGCAATGGCCTCCCGGTCCGCAACCAGCGGGAGCTCCGTGCACCCGAGCACCACCACCTCTGCCCCGCGGCCGATCAGCGCCGCGGCAACCTCCCGGACTCCCTCCCGCACGGTCGCGCCCAAGTCTCCGGCCTTGACCGAGCGGATCGCCGCCGTCACGCGCTCCTGCTCGACCGCGGCGGGCTCGACCACATCGATCCCGCGGGAGGCGAGCGCGCGGTGATACAGGCGCGCCTCTAGCGTCCCCGAGGTCGCGAGCACGCCGGCCGCGCGAGGGCGGGGAACCAGCGCGGCCGCGGCGGCGGCGACCTCCTCCATGATGTCGAGCACGGGGATGCCAACGCTCCGGCGAATCTGATGCAGGTACGCGTGCGCGGAATTGCACGGGATCGCGATGAGGTCCGCCCCGGCCCGCTCCAGCCCCCTGGCCGTCGCCACCAGCGCTTCGGTCGGGTCGGGGCCGTCTCCGCGGAGCGCCGCCGTCCGGTCAGGGATCTTGGGATTGCTGTCGATAAGGACGCGGAGGTGGTCCTGGTCCGCGCGCGCGGGCGTCAGCCGGACCAGCTTGGTGTAGAAATCCGCGGTCGCAAGGGGCCCCATCCCCCCCAGCACCCCGACGACCTTCTGCCTCGCTCGCGACACCGCCCGCTCCTTCTTGCTCTACTCCTCGCTTCGATCGGCCTTCGATCGTCCTACGCGGTTTGAGCAATCCCGACGGTCAGCTCCCGGCCGTCCAGGCGCAGCGCCTTCCGATGGACGGACGCGCCCGCCGGGGGAAGCCCCGCCCGCGCCTCCTCGCCGAGCACCTCACGGAGGACGTACTCCCCGTGCGTCCGCAGCACCTCGGCAAGCGCGGAGTCTCCCTCGTAGTAGAGGGTGATCCGGTCCGCGATCTGGAACCCCGCTTCCTTGCGCAGCTGCTGGATTTGGTGCACGAGCTCCCGGGCCATCCCCTCGCGGACCAGGTCGTCGGTGAGGGTCGTGTCCAGGACCACCCAGGCGCCGGACTCGCCGGCGCCGACCAGCCCCGGATGCCAGTGGACACGCACCTCGACCTCCGCCCGCTCCAGCACGACCTCATCGCCGCGCGCGAGGGCAAGCCGAAACGGTTCCCGCTCCTGGGTCCCCTCCACGATGACCTCGCCGCGGTCCCGCAGCGCCTCCACGATCTCGGTGATGCGGCCCCCGAACTTGGGCCCCAGCAGATCGAACCGGGGGCGCACCTCCAGCCGTCCCAGCGTCCGGTAGGACTCCGCAAACCGCAGCGCCTTCACGTTCAGCTCATCCCGCAGGTGCTCCGCGAGTTCGGGGTAGCGCTGCAGCACACCCGACCGGTCCACGATGATGGCCGACGCCAGCGGCTGGCGGACGCGGACCTTCGCGGCGTTGCGGGCCGACCGCCCGATGGACACGAGCTGCCGCGTCCGCTCGGTCGCGTCAATGAGCCCGCGGTCATCCGCGGCCGGATCCGCCGCCGGCGCCGCGCAGAGGTGGACGCTCTCGGGGGAGCGCGTGTCGATCGAGCGGACCAGGTTCTGGTACATCGCTTCGGCCAGGAACGGAACGAACGGCGCCAGGAGGCGGCTCAGCGTCACCAGCACCTCGTACAGGGTCTGGTACGCGGCCTGCTTGTCCGCGTCCAGCTCCGATTTCCAGTAGCGCCGCCGGCCCCGGCGGACGTACCACAGGGAGAGATCCTCTACGAAGCGCTCGATCGCGCGCGCCGCGGCAGGGACGTCGTAATGGTCGAGGCCCTCCCGCACCGTCCGGATCAGCCGGTGCAGCAGGGCGCGGATCCACCGGTCCAGCACCGAGGGCTGGCCTTTCAGGGCCGCCAGCGCGACCTGTTGATCGCGCAGCGGCTCGGGGGTGAAGCCGTCGAGGGCCGCGTAGGTGACGAAGAAGGCGTAGACGTTCCAGAGCGGCAGGATGAACCGCCGGCGGACCTCATCGGCCGGACCGTAGCCGAAGTTGAGGTTCATCGCCGGGTTCTGGACGGCGTAGAGCCATCGGAGGACATCGCTGCCCATCTTCTCCGCCGCTTCATTGAACTCGATCATGTTGCCCCAGGACTTGTGCATCTCCCGCCCCTGCTCGTCCCGGACCATCGCGTGGCCGAGGCAGGTCCGGAACGGCTCGCGGTTTTCCAGCACCGTGCTCATCACCAGCATCGAGTAGAACCAGTTGCGGTACTGCCCGGGGAACGCTTCGGTGATGAAGTCCGCGGGGAACCACTCCTGCCACGCCGCGCGATCGCGGCGGTAGCCCATCGTCGAGTAGGGGACGATGCCCGCGTCCAGCCAGGGGTTCCCGACGTCCAGGATCCGGGACACCGGGGTCCCGCACCGGGGGCACCGGATCTTGACCGCGTCGATCCAGGGCCGGTGCGGGGTATGGCCCGCGAACTGCTCCCACCCTTCCACCGCGCGCTCGCGGAGCTCGTCCTCGCCGCCGATCACCTCGAACGACCGGCAGGCCCGGCACTCCCAGATGGGCAGGGCCAGCCCCCAGTAGCGCTTCTTGCTGATCATCCAATCGCGCATGTTCTTGAGCCAGTCCAGTTCGCGCTCCAGGCCGAACTCGGGGATCCAGCGGATCTTCTCCGTGACCGCCATGATGGGGGCGCGGAGCGGATCCATCGCGATGAACCACTCGTCGACGAGTCGGAAGACCAGCTCGCTCCCGCACCGCCAGCAGACCGGGTAGCGGTGCGTGTATTCCTCCGCCCGGTAGAGCAGGCCGCGCTTTTCCAGATCGTCCCTGATGGGCGCGCCGACCTCGTAGACGTGCCGGCCGGACAGCCAGCCATACCGCTCCGCGAAGATGCCGAATTCATCGATCGGCGCCAGGACCGGGAGTCCCAGTTCCTTGCCGAGCGCAAAGTCCTCCGCGCCGCTGCCGGGGGCGATGTGCACGAGCCCGGTCCCCTCCGCCGCGCTGACGTCACGCCAGGGGACAACGCGGTGCTCGACGCCCTGCTGCGCCGGCAGATCGTCGAACGGACCGGTATAGACCCAGCCGACCAGGGCGGAGCCGGGCAGTTCCTCCCGCACGCGGTAGCCGCCCCGCAGCATCTCC
>Ga0209804_1000988_pt1 | contig 19570 bp, 19 predicted proteins | sample GraSoiAngelo_139_FD_185896 | JGI IMG/M metagenome (GOLD analysis project Ga0209804, IMG submission 185896) | Grasslands soil microbial communities from the Angelo Coastal Reserve, California, USA - 14_0929_12_20cm (SPAdes) (version 2) | ecosystem: Environmental > Terrestrial > Soil > Grasslands ... | reverse complement strand
TCTTGCGCGAACGACACCGCTGGCGAACAGGCTTTCCAGCGCCCCCTCCGCCTCGGGTCCTGAGAGTCCCGCCAGCTCCGCGGCCAGGGCCGGGCGGAAGGTGGTTCCAAGGATCGCGGCGGCGTCAGCGTAACGGCGCTCGGAACCGCCACCGGCAAAGCGGCTCAGCAGCAAATCGGCCTCAGAATTCTCAACGCCCGGCGTTGATGGCGGAACATCCTTGCCACGGGCCATCTGGATCGCCGCGTGCTCCAGGAGCAGGGGATTGCCCGAGGTCAGCGAAAACGCGCGGCTGACCTGTTCCGGTGGCAGGCTGCCGCCCACACGTTCCGCTAGGAGCGCCCCCGAGGCCTCCGCGCTGAGGAGATTGAGGCGCTCGATGCGGGCATCACCGCTCGTTGCCAGTCGTTGGGTCATGTTGAGCGCGTTCGGCGGCCCTGGTCGCAGCGTCCCGATGAGCGCGACCGGCAGCGGCCCGATTCGGCGACCGAGAAAAGACAGCAGACCGAGCGAATCGGGGTCCGCCCAATGGAGGTCGTCGAGCAGCAAGAGCACTGGCTCGACGCTCCGGCGCTGAAGAAAACGGAGCACGCCGTAGAAGCGGGCGGAGCGGGCATCGGTCCCGACAATGGTTGGCGTGCCCTCGGGCTCGATCGCGCCCTGGCTGCCCAGATCATCGAGGGCCTGGCTGAAGATCCCGAATGGGAGGGCGACCTCGGTCGCATCTCCCTGGCCGTCACCTACGACAAAAGTGGGTCCGGCCATTTGCCGGGCGCGATCGAGCATCGTGGTCTTTCCCAGCCCGGCCTCCGCGACAAGGAACAGCACACCACCTCGCCCAGCTCGAGCCTCATCCAACGTGGCGTCGATCGCCGCGATCGCGGCTTCGCGCTCCCAAACCGGATGCCCCAACTTCGCTCCCCGCGTAATGCTACTCGCGGTGGCAAACGGTTACCGGATGCTAGTCAGGACTGCCCCAGCTCGCCGGCTTCAGGTCGATGCCATCGGGAATGAAGAGCAAACCGTCGGTGCGGCCGCGGCGATCGTCGACGCCGTATTGCCAGACGATCTTGTTCGTCTTTGGATCGATGACGATCACCCGGTTACGAAAGTCGTCGTTGAGCGCGATGTCGCCATTACCGAGGGCGATTGCGAGCGATGGGTGGTCGAGCATCCCCGGGCCGAAGCGGGGCGCATAACGCCAGACCGGCTGTCCCTTTGGGGTCATGATCAGGATCTGTCCGGGTCGGGCGTAATCGACCAGGAGGATGTTCCCGTCCGGCAGCATCTGCGCATCGGATGGATACTGAATGCCTGGTGCCCGGGTCGTCCAGTAGAGGGTGCCGTCCCAGCCGACCTCGCTAACCCAGGCGCCCAGGATCTCCGTGATCAGGACGTGGCCGTTCGCCAGCGGCGTGTCGCCGTTGGGCAGGCCGAAGGTCTTTGGCGGGTTGTGGGCGCAGTAGCCGGTCCGACCAAGTTGGGTCTTGATGGTGTTCGTGTCGTGATCGATGAGGATCACGCGGCAGTTGCGAATGTCCGCAACCCCAACGTTGCCGTCGGGCCACATGTAGGCGTCGTCCGGGCCATTGAGAAAGCCCCTGGCTGAGCCGTGGCGCTCGGACACGCCGTATTGCCAGTCGATCCGATGGCTGGCGTAATCGACCAGCACGACCGCGTGCGACTCCTCCTCGTTGATGACGATCGATTTCCCGTCGGGGGCGTAGAAGGCGTCGTCGGGCCAGCGGAATCGCTCACCGGGCTGCAAATCGCCCGGCCGTGGGAATTCCCAGACGATCTTGCGGTCGGGCGTCACCTCGATCACGCGGTTGTTGGCGCGGTCGGCGATCAGCAGGTTGGCGGGCATCACGCCTGGGGCCGCAGTCGGCGGCGGTGCCGGCGTTGTCGCCGGGACCGGTGAGGGTGGTGGAAGCTCCTCGGCTTGCTGCGCCGCCTTCTGCGGCGCTGCTGCTGGGGATGAGCCGGAACAGCCCGCCAGGGCAAGGAAAAACGTCGCGAAGAGCGGCAGGACCGATAAGAACCTCTTAAGGAATGCCGCCACGCTACCGCGAAGTATAGGTATTCTGAAATCGGCCCAAGGCGCCGCACGTTTGGCAATAGGAAATCGCCTCGAGGTCCACGCGGTTTGCTACTGTGAAATCGAGGGCTCGATCATGGGATTCACGAGCAAGCCTGTCAGGGTCATCGAAATACCGGAACCGGTGTCGGAGCCGTTGCTTGCCCCCGAGAGCGAGCCGCAGCGCACCGAGAGGGAAGAAGAGGTTCCGGTTACAACTCCGGCATGATCCCGGCGGTGGGTTACCGCTTCTGGCGGGTGGACCCTGACGATGCCTGGACGCGCGGCCGCTTGCAATCGCCCGTGGCGGAGACGCTCTGGCCGCCCCTGGACCGGCTCGACGCGGAGTGTCAAACGCGTCCTGGTCTCCGTCTCGCCCGCGCCGGACTGCACCGCCACGACGAGGAGCGGATGTCGCCGGAGCCGGCGTGCAGCTGCGGCATCTATGCCTACCACGACATCGCGCCCATGACTCGCGCGTTACGCGAGGAGCCCTATATGTTCGGTGGCGCCGTGCTGTGCTGGGGACGGATCGTGATCCATCCTGAGGGGCTGCGCGCCCAACACGCGCGGCCGCTGGCCCTCTGCCGGCCGGAAAGCCCGGGCGTGCAACAACGGACCGCTCTCCTTCTCCGCGAGGTCACCAGGGAGTATGCGATCCCCTTGCTCGAGCTCCGCGACCTGGTGGCGTACGCGAGCGAGTTCGGCGCCAGTTACAAGCCGGAACCGATTCCGCCGTCACGACGGGGCCTGGCGCGGGTCAGAGACGCCCTCTCCTGGCGTCAGATGCGACACCGACTGGGTAAAGCGTTCGGCGGGTAGACCCCGCTCGACGGTCGTCCGTCAGCCGGCCGAAACCGCGATTTGGTCGAAGGCCGGGGAGTTCGCGAACTGATCGAATGAATAGCTGATCCGCGGTGGTACGACTTGAACCACGTTCTCGACAGCGTACGGTGCGATGGGCACGACGTTCTCCATGAGGTACATGTCGAGCTCGGTCCAACACTGCCTCTGTCGATCGCTACTCAGCAAACACTCGTGAATTCGGCTATCGACGCCCGGAACGCTCGACACGCCATAGCCCCATTGGCGCAGTTGGGCGGGCGTTGCTCCGATCAGCGTATGGCGACACCAGGGGTTGCAGGCGGTGACCCGCGTTTCAGCTGTCGCTGGGGCGGTGAAAGCCGGACTCAAAACCGACGATGCGCTCAAGTAGCTCTTTCCCCCACCCATCGTGAGCACGAGAGGCACTTTGCGTGTGGGGTCGCTGGCCAAACCCTGGACGTCCTTGGGGGTCTGGACGTCAAGGACAATGCCGATTTGGTTGAGGTCGTCGGCGATGATCGATCCCATCTGAAGAAATACCGGCCCTCCCTGGGCGGCAACCGAATTGATCGCGAGTGCGAGAACGTGCTTGCATTCCGGCGCATCGCACATTCCGTTGTGGTCGCGGTCGTAGCGAGACTGTCTTATCTCCTGCATCGCCAGGTCCAGGTTGCCCCGGTAATCGGCGGTCCGGTAGGGGTCGTAGCTGGCCAGGGCGTTATTCTCCAGACTGTCCGGGGCGATGTGCGTGGCGATCGTGGCGCCCAGGCCGCCACCGTAGCTGTCGACGAGGGCTCGCTTGTTGATGACGTAATTCACCGCCTTGCGGACATGGATATCGTCGAAGGGCGGAACCGCGAGGTTCATGCTGATATACCTGAAGCTGTCCCTTGAGCTCACCTTCACCTCGCCCAGCGCTCGGTTGGCGCGCACCTTGTCGACCAGCCACGATTGCACCTGGAACGGAGGGCTTGGCAGCCAGACGAGATCGGCCTGGCGGCTTTCCCACAGGTGAGCCGCCTCATCGCGCGACATGCCGATCGTGATCCGCATCTCATCGAGGTAGGCCGGTCGCAGCGGATCCGTTGCCGGCTTCCACGACGGATTGCGCACCAGCGTCAGGGACGAACCCGGGACAAAGCCGGAGACCGGTCTCTGCTTGTCTGGGGCGAGCTTGAAGTCGAGTTGCGGGCTGCCCTTGATCATGTAGGGCCCGGACGCGACCAGGAAGCGCCCAAAACCGCTATCGTGTCCGGTCGCCACGCCGTACGCGGCGGCTGCGTCAGGGGAAGGCGGGATGGGGGCACTGTTTGAAAGGGTAAAGCGATAGGGCAGGTCACTGGCCGGCTGATTGAGCCGAACCCTCAGGGTGTACGGGTTGGGGGTCTCGAGACCGGAGATGGTGGTCGTCTTCCCTTCACGGTACTGGTCAAACCCGTCGATGACGGAGTACACCCACGCCTGGCCGTTCGGGACGCGGGCCTCTCGCTGCATGGCCCTGACGAAGTCGGCCGCGAGGATTTCCCGATCGATCGGCGGCGCATACTTGATTCCAGGGCGAATCCGGAATGTCCACGTCAGGGAATCCGCTGAGACGTCCGGCATGGCGAGCGCCAGGTCGGGGTGGAGTTCGGCGCCACCGTCCTGCGCCGGACGACCTGGGTAGGAAAAGAGCGTCCGTAGCAAGCAGCAGCGAAACAGTTCGGCAGAGTCGAGCCAGGTGTTGACCTGAGGGTCCAGGCCGTCCGCTTTTGGTGTGGGAAAGGTGAGCTCCGAGCCATTCCAGCTCGGCATCACCACCGTCAATACTCCGCCGCGAGCAGGGCCGGGGGTCGGCCGCGAGCCCGTTGCAGGGGCCGGATCACAGGCTGAGGCGACGACGGCCAGTACGCCGGCGAGCAGTGCCACCCTCGGGCTAGCTGCCATGGACGGCAATCCATACCGACTGATCGTCGGCTGATAACGCATCGACCCTGCCTCCCACGGCGATCGACGACATGACTCGGTTGCTCCGCTGGTCGATGCGCAGGATCCGACCGGCCGGTCCCTCCGCCACCCACACGTCATTGCGCGTCACGCTGACCTCCGTTGGATGCGCGTCGATCGGAATCTCGAGAGGCTGGTTGGTGACCGGGTCGATGCGGACCACGAGGTCTGCCGATTCGCTCACGACCCAGACTCCACTTGGCCCGGCCGCGATGGCCGTCGGCGCTTCTCGCAGGCCGATGGTCGCGACCACGCGGGAGGACTGGGGATCGATTCGTGACACCGTGCCCTCGACCCCGTTGGCCACCCAGACTCCAGAGGCGTCCACGGCGATCGCTTCCGGCCCATCGCCCACCGCGATGCGATTCGTCACCATGCTCGTCGAGGGGTCGACTCGGTAGACGAGATCCTTGTTTTTATCGGTGACCCAGATGGAATTCCAGCCGTAGGCGATCCCCTGCGGGGCCACGCCGCTGCCCAGCGAAACGGGCTGGCCAAACTGGTTCGTCTTCGGATCAAATGGCTCGAGCGCGGTGTCGCCGAAGGCCGCGGCGATCCAGACCAGGCCACCGCCGACCGTGATGCCGACCGGTGGTGCGGGAACACCGTAGCTGCCGAGCACCGCTGCGGTCTTGGGGTCGATGCGAGTCAGGACCTTGTCTTCGTAACTCACGCTCCACATCCCGCCCATGCCGACCGCCAATGTGCTGGCTCGGGTCGACAGCGGCGACGACCAGCGGGTCGGCTGGCCACTCCCGGCGTCGACCTGGAGGACTCGACCTCGAGTTGGGGATGCCGGTACCGGTGCGTGACTGCGGAGGGAGACGGCGACGAGCCCACTCGCCGCCAGAACCGTGGCTGCGGCGAGCCCCAATACGGCCAGCCTGAGGGAGGGGCGCAATCGTTGGCGCTTGGTCGAGTCGTCCGGAAGCGCAGAGAATGGCGCAGCGTCGATTGGTCGTGGCCGGGGCTGGTCGAGTGCCATCCATGCGGCGATCTGGCTGCGCGTATGAAATCCGAGCTTGTTGCGGATCTGCTCGACATGGAACTCGGCAGTGCGCTCCGAGATAAATAGCTTGGCAGCGATTTGCCGGTTGGTCAGCCCCAGGGCGACGAGCTCCGCAACTTCACGTTCACGATGGGTGAGCGACAACGTCGCTGTGTTCACAGCGGAGGCTTGGCGGTCGCGGCCTGGTCGGGCGCCCTCCTCACATAGACCAGCTGTCCGGCCATTCTCCCAGAATCACGGGCAAGAAAGCAGGTACCAAATGCCGGTACTGGAGCCGGTACTTATCCCAGTGACGCCACCCCAACTCCGCCGTAGGCTGCGAGGCGGCATTTGCCGGATCTCTTGCGGAGAAGGAGTCGTCATGCATAAGGGACTGATCGATCGTCACCCAACCGTCCGAAACCTTGGTCTTGCCTTGTTGGCGAGCCTGTTGAGCCTGGCGGCGGGTCCGAGGGCTCAGGCCCAGGATCAACAAGACCGGGGGTGTTCACAGCAAAGCCTGCACGGCGCTTACGGCTACAACTACGGGGGACCCGACGGCCCCGCGATCCTCGTTACCACTACAACGGGCAAATTCTGGAGCGGCCCGGTAGCCTCGGCGGTGGGTTTGATGACGTTTGATGGAGTGGGCGGCCTCCGCGCGCAGGAGACGCGCACGTCCACTGGCCCGGTCATCCGCCGGTCTGGCACCGGAACGTACTCGGTGGGGGTGAGCAACTTTGCAGTACCGTCCCGGGCGGAGTGCATGGGCTCCGCCACGCTCGGCGGTGATTTCGGCGGCCTGACCTTTGATTTCATGATCGTGCCCGGTTCCAAAGGTCGCGAGTTTTCGCTGATCATCACCAACCCGGGCAAGGTTCAAACCGGCGTCGCCCGAGAGACCGGCGACGAGCCATGTAGCGACGCCAGCCTCGAGGGGACGTATCGGGTCCAGAGTGCCGGGCTCAGCCTGATGTTTGGGCCGACCGCCGCCGTTGGCATGAGAATCCTCGATGGTGCCGGGAACCTGACGTGGGCAGAGGACACGCTCAGCCGCAATGGTCAGATCATGCACCGAGTGGGTCGGTCGGCGACCTATAGCGTGCTGGCCGACTGCACCATCAGCGAAGTGTTTGCCGACGGGCCGACGTTCGAAGGCGTTGTCGTCGCCGAAGGTCGCGAGGCCTACCTTGTGCGGACTGGGCCGGGTAACACCGGACCGATTCCCGTTTCTTACAAGCGCTGGTGAGTTATGGAGCTCAGGGCGTATGATCGGCCGGTGTTTCGCCGTACTTTTGCTGCCTCGGGTGCAGCGTTAGCCGCTGCCGCCGCACTGCTCATGAGTCAAGTGACGGTCTTCGCCTTTACCAGCGGCAGTATTGGCTACGACATCGGCTATCCGCAGTGCGGCGTCCCGGTATCGTCGTATCCGACGGCCAGTTTTGGGATCGTGGGCGTCAACGCTGGCTACCCCTTCACCTACTACAACCAGTGCCTGGCGTACGAGTACGCGAACACGCCCAATCCGTCCCTCTACATCAACACCGGCTACGATCCGAGCTACACCAATATCGACGCCACCCATTCAACGAGCCAGTGCGTGACGGCGTCGGCTTCGATTATTGGGAGTACGGACCAGCAGCGCGCATGGGCCGTCGGCTGTAGCGAGGCGTCACGCTCCCTGGCCTACGCCGCGTCCCAGGGAGCGTCCGCCCCGGCATCCTTATGGCTCGACGTCGAAACGGCGAACAGCTGGTGCGGGCAGTCCGGGACTGCGTGCACAGACCTCAGCCTGAATCAATACACGCTCCAGGGGCTCGTCGATACGCTTCACGCGGGCTCGTCGGCTCAGGTCGGCACCTACTCGACTGGGTATCAATGGAATGCGATCGTGGGCTCGCTCCCGGTCTCTGGCATCCAGTCGGACTGGGTGGCAACGGGCACGACGTCGGCGAAGCGCGCTCGTGCGTACTGCTCGAGAACCTTTAACGGGGCGCCGGTTCAGCTGGCGCAGTACTCGTCTCGGGGCTTCGATATGGACTACGCGTGTTGACGGTGGCGACCGGCCCTCGCTGACCTCCGCCGCGGATGTCATCGTCGTCGGCGCGGGACTGGCCGGGCTGGTCGCGACGGCGGAATTGGCCGACGCCGGGCAGCGGGTCATTCTGGTCGAGCAGGAACCCGAGCCCTGGCTGGGCGGGCAGGCCTTCTGGTCGTTTGGCGGCATCTTTCTCGTCAACTCGCCGGAGCAGCGGCGGCTCGGAGTTCACGATTCGCATGAGCGGGCGTTGAAGGACTGGATGGTGACGGCCGGATTCGATCGGCCGGAAGACGAGTGGCCGAGGAAGTGGGCCGAGGCGTACGTGACGTTCGCCGCCGGCGAAAAACGATCGTGGCTGCGTTCCCAGGGCGTCCGCTTCTTTCCCATCGTCGGCTGGGCCGAGCGAGGAGGCTCGCTACGTGGTGGGCCCGGGAACTCGGTGCCGCGCTTCCATGTGACGTGGGGCACGGGCCCAGGCGTCGTGGCGCCCTTCGAGCGTCGCGTTCGCGAAGCCGTGGCCCGTGGCCTCGTCACCGTCAAGTTCCGTCATCGCGTCGACGCCCTAACGGTTCGCGGCGGGTCCGTCGATGGCGTGCGTGGCGCCATCCTCGAACCGAGCGCCGTCGATCGAGGTCGACCGAGTTCGCGGGTGGAGGTCGGGGACTTTGAGCTCAATGCGTCAGCCGTGATCGTGACGTCGGGCGGGCTGGGCGGGAACCATGAGCTGGTGCGAAAGAACTGGCCGGCCCGGCTGGGCGATCCGCCACGCGAGATGCTGAGCGGGGTGCCGGCTCATGTCGACGGCCGCATGCTCGGCATCACGGAAACTGCCGGCGGGAGGGTGATCAACCGTGATCGCATGTGGCATTACGTGGAAGGGATCCAGAACTGGAAACCGATCTGGCCGAACCACGGCATCCGGATCCTCCCGGGACCCTCGTCCATGTGGTTCGACGCAGCGGGGAATCGCCTGCCCGCGCCGCTCTTTCCCGGGTTCGACACGCTCGGCACGCTCGAGCACCTGGCGCGAACGGGCTTCGACTATTCGTGGTTTGTGCTGACGCAGCGAATCATCAAGCGCGAGTTCGCGCTTTCCGGGTCCGAGCAGAATCCCGACCTGACGAACAAGGACCTTCGCCTGCTGCTGCAGCGGGTCATCTCGAAGTCCGGTCCGGCACCGGTTGAAGCCTTCAAGGAAAGGGGCACCGACTTCGTCGTCTCGAGCAACCTCGGCGACCTGGTTCGCGGAATGAACGCCATGACCGACGAGCCGCGCCTCGATCCCCTGAAGCTGGAGCGCGAGATCGCCGCGCGTGATCGCGAGGTCGGCAACGGGATGACCAAGGACGCGCAGATCATCGCGATCCGTTCGGCGCGACGGTACCTCGGCGACCGGCTGATCCGGGTCGCGACGCCGCATCGCCTGCTGGATCCGGCGGCCGGCCCGCTGATCGCGGTTCGCCTGCGAATCCTGACGCGCAAGGCGCTGGGCGGCCTTGAGACCGACCTGTCCGGGCGCGTTCTGCGATCCGACGGAACGCCGCTACCCGGCCTCTACGCGGCGGGTGAGGTTGCCGGCTTCGGCGGAGGAGGGATGCACGGATACCGATCGTTGGAGGGCACCTTCCTGGGCGGCTGCCTGTTCTCCGGCCGCACCGCCGGCCGGGCCGTCGTGGCGGCTCTCGGCTGATCCGTCGATCCGGTTCACGACGTCGGGGCTGGCTGCGATGCTCCCCCGATCCTCGTCAACTCCTCGTCCCGCTGAGAGAACAGGGCTGTGCGCAAGTCCCGGAGGGCCCGGACAGCGTCACCGCTGAAGGCTGGTCCGTGCATGCACGCCAGCACGCCAGGCTGCAATGCTTCCAAGCGATCAAAGACCCGTGCGGTGTGCTCGCTCACGGGGATGTACGTGGGCAACTGTTTGTGAGAGGCCATCGTGCGTTCAACCATGTCGCCGCTGGTCATCGAGGTTTTCTCGCCGAGCTGGGTGAAAAGGTCGCTTGCCATCAGGGTGCCGGTTGTCTCCTCGAACGCCAGGATGGCATCCCAGCAGTGGGGGACCTGAGGTGTGATCAGGAATCGTAGCTTGTGCCGTCCAAGATCGAGGACCTCACCGTCGCCCATGGTCTTGGCCGGACGGATCGCAAAGTCGTTGACATTGACCGCGACACCGAGTTCGCTATGGACGGGTTCGGCATGCGGAGCTATCTGGAGAAACTCATTGAGCGCTCCGGACTCGTCCGCTTCCAGGTGCGACCAGGAAATGTACCGCAGGCGGCTTGGGTCGATCACCTGGCGGACCGCCTCCAGGGTCAAGGGAAAGAGAAGTCGCTGCCCGGTGTGAAATAGCAGCGGTTTCTCATCCGCGATCAAGAACTGGTTGAAGGTGATGTTGGCTTCGGGGATGAAGGTTGCGATCCGGAAGATACCGTCGGCGATTTCGTGCACATCGGCCATTTGTTGTTCCCTCCTAGCGAGCTGCTGATCGTCGGTTCAACCACGTCACGATGACCTCGGTGATCAGTCGCGCGGCAGCCTCGGTCGAAAGGCCGGACCGCGTTAGCGACCGCCATACGCCGAAATCGGTCAGGGCCAGCGCTGCATCGAGAGCGTGGCGCCGCCGACGCAACGGCCCGAGCGTCTCGTCCACGAGAGCCTTCAGTCCAGCCTCGCGACGGCTGAGGATCGTATCGAGAACCGGAAGTTGGTGGCGGTCGATGGCAGCTCTAGGAGTCCACGGGGCTGTTCGTCCGTAGAAAGCGAACAGCTCCCTCACGAATTGGCCGATACGGTCCTCAGGGCGCGCCAGTCCGACGAGAATGCTGGGTCCGGGAGGCTTCGTGCGGAGCGCATTCTCGGAGGTACACGCCGGCACCAGCTGATCAAGACTGGGAAAGTGCCGGTATACCGTGCCGAGCGCGACATCAGCGCGCTTCGCAATGTCGGGCCAGCTCGTGCCAAGGACGCCTTTTTCGGCATGGAGCGCGATTGCGGCGTCCACGATCCGTTTGCGCGTCTCCTCATTCGCGGCGGCCCGGCGGGTCATTCGGTAGATCCTCGGCGCCATGATTAATTAGATGAATGCTACATCCAATATTAAAGCCACGTCAAGCGAGGATGGTCGAGTCGAGGGGATCGAGTTCGGCCTGGGCCTAGAGGACGAGAGCCATTGGGCTCTGCAGGAGGCGCTTGACTTCCTGCAGGAACTGCGCGGCAGTTACGCCATAGAAGACCCGATGGTCGACGGAGAGCGTGACGCGCATCCGCTTGCCGGGGACGATCTGGCCGTCCTTCACCACCGGCTTGTCCTCGATCGCGCCGATCGCCAGGATGCCGGAATCGGGCGGGTTGATGATGGCCGTGAACTGATCGACGTCGTACATGCCCAGGTTCGAGATGCTGAACGTGTTGCCGAGGTAGTCCTGCGCTGACGCCTTGTTGCTGCGAGCGCGCTCGATCAGCTGCTTGGACTCTTTGGCGATGTCTTTGAGCGACTTCTGGTCGGCGTTGCGGAGGACCGGCACGATCAACCGATCCGGAAGACCGACCGCGATCCCGATATTGATGTCACGCTTGCGCTCGATCCGGCCGTCGGCCCACGAGGCGTTGACTTCCGGGAACTTCGTCAGCGCCAGCGCGACCGCCTTGACGACCAGGTCGTTGAGGCTGATCGCTTCGGCCTTGTCGACCGCCTCGTTGAACATCTGCCGGAGGCGGACGGCATCGTCCATCGCGATCTCCGACGTGACGTAGAAATGCGGCGCCGAGAACGCGCTCTGGGCCAGACGCATCGCCACGGTCGTTTGCAACTTGGAGAGCTCGACGACCTCGACCTCGCCGGTGGGACGCGCGGTCGGCTGGTGCGCCTCGCGCGTGGGAGCGGCAGCGGCTTGCGGTTGGGTCTTCTGCTGGGCCGCGGCCTCAACGTCCTCTTTCGTGATCCGTCCGCCGGGGCCTGAGCCCTGCACGCGGCGCAGGTCGACGCCGTGCTCTTCGGCGAGGCGCCGGGCGACGGGGGAGACGCGCTGCCGCTCGCCATTCTCCTGCTCGGCGGGACGGCGAATCACATTGAGGGCAGCCTGCCCGGCCGCACCGACCTCGGTGCGGTCATCGGGTCCGCCGTGGGGATACTGCTCACCGCCGGCGTCAGCCGCGGCCTGGGCCGTGGCGGCGACCGCCTTGTCGGCCTGGGCAACGTGCGCCTCAGGTTTGGTCGCTTGTGGTTTCGGCGCGTCCGCAGCAGCTGGCTGCGCGCCCTGCTTCGGCTCGACGGCCGGCTGAGCAGCCTGCTTCGGCGCGGCGGCGTCTGCCTGACCTTGCCGCGCTGGCGTCTTTTCCGCTGCCGGTGCCGAGGTGCCGTCGCCGATTTCCGCAATCACGGCGCCAATCGGTGCGCTCTCGCCCTCGGGGACCACGATCTTGCTCAGCTTGCCGCTTGCGTAGGCCTCGACCTCGATGTTGGCCTTGTCGCTCTCGATCTCGACCAGCGGCTCGCCCTTCTTGACCTCCTCGCCTTCTTTCTTCAGCCAGCGCAGGATCTTGCCGGTCTCCATTGAGTCCGACAGCCGCGGCATCTGGACGCTGGCCATCAGTTCTTTCCGAGCAGCGCCCTGGCCGTTACGATCACGTCCGCCTTGCCCGGGAAGGCGATCTTCTCCAGGCGCTTGTTGTAGGGCGCCGGCACCTCGGCGGCGCCGATCCGCGCGACCGGCGCGTCGAGATAGTCGAACGCTTCCTCGTAGACGCGCGAGGCAATCTCCGAGCCGACGCCGTACGAGCGCCAGCCTTCTTCGACCGTGATCAGCCGGCTCGTCTTCTTGACCGATTCAATCACGGGCGCCATGTCCAGTGGACGCAGGGCCCGCATGTCGACCACCTCGGCGCTGATGCCCTCTTTTTCGAGCTCGGTCGCGGCGTCCATGGCCACGATCAACATACGGGAATGCGCGCAGATCGTGATGTGCTCGCCCGCTCGCTTCACCTCGTTCTTGTCCAACGCCACCAGGTGGTCGCCGTCGGGGACCTCCCCCTTGACCGCGTAGGTGCCTTCGTTCTCGATGAACATCACCGGGTTGTCGTCGCGGATCGCCGACTTCAACATGCCCTTGGCATCGGCGGGAGTGCCGGGCGCGACAACCTTGAGGCCGGGGACGTGGGCGAACCAGTTCTCGTGGCTATGTGAATGCTGCGCTCCGAGCTGGTGGCCGCCGCCACCCGGGGTGCGGATGACCAGCGGAACCTTCGTCCCACCGCCGAACATGTAGCGGATGTGTGCCGCGGCGTTGACCACCTGGTCCATGGCGACCATGATGAAGTTGACGGTCATCATCTCGGCGACCGGCCGCAGCCCCGACATCGCGGCGCCAATGGCGGTGCCGATGATGATCTCCTCGGCGATGGGCGTGTCGAGCACGCGCTTCTCGCCGAACTCCTTCATCAAGCCGCGCGTCACCTTGAAGGACCCGTCGTAGAGGCCGATGTCCTCGCCCAGCAGGAACACCGACTCGTCGCGTTTCATCTCCTCGCGGAGCGCCTGGTTGAGCGCGTCGCGCATGGCAAGAACGGCCATCAGCTTGCCGCCTCGCCGGCGTAGACGTCGCGATAAAGATCTTTGGGATCCGGGTCCGGACTCTCCTCCGCGAACTTTACCGCCTCCTCGACCTGGGCGGTGACCTCCTCATCGATGCGCTGGATGTCGTCATCCGAGAGCATCTTCTGCTTCTTCATCTGTTCGCCAAGGCTGAGGATGGCGTCGCGTGTCTGCCATTCCTTGATCTCGTCCTTGCCGCGGTAGGTGTCGGGGTCCGACATCGAGTGGCCGCGGTAGCGATAGGTGACGCATTCGAGCAGGCTCGGCTCATGCTTCTCGCGGGCCTGGGCGACCAACTGGTCGGTGATGCGCCGCACGGCGAGTACGTCCATCCCGTCGACCCGTTCGCCCGTCATGTCGTAGGCGCAGGCCTTCTTCCAGATCTCGGTGACGGCCGAGGCCCGGTTGACCGCGGTGCCCATACCGTAGAGGTTGTTGACGCAGATGAAGACGATCGGCAGGTGCCAGAGCTTGGCGACGTTCAGCGATTCGTGGAAGGCGCCGATGTTCGTCGCACCGTCGCCGAAGATGCTCATCACGACTTCGTCGGTGCCCTGGTAGTTGATGGCGTAGGCGCTGCCGCAGGCGATCGGGAGCGCTTGCCCGACGATGGCGTAGCCGCCGTAGAAGCGGTGTTCCTGGCTGAAGAGGTGCATCGAGCCACCCCGGCCATGCGAGGTGCCGGTCTCCTTGCCGAAGAGCTCGGCCATCACCGCTTTTGGCTCGATCCCCTTGGCGATGGCGTGGCCGTGCTCGCGGTAGGTGCTGTAGACATAGTCCGCGGGCCGCAATGCCGAGATGGTGCCGACGATGGTCGCTTCCTCGCCGATGTTGAGGTGGCAGAAACCGCCGATCTTGGCGGCCTGGTACATCTCGGCGGTTTTCTCCTCGAAGCGCCGGATCAGCAGCATCTCGCGGTAGAGCTTGAGCAGGGTCTCCTTGTCGGAAAGTGCCGCCTTCGACCGGCTCTCGGCGGCTCGCTGTTCGACTTTCATGACGGCTCCTGGGACGCGCGCTGGAAAATGGGCTGCAAAACCCCCCTATTGTAGTGGCGAGGAGCGCAAATTCCGGGGCGTCAAACCGCCGTGGGCGGCTTGCTGGCTCTGAGTGAAAAGAAGAGCGGCAGCTTGCCGTCCAGCTCGGGTGGCAGGCGATAGCGGCCATCGTCGGAGGGGAGCAGGAAGGAGACCGGCCACTCGCAAAACGTGAACTCGTGGAGGAATTCCACGAGAAGGCGCGACGTCGCGAGCCCGCTGACGATCTCGCCCAGGCTGTGGTTCCAGGCGTACTCGTGCTCGGCCTTCACGCGCGCCGTTCGGTCGGCATAGGAGCCCTGCGGCTTGAACACGAGCGGCTCGCGCGTCGTGAAGTACGGATACCGAAGGCGGAGTTCGGTCACGCCGTCGTCGTCATCGAAGACCTGCGCGAACGGGTGAATCTCCGTGATGTAGAAGGCGCCGCCTGGCTTCAGGAAGTGCGCGACGACCTGCGCCCAGCGCTCGATGTCCGGCAGCCAGCCGAGTACCCCGCGTGAGGTGTAGACGATGTCAAAGCTTCCCGGGAGCAGCGCGGGCAGGTCGTAGAGGTCGGCGCAGACGAAGGTGGCGGGCAGCGACAGTTCGGCGGCTAGCGCGCGCGCCTGCTCGATCCCCGCCGGCGAAAAATCGGCGCCGGTCACCGTCGCGCCGAGCCTCGCCCAGGACAGGGTATCGAGGCCGAAGTGGCACTGGAGGTGGAGCAGGGTCTTGCCCTCGACGGGACCGACCTCCTCGATCTCGTAGGCGCGGAGCCTGCTGTGACCGGCCCTGAAGGCGTCAACCTTATAGAAGTCGGACTGGTAATTGATGCGGGTCCACTCGTCCCAGAGCTCGCGGTTCGCCTGGAGGTACCTATCCATCGCCGCGGCTGGCGCCGTTCGGCGAGTATCCCTTCTGCGTATGACGGGCCGTGACCACCGTCTTGATGTTGCCGCGGACATTGAAGTCACCGACGACCTCCATGAATCGCGGATCGAGCAAGGTTACGAGGTCATCGAGGATTCGATTCACGGCTGCCTCGTGGAAGATCTCCCGGTCGCGAAACTTGTTGATGTAGAGCTTCAGCGACTTGAGCTCGACCAGCTTCTGGTCGGGGATGTACCGGATGTGGATCGTGGCGAAGTCGGGGAAGCCGGAATCAGGCGCCAGGCAGGTGAACTCGGGAATCGTGAAGTCGATCTCGTAGTCACGCTCCGGCTTGTCGTTTTTGACCGCCTCGAGGGATGACTCGGCGATCATCTTGGCCCCGTATTTCATTGGTCAATGCTAGCCCACAAGAAAGGCCAGGACCGGCGTTTATAGGCGGCAATGACGGAATCCCAGGGCGGGCCCCCTGATTCGTAGGCCGTCGGCGAAGACGTGGCCGCGGCCGATGCTGCCCTCGGATTACCGGTTGGCCGCCTAACTCAGGGGGTAACGGTAAAGGCCGTCCGCGAGCTCGTGACGCTGCCGTCGCCGTTGGTCAGCTGGATGACGTAATCCTGGACGACGCTCCCGGCCGGCACTTTGACGGTGATGGTCGACGGGTTGACGAGTGTTGCGGCGAGACCATCGAACGCGCCATTGGGGCTGGCGAGCGGAACGAAATGGACCCGCAGCATAGCGCCGGCGCTAAAACCGCTGCCCTGGATCGTGATGACGGTATCTTGCGCCGACGGCGCGCGGGCCGGGCTGACCGCCTGGATCGAGAGCCCTGCGCTGGGCGAGCTGGTCGTGTCGCTTCCGCGCAACACCAAGGTCCCGGGGAGCGGCGCCAACGGCATTACAGACCCGGCTTGACCGTGCCACTTCCCGATGTCGCTGGAGGCGAGGCTGATGGGGAGCGCCTTCCCCGTGGTGGTGAGGATGCCGATCACCTTGCCGCCCGGTCCGACCAGGGGACCGCCGAGGTTTCCCGGAAGATCATCCACGCGAAGCGTCAGTTGCGAGTCGCTTCGCTCAGTCAGGACGGCCGGCGTCGAGGGCCGCAGGTTCGCCACCTTGGGACTGGCGAGCAGGACGGCCGGGTCGGCGGGCTGCAGTGCCGCCGCGTCGCCGAAGGGCAGTGGCGTCCCGTCGTTGCTGGCTCGAACCTCGGCGATCCCGAGCGACGCATCGATCCCGATCACGCGCACGGGACGGGTGCCGCCGGTGTTGTCGATGAGCCGCAGGCTCTGGCTGCCGTCGACCAGGCTGGCCGCCGTCAGGAAGTCGCCCTGCGTGTCGATCAGGAAGGCCGTGCCGAACGAGTGCTCGTTGACGATCGTCATCACGCCGGCGAGATCCCGTTCCAGCTCGTCCGGCAGCAGGACCGCGGACGGTGGCGCCGTGGGCGTCGGGGTCGGTGCCGGGGTCGCCGTCGGTTGGGCCAGGCGCTGGGCGGCGGTCGGGATCAGGACAGCCAGTCCCGCCACGACGAGCGCGACCACGAGTGCCGTCAGGAGCTGGTCCTTGCGGAGTCCGCGTAGAGGGCCCACAGGCCTTCAACGAAGCAGGGCATCGTATACATTCATCACGATGCGGCTGCGGAATACCGAAACGAACGCGGTCCAGCCGCTCGAGCCCCATTCCGAACCGGTGCGGCTCTATGTCTGCGGCATCACGCCCTACGACACGACCCACCTTGGCCATGCCTTCACCTATGTCGTGTTCGACGTGCTCGTGCGGGTGTTGCGCGCGGCCGGTCAACCGGTCCGCTACGTGCAAAACGTGACCGACGTCGACGATGACATCATCCGGCGGGCACGCGAGCTCGGTACCACCTGGGATCACCTCGCGGACAAAGAGACGGCACTCTATGTCGACGACATGGCGGCGCTCAATGTGCTCGCCCCCGATGTCTTCCCCAGGGCCAGCCAGACGATCCCAAAGATCATCGCGCTGATCGTCAGGCTGGAAGCGCAGGGTCACGCGTATCAGCGCGAGGGCAACGTCTATTTCCGCGTAGGGAGCATCGCGGATTACGGGCGCTTGAGCCGGCTGAGCCTTAAGGAGATGATCACCCTGTCCGCGCAGCGCGGCGCCGATCCGAATGACCCGCGCAAGCAGGACCCGCTCGATTTCGTCCTCTGGCAGGTAAGTGCCCTTGGCGAGCCGCGGTGGGACAGCCCCTGGGGCGTGGGCCGCCCCGGTTGGCACATCGAGTGCTCGGCGATGGTGCTGGAACACCTGGGCCCGCAACTCGATATCCATGGCGGCGGCGCCGACCTCATCTATCCGCATCACGAGAGCGAGATTGCGCAGTCGGAATCCGCGACCGGGGTGCGGCCGTTCGCGCGTATCTGGGCGCACGTCGGCATGCTCCGTTACCAGGGCGAGAAGATGAGCAAGTCTCTGCGCAACCTGGTCCTCGTCCGCGACCTTTTGACCCGCTACGACGCCGACAGCATCCGGGTCCTGCTGCTCCGCCATCACTATCGCGAGCCATGGGAGTACACACCCGACCAGCTCGATGAGGCGGCCGCCTGGACGGCGCGGCTGCGTGCGGCGGCTGGCGGGACACGCCAGGACGTCGGCGACAGCGCCTTTGCGGCGCGGGCCGCGCTGGAGAATGACCTCGATACGCCCGGCGCTCTGCAAGTGTTGGAAGACGCCGTGGATGGCGGCGATGGCGGCTGGCGCGCCACCGCTGACCTTTTGGGGCTGCGGCTTGGTGCCCGTGCCGCGGAGGGGACAGAAATGAAAAAGGCGCTCGGGTGGCGAGCGCCTTTCTCGTAATGGGGGAGGGAGTTAGTTAGTCGTTTCCCTCGCGGTCGGAGCCGGCCTTCGCCGAGTCACGCGTCTCGGTTTCCGGCTTCTCGACGTCTTGCTTCTCGACGTCCTGCTTTTCGACGTCCTGCTTCTCGACGTCGGGCTGCTTGACCTCCGCGGTCTGCGCCTTCAGTTCAGCAATCGCCGCCACGTACTCCGCCTTCAGGCTCGCGACTGCCTTGCAGGCATCAGCGACGATCTCCGTTAGCTGCGCGTTGAGAGCGGTGGCGTCCTTGGCGTCTCCTTCGTCGCTGGTTTCAGCGACAGCCTCGTCGATGCTGCTGTTCGCCTCCGCCGTAATTTCGGCGAGGGCGGCCGTGGTCTCGGCATTCAGAGCCGTCGCCTCGGTCCGCGCGTCGCCGGTCAGGGTTGCCGGGTCGGTCAGTACAACGGTTTTAGCGCAAGCGCTAACCGCGGCCTTGGCCGAATCGGCCGTAAGGTTGCCGGCAAAGCCCGCCACACTGGTGTAGAGGGCCAACCCACCGGCGACAATCATCGCGCCGAATACGTTTCGCTTCATGCCATCTAATACGCATTCGGATGGCCGGCTATTCGTAACGTTGTCGCGACCGGGTAACGCCGGCCTTACACAGGTTCGATGAGGCGATGAACCCGCGGTAAGCGCGCCGGGGGAAATGGTGGCAGGTCAGCGGGGCCGCGGGCTTCCAGTTCGATCCGGAGCACGGCCGTTTCACGCACCAGGCGCTCGACGTCGACCGTCATGCACGCCGGCCGGTACGGCTCCAACTTGGCCAGCCCGTGCCCGAGCTTCGCCACGGCACCCTTCCAATTGCCTCGCCGCCAGTGATAGAAGCCGACCCCAACCTGCAGGATGCCCTGGTAGAGATAGCGGACCTCGTCCGGCTCACGAATCCAGATGCCCTCGAGCGTCTCGTGCTGCTCGAAGAACTCCTGGCGGTTGAATTCCTCGATGCCGTGGAGCAGCGCGTCCGGCGGGGGGTCGTCGCAGCGCGCGGTGCGGCGGGGCGAGGTCTTCTTTACGTGCGCCTTCACGCCGAGCTCTGGCCGGCGGCCGACGCGCGCGCGGTGTCGCCATCGGGCGACGCGGCCGGCAGCTCGAGATAGAAGGTTGTGCCTTTGCCTTCCAGGCTGTTGGCCCAGGCGCGGCCGCCATGTGCCTCGGCCACCCGACGCAGCAGGTACAACCCGAGCCCTTCGCCGCGTGCCGGCTGCTCCTCGGTCAGCGGGCTGAACAGTTCGGCCAGCCGGTCCGCCGACATTCCGGGGCCGTCGTCCTTGACGATCAGCTGGCAACGATCGGGGGTTGACTGTCGCA
>Ga0209804_1000987_pt1 | contig 19576 bp, 20 predicted proteins | sample GraSoiAngelo_139_FD_185896 | JGI IMG/M metagenome (GOLD analysis project Ga0209804, IMG submission 185896) | Grasslands soil microbial communities from the Angelo Coastal Reserve, California, USA - 14_0929_12_20cm (SPAdes) (version 2) | ecosystem: Environmental > Terrestrial > Soil > Grasslands ... | reverse complement strand
AAGCTGGGGCTACTGCCGCTGTTTTCTCAACCGCCACCTTGGGCGCCAGCGGTTTGTAGCAAGTGAAGTTAGGAACAAGGCTTGCAACTCAACGACTTACGTTCGCGACAAAGGGAAGTCAGGTTAGTTCCGGAAAGCGGAACCTTGATGGCTTGGCCACTCGGAAGCACATCCAAGTCAAGGAGCACTCCTTCTACCAGCGAATGATGCTTGCGCTTGCCTCTTCGATGTCCTTTGACGGAAGAAATCTTAACCGTGTCGTACTTGGGCTTGCGCCTTTCTGGCCTCCTCCGCGGCATAAGAACTCCATCATTTGATAGCAATTCTTTAGCCTCGAGCTAGTACAGGTTTAGCCATACGTCAACAGTAGGGTTGGGTCGGAACGGTCTGGCTATAGTCTCCGCTTTTAGGCTAGGCGAATTCCTCAGTGACAGGATAATCATTTTGCTTTACTCGTTAGGTATTCGGGATAGCCTCGAAGCGGGAGGGAACAATATAAAGCGAGTTGATCACGAGCAGCGAGAAAATTAGAAGCGACGGCCTGCCCGGTAAAGGATAAAGGGGGGCATTTCACTTGGGCTAAAAAGCGAGGAACCAATTCCGACGGTTCTATGCGGGCAACGGCAGATTCCCTGATTCGCATCGCCACGAAAGCATTCATGCGAATACACGACGTTGACTATGAAATAGCGCAGCGGTGGATAGCAGGGGCAGTCGTAGCTAGCCGAGGCAAAAAAAAGAAGCCGGCTCACAAGTCCCGAAAAGTCCGAAAACTAACTCCCAAACGCACCTAACGCACCTCCCAAATTCGCCCCATACCCCCGCTTGAGGTAAACTCGAACTCTTGCGCATCCGCCTCTCGGGCTAGTGGGGGATGCCGCTCCCTGTATGAGTCGAATCGCTGCCATTTTGCCGGCTGCCGGCCTGGGAACGCGCATGGGTGCCGAGACGCCCAAGCAGTTCCTCGAGCTGAACGGCACGCCCATCGTGATCCTCAGCTTGCGGCGCATTGCTTCCTGCCCACTGGTGACCGACCTCATCGTGGCCACGCGTGCCGACGAAGTTCAGCGCCTCGAGGAGCGCATCGCCAAGGAAAAATTCAAGCAGCCCGTGCGCGTGGTCAAAGGAGGCGATTCGCGCCAGGAGTCCGTCGCCGCCGCCCTACGCGAGGTGTCGAACGACACGGAAATTGTGCTGGTGCACGACGCCGTGCGGCCGTTCGTCACCATCGAGCAGATTACGCGGGTCATCGAGGAAGCGCGCCGCTGCTACGCCGCGATTCTGGGCATCCCCGCGATGGACACGGTGAAAGAAGTGAAGCGCGCCAGCCTGCCGGAGGACGTGGCCCTGATTACCGGGACGATTCCGCGCGAGCGCCTGGTGCTCGCGCAGACGCCGCAAGTCTTCGCCACGAAGCTTCTGAAAGAAGCCTTTGCCCGCGCGCAATCTGACGGCGTGAACGCCTCCGACGAAGCCGGGCTCGTCGAGCGTCTGGGGCACGATGTGCACGTCGTGCTCGGGTCCGAGCGTAACCTGAAAATCACCAAGCCCGCCGACATGGAACTCGCCCGCTTCTACCTCGACCGCGAGACGCAAAAGGCTTCAAAATGAATTCTGCTTCAACGACCAAAACAATCCTCTTCTGGATGTCGATTGTTTTGCTCGGGGTCATGTTGTGGAAACTCGTTTCCGCAGACGGATCCCATTCGCGTGAAAACCAAATCAACTACAGCGAATTCATGGCTAAGGTAGACGAGGGGGACATTAAAGAGGTAACGCTGTACCTGGGACAAAACAGCTACGATTTGTGGGGAAGGGATGTTCGTTCCGACCGCGGTTTCCATCTGACACTTTTCAAGGAGGCTGCCCCCGCCGTCACTGAGCAGCTTCGCGAAAAAGGTGTTGTAGTCAAGATCAAGGAAGAGCGAAGCGCCGATTGGGTGCTGCTCTTGCTCAATGGCCTGCCACTCCTTCTTCTCGCTGGGTTCTGTCTTTTCCTTATGCGCAGGGTACAAGCTGTTGGCTGGAGGGGGACAAAGTGGCAGCCTCGTGAAACACGGACGGGTATTGGCTACGATTTGCACCGGTTGGAAGAAGGCAGGCCGCTGATCGTTGGTGGAATCGAATTGCCCTTTGATAGAGGACCGGTGGGACATTCGGATGGTGACGTGCTCGCCCATGCCCTTTGTGATGCGCTGCTTGGCGCGGCGCGCCTCGGCGACATCGGCACGCATTTCCCGGACACGGATCCAAAGTGGAAAGGCGCCCACAGCTTGCTCTTCTTGGAGCACGCTAAGAAGTTGCTCGCGGATAAAAACTTCGCCATTGAGCACGTCGACGCCGTGGTCATCACCGAAAAACCAAAGCTCGGACCACATTTCCCGAAGATGCGCGAAGCCCTTGGCAAAGCGCTCGGCATCCCAGCCGAAAAAATCCATCTGAAAGCCAAGACCAACGAAGGCGTGGACGCCATTGGCCGCGGCGAAGCGATCGCCGCGCACGTCGTGGCCACGCTATCGAGCCGCTAGTTCGGTCGAGAGCATTCGCCAGTGAGCTTACGGCGGGATGTGGAAAAAGAAAAGCACGGGGCTGAAGACCCGCCACTACTTTTCGGTGTGTCCCCTGCGGTACAATGCAATTTTCGATGGCTGCGAATGACCAAACCGGCGGCACCGTCGCCGCGAATCCGTTCGCGTCCGCCGATATTCTGGCGATTCTTCGCGAACGAGGCTGGCTGACCGCGGATCCTAAGCGCGAAATCGACGCCTGGTGCGGTTACGCGGCGGCGATTCTCGGGCCGCAAGCCGCTGATCGCGCCATACTTAGCGAATTGCTGACGCTCGTTTTTCATTACGACGCGCAAGAAATCCTCGCCCGAGTGGAAACTCACGAAGTGCTGTCCCGCTTCGCTGCGCGCGACGTTCTTCGCCACTTGGCGCTGCTGCTTTTGGAAGGCGGGCCACTTGATTCCGAGCGATTCAAGGAAATTTTCGCGGCATTGAAAGAACAATTGCAATTGCCGGGCCGCGAGCTGCTTTATCCCATGCGGCTTGCGCTTGCAGGGCGCCCAGGCGACGGATCACTCGACCGCGTCATCCTGTTACTGGACGAAGCGGCCGCACTGCCTTTTGCCGTGCCCGTCAAGTCAGCCCGCACGCGCATCCTCGAATTCTGCGCGGCGCTTGTCTGAACTTGAATGCCAAAGTTGGCTTTTCTGTTGCACCGGAAGCCAAACCAACCCGTCATTGCGGGAACAACGAGGAATACTTCTTTCTTTGAAAGCCAAAGAGAAGAGAGATTTCTCGTCGCTACGCTCCTCGAAAGGACGGGAATCGTCCGTGGCGCGCCCGGACCGCCCACTGTCAACTGCAAACTATTGACTGTAAACTGTGCCCTCATGGACAAGCTGACCGGCATCCACGCGGTGAAGGAGGCGCTGGAAGCGCAGCGCCCCATTGACCGCATCGCCATTGCAAAAGGCCGGCAGGACACACGCGTCGAAGAAATCGTGCAGCTCGCGCGCAAGCTGAGCATTCCCGTGCGCTTCGAGGACCGCAGCCAGCTCGACCGTTTGGCGAATTCGAAAGATCATCAGGGTGTCGTCGCGATTGCTGCCGCTCGCGCTGCGGCAAGCCTTGAAGATGTTCTTGCCAGCGCCAATCAAGCGCGCCGCCAGATTGGCCTGATCGTGCTGCTCGATGGTGTCGAAGACCCGCACAACTTGGGCGCCATCGTTCGAACCGCGCTCGCTGCCGGCGCGCACGGCGTGGTGATTCCGGAGCGCCGCGCCGCAGGCCTTACGGACACCGTGGCGCGCTCTTCCGCAGGAGCGCTGGCGCATCTGCCCGTGGCCAAAGTGACGAACCTCGCGCGCGCGATGGAGGAATTGAAGAAAGCCGGCTACTGGCTAGTGGGATTGGATGAGCGCGCCGACAAGGTCTACACGGAGATAGATTACAAGCCGCCGGTAGGCATCGTTTTTGGCAGCGAAGGCCAGGGGCTGCACGAACTGACGCGCAAACGCTGCGACTTCGTCGTTTCGCTCCCCACCACCGGCCCCGTGAAGTCCCTGAACGTTTCGGTCGCAACGGGGGTGGTGCTTTTCGAAGCGATTCGGCAGCGAAACGCAAAACGCTGATGATACGCGAGCCTATCGAAGAGGCTTGATTCCCGCGAGCAGAGCCAGTTCCAGCCATTTCCAGTGGCAGTCCACGTCTTCGAAGCCGATCGACCGGAGCCAACCGAGTTGTGTCTCGAGATCGAGGAGTTTGCTGGAAGGATCTTCCGACTCCACGGTTTGACCGAGCGCCGCCAGAAACTGCGCGTGCAGGCGAGGCGTCGGCGAGGAAACATGCTCGAGGTTGCAGAAGATACCGCCCGGCGTCAGTGCGCGAAAAATCTCTTCGTAGAGAACGCGCTTCCGTTCGTGCGTCAAATGATGGATGGCGAAGCTGGAAACGACAGCATCGAACAAGCCAAGGTCGGGGAGCGGACAATCGAGATTGTGCTCAATCACTGTGACACGCAGGTCGCCGGTGAAGCGGTTGCCGGCGCGTTCGAGCATAGTGGCTGAAAAATCCACGGCAACACCCGATGCCTGAGGCAATTTCGACAAGACCAGAGCGAGCAGCCGGCCATCGCCGCAGCCGAGATCGAGAATGCGCCGCGCCGTAGTCGGAAGATGATCGAGAAGGATGCTTTCTCCTTCCGTGCGATGCGGAACCTCATTCGCAACGGCGAGATAGCCGGCCGCGTGTTCTGCTTCGCCCCACTTGTTTACGTTCACCACCGGATGTTTCTGCGAGGAAATCCTGTGCCGCTTGTTATTTGTCGTACTGAATCAGCGAAAACACATCCACGCCATTCAGCTTTTTGCGGCCGCCCAGGAACGTCAGCTCCACCGCGAAAGCTGCGCCCTCTACCTTTCCGCCAAGCTTCTCGATCAGCTTGGCCGTGGCGGAAGCAGTGCCGCCGGTGGCCAGCAGGTCATCGCAGACAAGCACACGTTGGCCCGGTTTCACTGCGTCTTCGTGAATTTCCAAGGTGTCTGTGCCATACTCGAGGGCATAGGAAATGCTCGCGGTTTTGTAGGGCAGTTTTTTCGGCTTTCGCACCGGCACAAAGCCCGCACCCAGGCGGTACGCCAGCGCGGGAGCGAAAATAAATCCGCGCGCCTCGATGCCCGCCACCACGTCAATCTTGTGCCCGTTGTAGTGTTCGCAGAGCCTGTCGATCAACGTGCGAAAGCCTTGCTTGTCCTTCAACAGCGTGGTCAGGTCATAAAAAAGAATCCCCGGCTTCGGATAATCCGGCACTTCGCGGATTAACCTCTTCAAATCATTCATTCACGCTTGCTCCTCGCCATTTTGGCTCCATCTAATTTCACTTCACGCTGTTCACGCACTAGGATTGATCACAAACATATTCTCGTACTGCGATTCAATCGTTGCAGGTTCTTCGCGCACTTCCGTCACGTCGGAACCGAACGGCCCACGCTCCAGCTGTCTCCGCAATTCCTTGTGCTGTTCCGTCGTGCCCATGGCGAACACTTCCACGCGCCCGTCCCAAAGGTTGCGTACGAAGCCGCTGACTTTGAGCTGTTCCGCAGCGCGTTGTGTGAAAAAGCGGTAGCCGACGCCCTGGACCATGCCGGACGCAAAATATCGCTTGGCTATTTTTGTTTCACTCACAAGCCGAAAAATTGTAGCAGACGCGCGCAGTTTCTTCCTCCCGGCGAATTCGTCTGATCCTTGGTTTCGGGCTCATGTGGAGCGAGCCAGGCCCACCGCCGCTTTCTTCGCTGTGGGTCTGTTTATGTTGGACGAAGCTCAATGGTGAAGTCTGCTTCTCTTGCGCTAGACTGAGAATCGAAAAAGCGCACAGGCCGCCCTCGTTCCAGGCCGCCTGGCGCAACATTGGGCGCATCTAAACATTTATGCGGCATGTTAGAACGAACGCCTGCCGGCTGCGTGGTTTGCCACCAGCTTTGTTGCTTGCATTTGTGCTTGCTCTCGGTGCTTCGGCGCTTCTCGCTCAGGATGCGCCCCAGGGCCCCATGGCTCCTCCGCCCGACCATCATGTTGTCCGCATCGGCAACGAGCCTGAGCCCCCGGCGCCCCCTTCGCTCCCTGAGGCCGAAATTATCAAGCGCTTTTCGCAAAAAGAAGACGAGTATCTCGCCACGCGCCCTCGTTTCATTTACAAGAAAACCATTCGCATCGAGGAATTCAGCCCAGATGGTAAGGTTGCGGGCGAGTATGTTTTGGTGACGGAGCCCGCCCGCGACGCCGACGGAAAACTCTACGAGAAAGTCGTGCAGCGGCCCGAATCGACGATGCGCCATTTCTTCCTCCGCTCGGAGGATCTCGAAAGCCTGCAGCGCATTCCCGCGTTTCCGCTTACCACCGCGCAGCTCGCGAATTACAACTTGAAATACCTGGGCAAGGAGCAAGTGGACGAGGTGAACTGCTACATTTTTCAGGTGAAACCGAAAATCGTCCAACGGCAGAAAGCGTATTTTGACGGCGTCGTTTGGGTGGACTCGAAATACCTCGAGGTGGTGAAAACTTACGGCCAATGGATGACCGATCTCGGCCCCATCCACGTTATTAAGGATTTGCCTTTCAGTTTATTCGAAACGTATCGCGAGAATGTCGAGGGCAAATACTGGTTCCCGACCTATTCCCGCTCTGACGATACGGCCGAGGTGAAGGGCGAACAGATTCCGGTGCGCATCGTCATCAAGTGGACCGACTTCAAGCCGCTTCCGCCTACATCGCAAACTAGTGCCCCGGCGAACCTACCAGCCCCGGCTAATCCATAATCCTGTCGCGACGAAGGGAAGGCAAGAAATTAGTTGCGCAGTCGATTCAAAACCCCCGGCAATTCTTCGAGTGAGCTGATGAGAAACTCCGGCCGTGACGCGCGCAGACGTTTTTCAGTCGGAAATGGCCCTAGCACGCCAATCGCCCGGACGCCGGCGCGCCGGGCCATCTCCACGTCTTGTGGAGCGTCGCCGACGTAAACGCTGCAAGACGCCTCCAACTCCATTTGCCGTAGCGCAAGCCGCAACGGCGCTGGATGCGGCTTTTTCTTCAAGGTATCACCGCTGCAAACACGCGCCGAGAAAAACCGCGTCAGGCGAAACTCACGCAGCTGGCGCACCACGCGGTCGCGATCCCCGCTCGTGACCAGGCCCAAGTTGAGTTCCGCTCGAATGGCATGCAATACGCGCCGCGCTCCGGGAATCAGTTGCGGCCTGTGCTTTGCATAATGCGCACGCCACAAGCGGTCTGCCTCGCCCCAAAGCTTGCGCGGCAATTTCGCTGCGCGATACACCTGATACCAGTTCGGCGAATAGTGTCTCTCCAATTCCTCGATTCCCCATGCGATGCCCATTTCTTTAAACATCGCTAGATATGCCGAAGTGTCGGCATGAAAGGAGTCGATCAGCGTTCCATCCCAATCGAAGAGCACGCCCTGCAAACACGGTTTCCGCTTCGCTTCCATCGCGCTCAGAGTAACAGAATTTTGCGCTTGGCTTTGGCCTTGGATTCCATGGGAGGAGACGGTCTGGAGACAAGAATGATTTGGGGATTCGAACGAGTCTCAGGGCTTCAGAAAGCGCGAAGGCACATCATCATCATGGTCGAACTGGACGTCGTCGAAAGACGCCGCTAAGCCATACCACCCTGGCATGGCCGCGGCCTCCGTGCGGCACACGTGCGCCATCGTGGTCATGAGCACGCTTCCTTGGCCCATAGGCTTGCTCACTAGGACAACTTCCAGCTCAATCGAAGTTCCGGCCGCAACGAGCTTCGGGCACAGAAAATAGATGCCCGTGGAACTAATGTCGCGCATCACCAACGTAATGGGGTGTTTCTCTGGAACGCCGCCAACCGTGCGAAGGCGCAGCGGCAGCTTCAGCTTAGCGCGCGGGTATTGACGCTGCTCGGGATGAACGCCTACGGCGTGCGTTGGCACGCGAACAAATTGCCGTGGGAGGGACGAGCGCAGAAGAGGAACTAAACGCAGCGCGGGCGTCCGACGCGATGCTTCCAGCGCAGATTGCGCCGCGGTCATCTTTGGCGCTGCCGCCACGTGTGGGGTCACGGCCCCTTCGGACAGTTCTGCCGTGGACTTGCCTGGCCAGGCTTCGGTCGGGAATGCGCGTCTTGTCGCGCTCATTTCGCCCCTCAGAAACGAAACTTGCCGGTGCCGGCTTTGGCCCAACAATCTACTGCACTTTTAACTTTCTGGAAATGGCCCCCCGCTTGCGCAAGTGTGGAGTGTTAAGATGGCATTCCAAAAAGTCGAAGTCAACCTGCGGCAAAACCTGAAAGTGTCGTAACTTCCAACACCTAGTTATGGTACGTAAACTTATCCCCAACATTCTGTGGATTGCTTCGCCGAAAGCCGAACCAATATGGTCCTCGAACTTTTTGTTTTTTCTATGTATCTCTCTAGTCGCATGGATGTTCTCCTGAGCTGTGGATAGTTTGTTGGTTGTTTGACGATCCGTTTCGGATGGATTTGGCTTCCGGCTCCGGCTAGTTATAGACGTTTGGCGCAAACATGTCCACCAGCACGCCCCCAATGGCGACCGCTCCCAAGGCGAAGGAGACCTTCGGGTCTGCAACGCATGGATCTGCTGGCGCATCCCCGCTCGTCCTGGCGGCTTTCGCAGCGGTATACGTCATTTGGGGCTCGACCTATCTGGCCATACGCGTCGGCGTCGAGACAATTCCTCCGCTGATGCTGGCCGGGCTCCGTCACTTTGCGGTTGGATTGCTCCTCTATCCCATCCTGCGCTGGAGAACCCGCGTCCGGCCCACCGCCGCGAATTGGAAATCGGCTGCTGTGACCGGTTGCCTGTTGCTGTTTGTCGGCAATGGCGGGGTCAGTTGGGCCGAGCAAATTGTTCCCTCCGGGATAACCGCATTATTGGTGACCATGGTTTCCCTCTGGCTGGTCATTGTGGATTGGCTTCGTCCCGGTGGGCACAGACCCGTACCCAAAGTGCTCCTCGGACTCGTCCTTGGCTTTGCCGGAGTGGCGCTCCTTGTTGGCTCGTCGCATTGGGGAGGCTCGGAGCCTGTTGATCTGCGCGGCGTCGCCGTTTTGGCGATCGCATGCCTCGCCTGGGCCTGCGGGTCCATCTACTCGAAGCACGGTAGCATGCCCAGTTCGGCCCTTTTGGGAGTGGCCATGCAGAGTTTTTCAGGCGGCGTCGCTCTTCTCATCGCTGGCCTCCTCAGCGGAGAGTTTCATAGTTTCCACTTGGCCTATGTTGCCTGGCGTTCCTGGGTTGCGCTGGCTTATCTGATCGTTTTCGGCTCGTGCATTGGCCTCAGCGCGTACATTTACATTCTGCAGAAAAGCACGGCCGCGCGCGTGGCCACTTACGCGCTCGTGAATCCCGTTGTTGCCCTCATTCTCGGTTGGCTCTTTGCCGACGAGAGCATCTCACTGCGCACCGTTATCGCCGCTGTTGTTATTCTTAACGCGGTCGTCCTGGTTATCACCGCGCCACATCGCGCTCCCTCGCGCAAACAGGCCGTGGATCCCTTCCCCGCCCAAGGTGAGCCCTGAGTCAGGAGTCGGCCCGGACCGAAATAAACCCCTCGCTGGCTATTGTGAACTCTCGGCTTTCAATCTCTTTTCGAGAGCTGGGCCCTAACTTGAGCGCGAGGCGGCAGGGGCGTAGAGTGCATCAGATGCGGCGAGGGAGGTGCGTATGTCACTACGGCCGGTAAAGAAGCTGATACGGGCGAAGCCAACCATCGAAGGCGCGGGAGTGCATTTGCGGCGGGCGTTTGGCTTCGGTAACACTAAGGAGTTCGATCCATTCCTGCTGCTGGACGATTTTCGCAATGACGTGCCGGCGGACTATCTGGCGGGATTTCCCTGGCATCCGCATCGCGGCATCGAGACGATTACCTACGTCCTTTCCGGTACGGTAGAACACGGAGACAGCATGGGCAATCGCGGGACGATTGCCGCAGGCGACGTGCAATGGATGACTGCGGGCAGCGGGATCATTCACCAGGAAATGCCAAAGGGGGACCAAGCGGGTCGCATGCACGGGTTCCAGTTGTGGGCGAACCTGTCGTCGGCGTTGAAGATGACCGCGCCGCGCTACCAGGAAGTAAAAGCGCCCGAGATTCCAGAGATTACCGACGACGACGGGACGCAGGTGCGCGTGGTGTGCGGGAAGTTCTGGGGCAAGAGTGGGCCGGTCGAAGGCATCGCGGCAGACCCGATTTACATCGACGTGAGCGTGCCGCCGGGACGGCGGAAAACGCTGCCGGTGGAGACGACGCGGCATGCGTTCGCGTACGTGTTCGCGGGGGCGGGGAAGTTTTGTAATGCGTCGGAACCGCTCGAGGTTCCCACCGAGCCAGTTGGATGGCTGGAAACCGCGCCGCCGCCTTCGGAAGCGGACAACCGCTCATTAGTGCTGTTCGACCGCGGCGATGAGTTGATGGTGCAGGCAGGAGACGAAGGTATTCGTTTCCTGCTGGTGTCCGGCAAGCCGCTCGAAGAGCCGGTGGCGTGGTATGGGCCGATTGTGATGAATACGCAGGAGCAGCTGCGCGAAGCGTTTCGCGAGCTGCAAGAGGGCACGTTCCTGAGGGCGCAGAAGAAGAGAACCGCGGGCGGGGAGTAAGCGGCGCGGCGAAGCGGAAAATGGAAATCGGAAAAGCGAAACTTGAAATTCGAGATGCGGTTCCGCCGTTTGCGTGTTGAAGCGGAGGCCGAGTAACTGGGGTGACGAAACGCCGGCGGGCAAGCCCCGCCCCAGCAAAACGAAAAACGCCCGCAAGATGCCGGCGCTGCGAAATCCCAAGAGGGCTTGGCGACACAAAGTCGCCGCTTGAGCCTTGCCACGCGGGCCATTGTGAAATACGAAACTCCGGTGTATGTTTACAAGACAGATTGTTGCATTGAACGAACAGCACTACAGTATGCCTGACATGCGGAACCCGGCTCACCTGCAGGCGTACCCTACGCAGGACACACGTCCCCGCGGGGGAAACCAATACAGGAGAGACCACTCTGATGAAAGCTTGCGCTTCTTCGTGGCTGCGCTTTCCCGCTTTTGCTTTGCCCGCCGCACGGTTCGCCCTTTTGACGACCCTTTTGTCGGCCGTCTTGCTAGCTCCTCCATTTAAGACGACTGCGCGATTCTTCCTAACGCGAGCGCAAGCTCCTCCCACGCCTGCGATTAAAGTTGTCAACCTGATTCCGGCGAGCTTGAGCGGCGAAAGCAATCAGGATAGCGAGCCGTTTCTGGCGATTCAAAGCGAAAATCCGCAAGTGATGGTGGCTTCGGCGTTCACGCCGAATCCGTTTTCGATGACCGGTAACGCGCCGGTGTACGTTTCGCAGGATGGCGGAAAGAGCTGGGCGCTGAACGCGATTACTCCCGTGCAGCACATGACGTGCGATATCACTCATGCGATGGCCACAGGAGAGAACCATCCGCGAGGCGATCTGCACGCGGGCACGCTGGCGTGCGCGTCAGGCATCACGCTGGATGAATCGGAATCGAACGACGTTGCGTTGGGCGCGACGATGAACGTGCAGTCCACGCGCGGCAACGTGGATCAGCCGTTTGTGCGCGCACTGGGCGTATCGAGCGGCGACCGGATTTACGTCGGCGTGAACGACTTCAATCAGGCGAACGGGCATACGGCGACGATTGACGTGTCGGTGAACGGCGGTGCGACATACCGGTCGATTCCGATTGAGATGCGCAATACCGCGGGGCAGGACGGGCCATCGGTGCGGCCCGCGGTGGCCAACGACGGCACGGTATACGCGGCTTTCTTCGGCTGGCGAAAATTTAATGGCAAAACGGCGACGAGTGACGTCGTTGTCGTGCGGGACGACGCCGCAGCGACCGGTGCAAATCCTTTTCGGGCGCTGAAGGACCCTACGGACAAGCTGCCGGGGCTTTTAGTGGTGAAGAAGGTTGCGATTCCATGGTCAAACGCGCCGGCACTGGGACAGGAACGCATCGGCTCGACGCTTTCGATTGCGGTGGACCCGAACCACAGCGGGACGGTGTATGTGGGTTGGGCGGACAAAGGGAGCAAGGGAGACATATACACGCTGCATGTGCGGCGCTCGACGGACCGTGGCGTGACTTGGTCGAAGACCGACTTGCCGCACACGACGATTCACAATGCCACGAACGTCGCGCTGGCGGTTGCGAACAACGGCGCGGTCGGGTTCCTTTACCAGCAACTTAGCCGCGGGCGCTGGGTTACACATCTAGTGCAATCGCACGACGGATTTATGACGTCGCAGGATTTTGTGCTGGCGACGGTTCCGGCAGACCAGCCGGTGGGGCAATTCCTTCCGTATCTTGGGGATTATGATTATCTGCTTTCGGTGGGAAATGAATTTCGCGGCGTTTTCTGCGCCAACAATGCTCCGGATTTCGCGAATTTTCCGCAGGGTGTGACGTATCAGCGCGCGGCGGATTTCAGCGCGAAGACTTTGAATGATGGCGCAGGCATCGCGGTGCCGATTTCCATCGATCCATTTTATTTTAGTGTGCCGGTGATCCCATGAGGCGCGGTTGCGCACGAGAAATGTTCGGAAGGGCACGGGAAGAAGCGACAGAACTGAAGAGGAGGCACAGATGAAGATTTCAACGGTTTTCTCGAGCAGTTTATTGGGAGCCAGTTTGTCGCTTGCTCTATGCGCGTGTGCGAACGCAGCGCCGCAAGCAACGAACAATTCAGCCGCGTTGATGTCCCAATCGAGCATCGTTTTCTCCGGCACAGTAAGCCAGCTTGCGGCCACTTCGTTTGCCGACGTGCCGAAATCGACGCAGACGATTGTGGTGCGCGTGGATTCGATCGTGAAAAAACCGGCGGCAGTGTCGTTGAAGAAAGGCGACAGCGTCACCGTTGAAGTGAAGGACGCGTTGGGATTTCAAGAGGGCACGCAAGCGACTTTTTATACCGACGGCTGGATTTTTGGATCGGGCGTTGCCGTAAAGGAATTGGGGCACGTGCTGGGCCCAGCGGCCGAGTCTGCTCCAGTGACGGGTGCGGGGCCGAACACACATGGGGCACAAGGCAAAATCAGCGACCAGGAACTGCGGGACCGGATGAACAAGTCTGATTTTGTCGTCGTCGGGCGCGTAACCGACGTTCGGAAGTGGAATGCGCCCAAGGCAAAATCGGGCGCGCCTTCGCGCGTGACGGAACACGACCCGGACTGGCAGGAAGCGGTGGTGGAAGTCCAGTCGGTGTTGAAGGGCGGAAAAGTCAAAGGGAACAAAGTAATTGTGCGGTTTCCTAGTCGCAACGATGTGGCGTGGGTGAATTCGCCGAAGTTCACGAAAAATCAAAGGGGCATCTTCTGTTTGAACAGGGACCAGACCACCGGCTCGCCCACGACAGGCCAAGGAGCGAATGTTTACACCTGCCTGGGACATGGAGATGCGCTGCCGATTTCAGAAGAAGCGCGAGTACGGGCGTTGCTGACGAACCCGTAAGTAAAACTCGGCCTGTCGGTAGCTGGGGTGGCGGAATCAGCGGAGCTGATCTAGACGCGGGTCAGTTCAGAAGGGGCGGTCCGGTCCTGCCGGTTCCGCAGCTCAGTTCGCGGATGCGCGGCACTTTGCAACTGGGCGGGACTCTGTCCGGGTAGTCACGGGAGCGCGGGATTCTCGGCCAGTAATCCCCAGGCGGTCACACGGTCCACTCCGGGAATGGTGCACAACCGCACGACCTCATTACTTCATATATAACTTGCATCGCCAAACTCCTTCCGCCTAGCGGAGGACGTCAGCAAATTGCCGAAATTCCCTAGCGTGCTCTCTGCCTTGGGACAGAGGCGACAGTTCGTTGCGCCCATCGGCGTCCAGGTCATATTCGTACTCGGGCTCCAATCGCGCCAGAATAGGTCGGCCTTCATCCACTTGGCGGTGCTCCAGCATATCTCCTTCTCGAGATTATTTTCGTGGTTCGCTTGTGACTCCGAAGGCGGTATGGTTTATTCGTATCGCAATGCGACCAAGGGATCGACACGGGAAGCGCGGCGCGCAGGGATGTAGCAAGCCGCCAGAGCGACAAGACCAAGGAGCAAAACAACTGCGAGGAACGTAAGGGGATCAAACGGACGAACGCCGTAAAGAAGGCTGGCGAGATAGCGAGTCACGCCAAGCGCTCCCAAGATGCCGAAGACTGCGCCAACGGCCGACAATTCGACTCCTGGGCGCACAATAAAACGCAATACATCGGGCGGCCGCGCCCCCAGCGCCATGCGAATGCCGATTTCACGCGTCCGCCGCGTGACTTCGTACGAAAGAAGTCCGTAAAGTCCGACGCAAGCGAGCAGCAGCGAAAGCCCGCCAAAGAAGCTCGAGAGGCGGGCAATCAGGCGCTCCTGAAAAAGGGACCTTTCAATCTGTTCCGACTCTGTTTTCATGCTGAATAGCGGGAGGTTATTGTCGAGCTGGCTCACGGCGCTACGAACCGCTGGAATGATTGTTCTAGGATCAACTGCAGTGCGTACCTCAAATACAGCTTCGCCGCCTCCTGCTGGAATGAACAGGGTTGGCGCGATTTCACTTCGCAACGTGCGAAACTTCGTGTTGCCGACGACGCCCACGATCTCTTGGCTCTTGCCCTCATGGCCTACACCAGTTATGTGCCGCCCGAGCGGATTTTGGTCCTTAAAAAAGGTGCGGGCAAAGGCCTCGTTGATCACAGCGGGTTTCCACGGGGAGTCTGGCGGCAAAGAGAAATCCTGCGGTGCAAACACGCGCCCGGCCATCAGGGGAATGCCCATGGTTTCGAAGAACTTAGGACCCGCCGCAAGGCCGAGCGTCTCGTGCTGCGCGTTCTGGTTTTCTCCTTCGATTCGAAAGCTCGTGTCCCAATAATTGCCGCTCAGCAGGGAATCAAAGGAATAGGTTGCGGAAAGCACGCCTGGAATTGCCTCAAGACGCGGTAACAGCTCCGAGTACAGACTCTTGGACCGCGCTTCCGTATAACCGTTAAGACCAGGATCCATCTGAAAGAGCAGGACGTTGCGCGTATCAAAACCGGGATTAATGCCTTTCAAGTTTTTGAGTGTTCGCACAAGCAGCCCGGCACCTGAAAGAACCAGAATAGCGAGCGCGACTTGCGCGATAACGAGGGTACCGCCGAGATTTAACAGTCGGCCATGCGATGCGCTGCCCGCAAGCGCCGTTGGATTTTCTTTGAGAGCTGGAGTCAAGTCCAGGCGGGTGCCTTGGAACGCTGGCGCGAGACCGAACAAAATTCCCGTGAAAATGGAAGCGGCCGCGGTAAAGGCAAGGACGCGCAAATCCAAATGCGCTGCCAAATGCGACGGCCACAGGCCCCCGCGAGACATAAACGCGACAAGCGACTGTACGCCCCAGTACGCGAGAAGGATTCCGGAGACTCCTCCTGCAACCGAGAGAATCAGGCTTTCGGTGAGCAATTGCCTCGTGATTCTTGCGCGCCCAGCACCCAAAGCTAGCCGCACGGCCAGTTCTCTTTGCCGCGTGGCGGATCGCGCCAGCATCAGCCCGGCCACATTGGCGCACGCCACCAACAGAACCATTCCCACCGCGGTCATCAAAATGGCCAGAGGAGTGGAGAATTGTTCGCGCAATCCGCTGATGGCTTGGGGTGCGGGCATCAGGACGAGACGCGGAGCATCGTCGGCTTTGAACAATTCCTTCGACTTGTCCAAGACATCATTGTGAAAGAGAGGGCTGGCCGCAGCTTGCGCCTGGCTAATGCTCATTCCTTCCTTGAGCCGCGCAACGATGTAAACCCACCAGATGTCATCACCGGCCTGCAGCGAAGGATGGTCTCCGCTGACGGACCCGTACAAATCCATTCCAATTTGCGGACTGACTGACAAGGGAAGCCAAATCGACCGAACCCGTCCTGGATCCAGACTAGGAAATCCCTTCGCCGAGACTCCAACAATTGTTACGGGGACACTGTTCAGCCAAACAGTTCTTCCTACGACGGCGGGATCGGCACCGAAAGCGCTTTGCCAGAAGCCGTAAGAAAAGACCGCGACGGGTGGGGCGCCAGGCGAGTCGTCCGAAGGAGTAAGCGTACGCCCGAGCCATGGTCCGACGCCGAGCGTTTCAAAAAAGTCCCCGGAAACCAATTCGCCTTGCACAAAACTGGCTGGACCGTTGCCTCTCAGGTTGAGTCCAACGTTCCCGCACAGCGCAGTCACATTGGGAAATACTTCTTGGATCGAATGAAATTGCTGAAACATTGGGTACGAAAACGAGCAGCCGTGCTCACCGGTTGCGCCTGAGTTCGCAGCCGGACAGGACATGTAACTGTAGTGTCCCTTCAGGTTCGGCGACTTGTGGGCGGCCCATTGAAACACAACGAGCTGCTGAGGATCGCGCACCGGGAGCGAACGAAGCAAGGCAGCATCAATCAAGCTGAAGATAGCAGTGTTGGCGCCGATGCCGAGGGCGAGGGTGAGGACGGCGACGATGGCGAAGCCAGGGGACTTGCGAAGTTGGCGGAGGGCGAAGCGGCAATCGGATAAGAGCGAATGGAACCAACTGTGAATGCGCTCTTGGCGAACCATCCCCAAATTTTAGCTCCAAGTGCGAAGTAATTCCCACACTGTTTCAGTGCCCGGTAAGTCCGCAAACCGGAGAAGTCAATTTAAATGGACGGTTTTCGACGTTTACCAGAACCTTGGCCCACTCTGCGTTTTCTCTTGAAAACCATCACCAAAAATGCTGGCTAATTCTTCGCGGGGCCCGCCGCCTGTCCTGCAATTCTCTGCATCTCGGCGACAACTGCGGCCAGTGCTTGTTCGAAGTTTTTGTCGCGGTTGCTTTGCAGTACGGCCGTTTGCGCATGCTCGGTTAGCCCCCACAACGTCTCGTGGGTCGTCGCGTCACGGAGGACGATTCGAAACTGGGAATCAGACGCCACGCTTTCGTCTCCCAGCACACGCCCGCGCTGGAGTTGAAAGACGGTCAGCCGTATCTCGAAAACGAGGTCCGCATCCGCCGGCGTGGCTACTAGTTCGTAGCGTCCCCAGTTTTTCATGGCCGCATAAAATTCGTTGTATGCGCGGTCTGGCCCGCCGCTGTACGACGCTGCCTCATTCCGAGATTCATCTCCGCCGCCATTGGCGACAAAAACCTTCTTCGCTGTGAGGATTTGCGCAGGGATTGGTGCGGGATTCGTCGGTTTGTTGTACCGCTCTGCACTGGTGGGGCCGAACAGCAAAGGCATCGCCAGAGCGAAACAAAGGACGGCTGCTTTCAGATGCTTCATCATTATTCCTCCAGACAAGGACATGTCCCAAATGGGGCATCGTAGTCGACCAATCTTTGCCGCGTGTGCAGCGTCAGTATATAGACGCTGAGCGTGTCGGCTTACGTTTCAGACGCGCCCTTATCTCTTTGGCATCTTTTTTGTGCATGGCATGATTCTCCCGTCGGGCTTCTCTCTTTTTGTTTTTTGGTTCTTCATCTTTAATTCTTCTTTTCCCCAATTTTTTCCATTCAGCCAAGCCGCCTCTGTCGCCACCCTTCCATCCGCACTCTTTTTGTGAGCGATTGTCGCTCGGTGCAAGTTGGGTGTACTTGATTCAGTAGGTGCTGCTACCTGATTATCGACCTCGGTTCCCCCTTTCGAAGGAAACTGGTCCAGGCACTGGCGCAGTCACCTGATCTCGGCGGTCAAGCTCGGCTGTTTGGTACAAACTCTTTGTTACGCGACTCCCGTTCCCGGTTCTGGAATCGGGGAGCGTCAGCTCCCCATAGCTGAAAACCAACCGCAGCAAGGAAATCTGTCAAGGACGCGCGTTAGCGCGCCGCGAAGCGGTCGAAGATCCTTGACAGATTTTCCGAGCGGAGGCTAGCGGCTTTCTATGCCGCTGTGCTCATCGCCCGCTACCGGCCAGGAGGAGTCATGTCGTACCGGATAGCGGGAATCGATGTCCACAAGAAGATGCTGGCTGTAGTTGTGTCCGACGTTGAAATCGAAAGCGAATACCAATTTGAGCGACGGATGTTTAGCAGTAACCCTGAACAACTGCGATCGTTGGCTGCGTGGCTCGTCGAGCAAAAGGCCGAAGAAATAGTCATGGAGTCGACGGCGCAATATTGAAAACCCGTATGAGGAACACTGGGAAGGTATTGGAAGCCGCTCTGCGAGAAGCGGGAAGGAGCCAGGCGGAGGTCCGGCACGTTGCATTTGGCGCAGGCGCTATCCAATCGCGGACGACGGGGACGAAAGAGAGATTTCGTCGATGCCGAACGCCTGGTAAAACGGCTCGTGGCTCGGGAATTGACTTTGAGCTTTGTGCCCGATGCCGAGCAACGCCTATGGCGAACGGTAACGCGCAAGAAGTACCAGTTGCGGCGCGACCTGGTGCGGATACACAACCAATTGGAGGCCCTTCTGGAACAGGCGCATATTAAGTTGTCCAGCTTGGTCTGGGATCTGCTTGGCGTCAGTGCCAGACGCATGTTGAAGGCACTGGCTGACGGAGAAACCAATCCCGCAGCTCTGGCCGCCTTAGCCCATGAGAGGTTGCGCGCTACACCGGAACAATTGTGTGATGCGCTCGGCGCGTGCACGCAGCTCAACCCCGTGTACCGACGGCTCCTGAAAATGACCCTGGAGCACTTGCAAATCCTCGAGCAGCAGATCGGTCAACTGGATCAAGAGCTAGCCACTTTGCTCCATCCGCACCAGGATGCGGTCGAGCGGCTAGCGGAGGTTCCGGGTTTCGCAGTGGACTCCGCGCAGCAGATCATTGCCGAAGTCGGCCCTGCCGCAGCGACGTTTCCCTCCGAGAAATGCCTCTCTTCGTGGGTCGGTGCCTGCCCCGGCGAAGAAGAGAGCGCCGGCGTGAACTACAGTCACCGCTCTCCGAAGGGCAACCGTCACATGCGGCGCTTGCTCAATCAGACTGCTAACGCCGCCGTAAAAGCCAAAGGAAGCATCTTCGAGATCATCTATCGCCGTTGCGTCCCGCGCCTCGGGCATAATCAAGCCATCGGGGTCATCGCGCATCGACAGTGTCGCCTGATCTGGCTGATTCTGCATCAGGGAACCCGTTACGAAGAACGGGGCCCAGCAGTCACCAAACGATCCAGATATCAGGGCACGTGGAGAATGATTCGGCAACTCCGAAATCTCGGTTATCGGATCGAATTACCGAATCCTGACGCCAGCCAAGCACAGGCGTAGTTATTTTCGACTCTGATTAGTCTTCAAACCGGTAAGATTCCCTGCACCCAAATCAACTTGGGCGATTAGCGTTTATCAGACCTAAAAACCTTTCCAGGGTGTACGAGATAAAAGGGGGAGCTACGGAGTGCGAGAGGCCCAAAAGTTTCGAGGAAAATAGGAGTGCGTTATAATAGGGAGTGCCGAAACCGGAGAAGTCAATTTAAATGGCCGGTTCGCCCGATAATCGGGACTCCCACTGCTAGTTCCGGGGGTCGGCCATTCTTCCCACAATCACTGCAGTAATGACCGCGTTTGCAGAAGCCTATTGATAAAGTCCTGCTTTTGCTCCAGAACCCGTTTTG
>Ga0209804_1000983_pt1 | contig 19634 bp, 23 predicted proteins | sample GraSoiAngelo_139_FD_185896 | JGI IMG/M metagenome (GOLD analysis project Ga0209804, IMG submission 185896) | Grasslands soil microbial communities from the Angelo Coastal Reserve, California, USA - 14_0929_12_20cm (SPAdes) (version 2) | ecosystem: Environmental > Terrestrial > Soil > Grasslands ... | reverse complement strand
CCCCGTCGTGGCGCCGTAGCTGACCACGCGGCCCCCGGGGCGGGCGGCGTCGAGCGCCCGCTCAAACGTCGCTCCCCCGGTCCCGTCGATGATCAGGTCCGGCCCCAGCCCGCCGGTCGCCTCGCGAACCGCCGCGGCCCAATCCGCCGTCTTGTAGTTGAAGCCCCGATCTGCCCCCAGCGCCCGAGCGCGCGCCAGCTTCTCATCGCTCCCTGACGTGACCAGCACCCGGGCCCCGGCATGCCTGGCCATGAGCAGGGCCATGGTCGCGACGCCGCCGCCGATTCCGAGCACGAGCACGGTCTCGCCGCGCTGCACCCGGCCCCGTGTGACCAGGGCGCGGAACGCGGTCAGCCCCGCGAGCGGGACGGCGGCGGCCTCCTCGTCCGTGAGGCCCGCCGGGCGGGGGAGGACGTTGGCGGCCGGCACCGCCACCTGCTCCGCGTAGGTCCCGTTGTCCGGGAGACCCAGGATCCGGAACTTCGGCCCGAACGCGCGCGGATCGTCGCCCCAGTCCAGGCTGGGGTTGATCACGACGGATGCTCCGGGCGACACCCCGGTCACGCCCCGGCCGACCGCCGCGATCTCGCCGGCGCCGTCCGCCCCCGGGATGATCGGGAAGCGGAGTCCGGCGTACTGGCCGCGCAAGATCCACAGGTCGCGGTGATTCAATGCCGCGGCCCGGAGGCGCACCACCACCTGCCCCGGGCCCGGCGCGGGATCCGGCACCTCTTCGAGGCGCAGCGCGTCCGGCTCGCCCACCGAGTGCAGCACGATCGCCTTCACCGACGGACCCTCCCTTCCGGAGATCAGCCCGGTCTCAATCCCAGGCGGGCCGAGAGGCTCTTACCCCCGGGCCTTGTCAGCAGAGTTCGCATCGATACCGAGATAGGCCGCCTGCACCTGCTTGTTGCCTGCCAGGTCGGCGCTGGCGCCGTGCATCACCACCCTGCCGCTCTCCAGCACATAGGCCCGCCGCACCAGCGTCAGGGCACGGCTCACATTCTGCTCGACCAGCAGGATGGCCGTGCCCATGGCGTGGATCTCCTGGATCTTGGCGAAGGTGGCGTCGGTTACGACCGGGGCGAGCCCCAACGACGGCTCATCGAGCATCAAGAGGCGCGGCTTCAGCATCAGGCCGCGGCCGACGGCGAGCATCTGCTGTTCCCCCCCGCTCAACGTGCCGGCGAGCTGCCCCCGGCGCTCGGCCAGCACAGGGAAGATGGTAAAGACCAGGTCCAGGGTGCGGGGTCGCTCGGCCTTGGCCCGCGGAATGTAGGCGCCCATCTCCAGATTCTCTCTGACGGTCATCTCGGGAAACACCTGGCGGCCTTCGGGGACGTGGGCGATCCCAAGTTCGGCGATCTTGAACGGCGGGAGGGCGCCGATGTCGATGCCCCCAAAGGCGATGGTGCCCGACGACAACCGCATGAGACCTGAGATCGCGCGCAGCGTGGTGCTCTTGCCGGCCCCATTGGCCCCCAAGAGGGCGACCGCCTCTCCCTCGCCGACGGAGAGGCTGACGTCGATCACCGCCTTCACCGGGCCGTAGCCGGCGGTCACCCCGGACAGGGCTAGCACCGGAGTCCCCCAGGAGCCGCGCCGCCGCGGGGATTGGCCTGCTCACGCATGCGCGTAGCCGCTGCCCAGGTAGGCACGAATCACCTCCGGGTTCGAGGCGATCTCCGCGGGGCCGCCCTCGGCGATCTTCTGCCCGTGGTCCAGCACCACGATGCGCTGCGCAACGGCCATGATGGCGCGCATCACGTGCTCGACAATCACGATGGTCAGCCCTCGCCTCGAGAGGTGCCTGACCAGCGCGACGGCCTGATCGATCTCCGCCGGGTTCAGGCCGGCCATGGCCTCGTCGAGCAGGAGCAGGCGGGGTGCTGTGGCGAGGGCCCGCGCCATCTCCAGCCGCCGCTGGTCCATGGTGGTCAACGCGGACGCCAGGCTGTGCTCCCTGGCCGAGAGCCCCACGAACTCGATCGCCCCCCGGGCCCGCTCGCGGGCGATCTGCAGCTTCTTGTCGCGGAGCAGCGCGCCGGTCATCACATTCGCCAGCACCGTCATCTTGCCGAACGGCCGGGCCACCTGAAACGTGCGGGCCAGGCCCCGCGCGCAGACGTGGTACGGGTGCAGGCCGACCAGTTCGTGGCCGAAGGCCACGACGGACCCGGCATCCGGGCGATAGTAGCCGGTGATGAGGTTGAAGCAGGTCGTCTTGCCGGCCCCATTGGGCCCGATGAGGGCAACGGTTTGCCCTTCCTCCACTGAAACGGAGAATTCCTGGACGGCCCGCAGGCCGCCGAACCGTTTGCTGAGGCCGCGAACCACCAGGGCCTCACTCATCGGCGGGAGGCGCATGCCGCGCAGCCGCGGCCGTGCCGGGGATGCCGGGGGCGTCCCGGACAAGGCGTTTGTAGGCGCCCGTCAGCGCCCCCAGCAGTCCGGTGGGCTGCCACAGGATGACGGCGATCAGGATGACCGCGTACAGGGTCAGCTGCACCCCGGGATGCCTGCCGCCGCCGAGCCAGCTCTGGACCAGGGCGGAGGTCGGTTCCAGCACGACGGTGCCGACGACCGGGCCCCACAAGGTCCCGATCCCTCCCACGATGGACACCAGCGCGGCGTTCACCGAGACGTTGAAGCTGAAGGCGGTATTCGGATCGATGAAGTAAATGTACTGCACGTAGAAGGTCCCGGCCAATCCGGTGAGGAACGCGCTGATCCCGTAGATGTCCCGTTTGATCCGCGGCACGTTGACGCCGACGGCTTCCGCCGCGTCCTGGTCCTCTCCCACCGCCACGAGGTAATACCCCATCCAGGAGCGTTCGACCCAGGAGGTCACCGCCAGCCCGATCGCCAGCAGGAGCAGGGCGATGTAGTAATAGGCGGCTTTGGCGCTGAACTGCATCATCAACGGCGAGTTGCCGAGGTTGGGGATGGTGGTGCCCACGGCGCCCCAGGCGAAGTCGCGGAACTTGAGGAACAGCAGCATCAAGGTCTGGGCCGTCCCGATGGTGGCGATGGCGAAATACGGGCCCCGCAGCCGGAAGCACAGCGCGCCGATCGGCAGGCTGGCCAGCATCGCCACCACCCCGCCGGCCACGATGCCGATCCAGGGCGACACCCCGAGCCGGATCAACAGCAGGGTCGACGTGTAGGCGCCGAGGCCGAAATACGCGGCGTGGCCCAGCGACAACTGCTTCGCGTAGCCGCCCAGGAGGTTCCACGCCACGCCGATAAAGGCGAAGAGGAACACCCTGACCAGGATGTCGATCGCAAACGAGTTCGACACGACCTGGGGCAGGGCGAGCAGCCCCAGCGCCACCGCCGCCGGCCCGACCGCGCGCGCGGGACGCAGCCCCCGGGTTATCGTGTCTGGCCCCCGTAGAGGCCGCCCGGCCTGACGGCCAGCGTCAGCAGCAGCATGGCGAAGACCACGATCAGCCCCGAGTCCGCGCCGATGAACTGAATGCCGAGCGACTCCGCCATCCCCATCATCAGGCCGGCGATGAGCGCTCCCCTGACGTTCCCCAGCGTCCCCAGCACCACCGCCACGAACGCCATGAGCACAAACACCTGGCCGACCCCGGGGTACACGGGATAGAAGGGCACGAGCAGCGACCCGGCGGCGCCCGCCAGCGCCAGCGACAACCCCACGGCCACGCTGTAGACGTGATCGGGGTTGACGCCCATCAGCATCGCCACCTCCCGGTTCTGGGCCGCCGCCCGCATGGCCTTGCCCAGATCCGTGGCCCGCAGAAAGACCTCGAGCGCGGCGCTGAGCAGCATCGCCAGGACGAAGGCCATGAGCCGGGCCACCCCAATGTACAGGGGGCCGATGCGCAGGGCGGACTGCGTGTAGGCCGTCTGCACCGTCCGATAGTCGGCGGTGAACAGCAGGAGCGCGACGTTCAGGAGGAGCAGCGAGACCGCGAACGTGAGGAAGATCTGCGGCATGTCGCCGAGCCCCAGCACCCGCCGGATCAGGAACCGCTGCAGGACCACGCCGATGACGAACAGCCCCGGCATCGAGACGGCCAGCGACACCACCGGATCCAGCCCAAGGAGCGAGGCCAGCCAGTAGCTGATGTACATGCCGATCATCACGAACTCGCCCTGGGCGAAGTTGACGATCTTCACCACACCGAAGATGAGCGTGACGCCGATGCTCACGAGCGCGTAGATGCCGCCGATGAGCAGGCCGTTGACCATGGCCTGGGCGACGACGGCGGCCATGGGCGATGCTCCCTAGGGCTTCATCAATGAGGCCCGAGCGTCTGCCTTGGGGAACACGGTCACCAGGTCGCCGTGCTGCCACTGGACGCCCACCGGGTGGGCGTAGATGTTCCTGCCGGTCTGGTCGAACTTCACCTTCCCGCCCGGGCACATCGCGGCGTACCCCTTGGACACGTCCAGGGATGCCAGGGCGTCCCGCACCTTCTCCGGATCGGGCGACCCCGCCCGCTCGAGGGCGTCGGCAATCATGAATGTCTGGGCGATGAGGCCCCCCGCGTACTCGAAGATAAACTCCCCGTACGCCTTCTGGTACGCCGCGCTCACCCGGCTCGCGTTGGCATCGATGTCGTGATTCCAGTGCCCGACCCCCAGCAGCCCCTCGGCGTCCTTCCCCACGCTCTTGTAGAACTCGGGCTGGACGAACCCGCCCGAGCCGCCGTTGATCGGGATGGCGACCCCCATCTGCTTCATGGTGCGGACGATGAGGATCAGGTCGTTCAGATAGGAGACGGCGAACAGCATGCCGGCGCCGGAGGCTTTGACCTTGTTGATGAGGGGGCTGGCGTCGGTAAAGCCGGCCGAGTACGGCTCGAACATGACGATGTTCACGCCCTCCCCGGCCGCCTGGTTCTGGAGGCCTTTGGAGGTCGCCGTGCCGAACGCGGTATTTTCGAACACCACCGCCACCTTCGGCTGACCGCTGATCAGCCTGGACATCTGTAGGATGGCCTTCGCGAACTGGGAGGCCCGCGCGAACGGGGTGAACGTATACCGCCGCCCGCCCTGGTTGAGCTGGTCCGTGCTGGACCCGGTCAACAGCGGCACCTTCCCCCGCTCGGCCACTTCGCTCGCGATCAGCGTCAGGGCGCTGGCGTAGCAGCCGTGGATCGCCGAGAGCTTGTAGCTCGTGATCAGCCGATCGGCCTCCGTGCGAACCACGGTGGGGTCGCTCTGCACGTCGGAGAGGATCAGGTTCAGCCGGGCGCCGCCCAGCGCCTTGATCCCGCCGCCGTCATTGACCATCTGGACGGCGAGCCTGGCGGCATTGACGCAGCCCTGCCCGATCTGTCCGAAGCTGCCGGTGACCGGATACAGTCCCCCGATGTTGACCGCGGGGGGCGCCGCCGTCGATGGGCGTGTAATAATGGTCCCTTGCGTGAAGAGCGCGCCCGCGGTGATGGCACCGCGGCCGGCCGTGGTCAAGAGCCCCCTGCGGGTATACCGCCTCTGCCCTGCCGTGCCGCGCGAGTCTGCCATCCGCCGCCCCCCCTCGGTTCACCGTACGTCGAGCATTCGGAAGTTCCGCCGGGGGTTCCCGAACCCCTTTCGTATTCACGCAGGCAACAGATTGGCGAGAGACGTCCGTTGCCGCGGGTCTTATGGCAACACTCGTTACCTGCCCAGTGCTCGCTCGATGCGGCGGTCGGGCACGAACCAAAGAACGGCCACCAAGACGTACATCCCGAGCGCCAGTCGCGCGTCGACGAAGGCGAGCAATACGGCCGCCACGTAAATCGCGACGGAGGTCCTGCCTTTGACGTCCCGGCCGACGGCGGCGGCAATCGTGGACCCTGCGCCGTGCAGGGCGATGAGGGATTGGGTCAGCAAGGAGTAGGCGACCCCCGCCAGGGTCAGCACCAGGCCGTAGATTGCCACCGGCCAGGCGGCGAAGTTGTTTCGCCCCATCCAGGCTGTCGTAAACGGGATGAGCGACAGCCAGAACAGCAGGTGCAGGTTCGACCACAGGACGCGGCCATCCACCTGTTTGACCGCTTGGAGCAGATGGTGGTGGTTGTTCCAGTAGATGCCGAGGAGGACAAAACTCAGCACGTAACTGATCAGCGTTGGCATCACGTCCAGAAGACCAGCCGGGTCCGGCCCTCGAGGCGGCGTCAACCCCAGCACCATGATGGTAATGATGATGGCCAGCACGCCGTCGCTGAAGGCTTCCATGCGGCCCTTGCTCATCGCCGTTTAGGACCTCCCGACCTTCATCTGGCCGCGGAAGCCCGGGCCGTCGAAGCTACCCTGCCCAGACGGACGCCTTCTTCGCCCAGGCGCTGTCCGGGTACTGCCGCTTGAAGAGCGCCGCGGTCTCCTTAAGGGCGCCGTGATCGCCGCCCTTATACTTGGCCACCCCGGCCCAGTAGAGGGACTCCGGCGCCGCATCGGACTCCGGGTAGCGCTGGACGATCATGCGAAAGCTGCGCTCCGCCTCAGCCCATTGCTCGTGGGCGAACGCCCGCTTGGCCAGCCCGAACTCGAGCTGCGCCAGGAACTCGGGCGCCGGCAGATACCCCTCGAACCGGTAGCGTTCGGTCCCGTCCGGGTCGAGGACGACCAGCGTGGGCGTCCACTGCGCGCCGAAACGCTTGAACGTGGCGGGCTGCTCCTTGACGTGGACCTTGACCGGAATGAAGTGTCCGCTGATGAACTCGCTCACCTCGGCGTTAGGGTACACCTCGGCATCCAGCCGAGCACAGGCCCCTCACATCGGCGCCGCGTTGAAATCCAGCAGCAACGGCATCGCCTTTGCCCGAGCCTGGGTCATTGCCGCATCGACATCCCGTCCCCACTGTATGTCGGCCATCGCACTCTCCTCGCCTTCGATGTGTGGTAAGGGCGCGGATCCCGCAACGCGCTGATCCCGCGACCGCGCTCCGCTTACGTGGATGATACGCTGCGGATGCCGGACGGATTCCCGAATTCCGGCCGGCGGGAGATCCGTCCTCGTCGTGCTGGGAGAGATCGCGCCGATCCCGGAGCCGCGATGAGGGGGCGGGAATGGATCTCGGTTCGGAGGTGTTCGTTAGATTATATGGAAGTTCCGTTACGGAAAAGAGGGGGGATGGCCGTGAATCCGCAGGGGTCGAAGACGGGATGGGCTCACAAGTTCCTCGGCTCGTTCGCGGGGGTCCTGGTCGCCGTGCTCATGGGATACTCGTCCGGTGTCCCTGTGGCGGCGACCGCAGCAGCCGCTCCGCCGCCTTCGAGCTCAACCCCTGCACCGATCCCCGAACTCTCTTCTTCGATCGCCGGGATCACGGTGACGGGGATCATCGGTGGGAGCGCCCGCGTGGCGCTCATTGAGATAAAGGGGCAGACCTCCGTCGTGGGCGTTGGCGATCGGATCGGGGCCCTGGTGGTGAGAGCCATCTCCGGGAGCGAGGTCGTCCTTGGGCAGAGCGATCGGACCATCAGGCTGCCGGTGGCCCGGGCCATCACTGCTTCAGCGGCCCAGCCGACGGCAGGCGGAGGACCCGCTGCCGCCGCGCCCGTCACGAAGGCGCCGCCTGCAGCGGCGGCCTTAGAACCCCCTGCCGCCGCGCCCGCGGGGACGCCGGCGAACGGTTCCCCGACAGCGGCGACACAACCCGCTGCCACCTCGACGGTGCCGCAGCCTCCCACCACGACCTTCAGATCCGTGACCCTGGGGCCGACCGGGTACCCGCAACCGACTTCCGTCCCCGTCCGGGGGGTGCCGCTCTCGCTTTCCACGGGGCCCTCGCCGGTGCTCCCCCTGGGCGCGACCGTGTACACGCCGTCGGGCACCTCAGATTATGGATTCGCGAGCGCGCCGATCACCACACAGAACACCGTCACGCCGCAGGGCGCCACGACTCTTCCGGTCGCCGCCAGCGAACCGGCGCCGGCCGCGCAGGTGCTTCCGCCGGGCGCGACGTTGTACACGCCGTCGGGCACCTCTGATTACGGATCCTCAAATCCGCCGATTACCGCGCAGAGCGCCGTCACGCTGGGGGGAGTGACGGCCCTCCCGGTCGCCGCCAACCAGGCAGGGTCGACCGCGGAGGTGTCGCCCTGGCCGGCCTACCGGGTGCAGGTGGGTCCGATCTCCGATCAGCAGAGCGCCGCGGCCATCGCCGCGAGCCTGGTCACGGCGGGTTTCACGGCCAAAGTCGACGCCAACGCCAGCGGTCAGTACATCGTGACGCTGAACCCCCCGCCCCAATCGACCGTCGGCCGTGGTCTGGCCATGGTCACGTCGCTCGCGACCGACCTGCCCATCAAAGTGGAGATGGGCCCATAGTCAGGCTCTGAGCACGGCGTCGGCCACTTTCAACCCGATCGTCCTCACCGATCAGCCGGATCCCCCTCGCCACAGCCGTCTGATGGACCCCGCACAACACCGCGCTCGCGCGGGACGATGCGGGCCCGGCGTCCATGGAGGGACCCCACGCCCTCCGGGAGAAGCACGCGCTGCCCCCATGTTCGGACGGCGGCGGTTTGTGGGGAACCTACACGGGAGGTGTGGCTGATGAGGGGTCGTCGGCGGCTCGCGTCGGTGGTGGTCGTCATCGCGGTCCTGGCCGCGGTGCTCGTGGCCATCGATCTCAGGCAGGGGCCGGTGAGCGGGCAGAACGAGGAGATCCTCCAAAAGGTCCTCCGCACCCACGTGCTCACGGTGGGGACGATCAGCGGCAATCCGCCCTGGTCGATCACGAAGCCCAACGGCGAATTGGACGGGTACGACATCGCGATCGCGAAGCTGATCGGGCACGATCTCAACGCCAAGGTGAATTTTGTCGTGACCTCCGGGGCCGGCCGGATCCCGGCGCTGCAGACCCGGAAGGTGGATCTCGTCCTCGCCGAACTGAACTACACGGGGCCCCGGTCGCTCGCCGTCGCCTACACGCAGGTCTACTCCAACCCCATCAGCCAGTTCCTGGTCAGGGCCTCGTCGCCCTACAAGACGATCGAGAGCCTGAACAGCCCCGCGGTCACGCTGGGGTACGCGCTGGGCGGAAACGAGGCGCAGATCTGGCCGGCGATGCTGCCGAACGCGAAGCTGCAGGCGTTTACGACGGTGGCCGACGCCGAGCAGGCACTGCTCTCCGGGAGGGTCACCGCAACGGGGGAGACCGATATTTTGAACCGCGAGCTCATCAAGGCGCACCCGGGCCTGCTCCGCGCCATCAACCCGGCGTACATCAAGGGGTTCGTCGGGATCGGGCTCCCCTACGGCGATTTCGACTGGTGGCTGTGGCTCGACCGGTGGGTGGCCTACTTCAACTACACGGGGCAGAACCAAAAGCTGTGGGATCAGTACATGGGAGGCGGCTCTCCCCTGGTGCCGTGATGCGGCGCCGGCAAAGCCGATCGAAGGCCGATCGAAGCGTGGAGTAGAGCAAAGGTAAGCGTGGAGTAGTGCAAAGGTAGGGCGCGCGCGCGTGACCTCGCTGTTCGACCCCGGGCTCTTCTGGCGCTACCGGAGCGTGATTGTCGCGGGCGCGGCCACCACGCTGCTGCTGGGCGCCTGCTCGGTGGCGGCGAGCTTCGTCTTCGGCCTGGCCGGGTGGCTGCTCAAGGCCTCGAAGCTCCGGGCCCTCGCCTGGGTGGGAGGCGCCTACGTGGAGGCCCTGCGGAACACGCCGGACCTGCTCTACATCTACGGGCTCTACTTCGGGCTGGTGACCATCGGCGTGACGTTCTCGGCGTTCACGTCCGCCGTGCTCGCGTTGGGCATCCAGGGCGGGGCGTACATCGCGGAGATCATCCGGGGCGCTTTCACGGCCGTGGGCCACGAACAGCGCGTCGCCGCGCGGGCGCTGGGCCTCAGGCCGTGGAAGAGCCTCGCGTACGTGGAGCTCCCGCAGATGCTGCGCGTCGCCTTCCCCGCGCTCGGCAACCAGGTCATCTCGACCCTGCTCGGGACCGCGCTGGCGAGCGTGATCGCGGTCCCGGAGCTGACGTATCAGTCGCAGATCATCGGGGACTCCACCTATCAGTACTTCAGCGTGTTCAGCGTGGATGCGGTGATCTATCTGGTCCTCGTGCAGGTGCTCACCCGGCTGTTCCACCTCATCGATCACCTGTGGTTCGGGCCGTGGCGGGGGACGGTGTGATGGCGCGCGTGCTGCCGTATCTCGGCCTGCTGGCGCGGGGAGCGCTGATCACGCTCGAGATCTCCGCGCTGTCGCTGGCGTGCTCCCTCCTCATCGGCGTCCTGGTGGGCCTGGTGGCGACGTCGCGGGCGGCCGCGGCGCGCGCCGCCGCGCGCGTCTATGTCGAGGTCGTCCGATCCGTGCCGCTGCTGGTGCAGATCTTCTTCGTCTACTACGGGCTGCCGCTGATGTTCAGGCTCAACCTCTCGCCGTACCAGGCCGCGACGATCGCCCTCGCGCTGTATGGGGGGGCGTACATGGTGGAGGCGGTGCGGTCCGGGATCCAATCGGTCGGGAAGCCTCAGTGGGAAGCGGCGCGGGCCCTCGGCCTGGGGTACTGGCGGACCATGGCGCATGTCGTGGCGCCCCAGGCGATCCGCGTCACGCTCCCCGCCGCGATCGGCATCTTCATCAGCCTGCTCAAGGGCTCGTCCGTGGCGAGCATCATCGGGTTCGTGGAGCTGCTGCAGACGGCGATCAACATCCGGAACAGCATCTTCAGCCTGAGCCCCCTGTTCGTCGCGGGCGTGCTGTATTTTCTCATGTGCTACGGGCTGTCGCGGTTCGGCGGCCGCGTGGAGCGGCGTTTTCGGTACGGGGCGTCCTGACCCGGACCCCCATGACCGCCGAGATGCTCGCGGTGGAGGCCGTGGTGAAGCGGTACGGGCCGCGGACGGTGCTCAACGGGATCTCGTTTCGCGTGGCGGCGGGGGAGGTGCTGGTCGTCATCGGGCCGAGCGGCGGCGGGAAGAGCACACTCCTCCGGTGCATCAACGGCCTGGAGGATTTCTCCGCGGGGCGGATCGCGGTGGACGGCCTGCCCGTCCACGCGCACAGCGCGGGCATCTGGGAGGTCCGCAAGCGCGTGGGGATGATCTTCCAGCACTTCAACTTGTTTCCGCATCTGACGGCCCGGCAGAACATCGAGCTGGCCCCGCGCCGGGCCCTGGGCCTGCCCGCGGCGGAGTGCCGGGCGCGGGCCGAGGCGCTGCTGGCGCGCGTGGGGCTGGCGGAGTTCGGCGGCCACTACCCCGGGCAGCTCTCCGGGGGCCAGCAGCAGCGCGTGGCCATCGCCCGGGCCCTGGCTATGCAGCCGAAGCTCATGCTCTTCGACGAGCCGACCTCGGCGCTGGATCCCGAGACCGTCGGGGAAGTGCTGGCGGTGATGAAGGAGCTGGCGCTGGGCGGCATGACGATGATCGTGGTCACGCACGAGCTCAATTTCGCCAAGGAAGTGGGAGACCGGATCTTGTTCATGGATGCCGGCGTGGTGGCCGAGGAAGGCCCGCCCGAGATGCTGCTGTCGCGTCCCCAGAACCCGCGGACCCGGCAGTTCATTCAGGCCGTGCTGTAGGCGGGCAATGATCATCGACTGCGAGCTCTACTATCACGGCCCGACCGAGCCGGTCGGCGGCACGGTCTTCGGCCTCGAGCAGCTGGACGCGTTGTGCCGCGACGCGGGCGTCGATCGGGCGGTGCTGATGCCCGCGCCGACGTTCCGGCCCCGGAACCGGCTCGTGGCCGACGCGCTGGCCGCGGCGCCGCCGGCCCGAGGGCGCTTTGTGGGCTGCGCGCTGGTCAATCCCCACTTTGGCGATGAGGCCGTGGACGAGCTCGAGCGCGCGGTGCGCGAGTGGGGCTTCCGGGCGGCCAAGCTGATGCCCACGCTGCACGCCGTCGGCCTGATCGGTCCCCTGGCCCACCCGACGATGCGCAAGGCCCAGGAGCTCGGGATCCCGGTCACGATCCATTCCGGCGGGTCGCCCGCGCATCCCCTGGAGATCGGGGCGCTGGCGGAGGCGTTCCCCGCGGTCCCGGTGATCATGGACCACATGGGCTACCGGAACCACGTGGGCGCGGCGATCGCCGCGGCGAAGCGGGCGCCGAACCTCTACCTCATGACCACGGCGGTGATGGAGCCGCACTGCATCCGGGACGCGGTCCGGGAGGTCGGCGCGCACCGGGTCGTGTTCGGGTCGAACGGCCCGGCCGTGCGGCCGTCCACGCAGCTCCTGGTGATCAAGCAGGCGGAGCTGGCCCCCGCCGACGAGCGCAAAGTCCTCGGCGAGAACGCCGCGCGCCTGCTGCGCCTCTCCTGACCCTCATCACCGATCGCCCTGGCTGAGTTCGAACAGGAACCAGATCCGGCGCTCGGTTTGGTCGAGGATCTCTTGTAAAAGATTCCCGGTCGGCGTGTCGTTGTGCGTGTCGCACACCGCGATCGCGGCGCGCTGCCGCTCCGCCATCCGCCGGTTGTCGGCGAGGAGCCGCTCGATCATCTCCGAGGCCGGCACGTACTCCTGGTCGTCGTCCGGGATCAACTGCAGCCGGCCGATGTGCCCGATGCTCCGCAGCGTCGTCCCGCCGATCTTGCGCACCCGCTCCGCCAGGACGTCGATCGATGGGAAGATCGCGTCCGCGTGCTCGTCGAGGAGCAGGTGGTAGTCGCGGAACCGGGGCCCGGCGAGATGCCAGTGGTAGTTCTTGGTCTTCACGTACAAGGCGAAGGCGTCGGCAATCAATGGGTTCACCGCGGCGGCGATGGCGCGCACGCCGTCGGGACTGAGATCAGTCGCCGTCGCCAGCGCCTTGGGAACAGATGACGTCGAGTCCGCACGGCCCGCACGTCCTTGCACGTTCTTACTCATCGTGAGCCCCCTCTCGAGCGTTTCCCCCTCGAATTCGAGCTTGCGCGTCGACGAACACAGGCGCCAGCCGGATGGCAGCGTCGGCAACGATGGTCCCGCCTCATTCGTACCAAGTTGGTCATCGACTGGCAATCGCGGTTTCTTGTTCGGTAGTGCGGCTGCGCACCGTGCCCCGCGGCGCGAAGGAATACTGTCTCCGGCAGGAAAGTTTAGCGGTAGAGAGGTGCTTGATGCAGCAGACGAAGCCATCGCGTCTTCCCCCGGGGCAGTCCCGGACGGAGAAATGGCCGGTGCTCCATTATGGGGCGATCCCGCGGATCGACCTCGCGACGTGGGAGTTCACGGTGACCGGGGAGGTCGAGGCCCCGCGGCGCTGGTCGTGGGAGGAGTTCAATCGCCTCCCCAAAGTCTCGGTGCGCTGCGACATCCACTGCGTGACGGCGTGGTCCCGGTTCGACAACACTTTCGAGGGGGTGGCGGCCGCCGAGGTGCTCCGGGGAGTCGCGATCCGGCCGGGCGCCGCCTTCGCCACCGTCCACAGCTACGGGGGGTACACGACCAACCTCCCGCTCTCCGCGCTCATGGAGGCCGATGCGCTGTTCGCGTTCACGCACGACGGCGCCCCGCTGACGCCGGAGCACGGGGGGCCGTGCCGCCTGGTGGTGCCGAGGCTCTACTTCTGGAAGAGCGCGAAGTGGGTGCGGGGCCTCGAGGTGCAGCGCGACGACCGGCCGGGATTCTGGGAGCAGAACGGGTACCACATGCGCGGCGATCCCTGGAAGGAAGAGCGGTACTCCGATCCCTGGTAGGCGCCGGTCAGGCCCACGGCTCGATCACCACCTTCATCGAATCGGGCGCCATCGACTTCCGGACCGCGGCCTCGGCGTCCTTGAGCGCATACCGGTGTGACACGAACGAACGGAGGGGATACTGCCCCATGTACCGCGCCATCTGGCGCATGCTCGGGCCGTAGCTCCCCGCCTCCTCGCCGCCGACGCCGAGGATCCGCACGTTCTTGGAGCAGAGGTGGCGGTGGGGGTTGATGGAGACCTCGCCGAGGTCCGAGAAGTTGCCCGCCTCGACCAGCAGCCCGCCCACGCGCAGCATCTCGAGCGCCTCGGGGATCACCTGGGGCACGCCGGCGCATTCAACGACCACGTCGGCGCCCCGGCCGTGGGTGAGATCCCGGACGCGGGCGATCCGGTCCTCCGCGCGCGTGGCGCCGGCGTCGATCACCTGATCCGCTCCCAGCGCGCGCGCCAGATCCAGGCGGAACGGGGAGAGATCCACGCCGATGATCGTCCCCGCCCCCAGCATGCGCGCCTTCATCAGGAAGCACATCCCCAGCGGACCCACGCCCAGCACCACGACCGTGTCGTCGAACAGGAACGGCTCGGAGGGGACGGCGGACATCTGCTTGGCCCGGTCCAGGCCCACCGTGACCGCCATCACCTCGGTCAGCACGGCCACCTCCGAGGGGAGCTCGTCGGGCACCCGGACGAGAAAACTGCCCGGGACGACGTACAGGTATTCCGCCCAGCCGCCGAAGAGGTGGGGCGGATCCGCGGCGCTCATGTTGTTGCCGTAGTCGACCATGCGCTCACAAAAGTAGTAGGGGAAGTCGTGCAGGCAGTAGTAGCAGCGGCCGCACACCACGTTGGCCCCCACGACGACGCGATCGCCGGTCCGAAGCGGCGTTCCCTCGATGTCGATGCAGCGCCCGTCCCCCCCGATCGCCGCGATCGTGCCGACGTTCTCGTGTCCTTGGATGATCGGGAACGGGATTTCCCGGGGCGCGCCGGTTCCGGCATATTGCGTCGTGTAGCCCTGGTAGGTGTGTTTGTCCGTCCCGCAGATCCCCGAGAGTTCCATCTTGACGAGCACGCCTCCGGGGCCGGGATCGGGCCGCGGGTACTCGCGGAGCTCGTACCGCCCCGGGGCGACGAGCGTGGCCGCGCGCACGCGCTGGGGTGCCGTCATCGCGCCCGCACGTCGGCCAGCGCCTGCTCGATCCCCGGCTTGTCCAGCAGCAGCTCCATCGGCCCGACCTCCCTGTCGTAGACGTCCGGGGGGATCGCTTCCTTCACTTCTTCTTCGAGGATATGGTACACGGGGAGCCCCAACGGGACTCCGGCGAGTGGACCGGCGTAGCTCGGGTCGCCCTGCGTGAGCGTGAGGGCGATCATCAGCGTGCTGCTCGCGTTGGGCGTCCCCAGGAGCACGACCATCCGGTCGCGCCCGCCGCCCTCCACGAGCTGCTGAATCCGTCCCTGCTCCTCCAGATCCATCGCGCCTGCCGACGTTCAGACGAAGCACTCGGTCGCCGCGTAGACGACGCGGCCCCCGACGCTCTCGACGCAGGTCGACAGCGCGGGCGCGGGAATCCCGTCCCGCTCGCCCAGCGCGAGCACGAGCTTGTCCTTGAAGTCGATCATGCCGTCCTCCTCTCCGGTTCCTGTGCGGCGTTGCGCTCGAGCAGGATGCTCACGCCGTCCGTCAGTTCCGTCATCCGGCCCAGAAACAGGCTGCCCTTCGCGACCAGCTGCACCCGCGTGAACGGCCCCCGCGTCAGTCCGGCCACCGCGTGGGGCAGATACGCGATGGCCGACGCGATGTGGCCCTGCGTCGGCGAAAACCCGGGCATCCCGTGCGCCTCAGCGAACGCCGGGATCTCCGACCGGGCGATCTCCCCGGCCTGGGCCGCCAGGGCGGCGATTATCTGGTAGTTGCGGGCGGGCACGTCTCCCGAGCCGGCCGGCTCGGTGATATCCGGATTGTGCAGCTCCACCGCGTAGCGATCCACATCCCCGAGGGCGAGACCCGCCGCGCGCAGCGGGGCGACCGTCAGGACCTGCGCCATCTGGTGCGGCGCGGTCCCGTCCGCGATGCGGTGCACGGCCGCCGTGTCCACCCGAAGGAATGGGCTCCGGCCGTCGTCCGCCGCCACGTCGATCGCCGCCCCCACGAGCACATCTTCGAGCAGCGGGTAGCCCGCGGCCAGGTGGCCGCGGCACTTCATCCCGAGCTTCGCGAGCGAGCCGCCCGCCACGACCACGACGCGGCGGCACATGCCGCTCGCCACGAGCGCTCCGGCCATCAGCAGGCCGTGGAGCGGGCCGGCGCAGAACGCTTTGACGTCGCAGGCGCCGGCGGTCCGCACGCCGGCCAGCTCGCCGATCGCCTTGGCCAGGCTGCCCCCGCCGCGCTGGTAGCGGTCGCCCACCGCCTCCTCGCCGCACCCGATCAGGTAATCGACCGGATCGTCCTCCCCGTCCGGCGGGTCCCCGGCCGCGTCCAGCAGGCACCGCAGGGCCAGCGCCCCCGTCGTCTTCGCGGCGAAGTTTTCGAGGAGGACCGGGGCGGCCAGCGACTCGTCCTGGTCGTGTCCGGGCATGACGGCGCCGATCAGCCGGCCGTCGCCCAGGTGGAGGGGCTCCGCGTGGCGCTCGATCGCACCGCGGAGGCCCGCCGACCCCTTCGTCGAGATCGCGGCGTCCCCGAGCCGGGGCCGCAGCTCTTCGGCAAAGTCCTCGGCGAAGTGCACCAGGCGCGCCGTATCGGCGCGCGCCAGCCAGGCATAAAACCCGAATTCGTCGATCATCGCGCCGCCCGGCCCCGCCGGGCGGGCGCCGAGGAGCGGCCGGAGGTGCCAGGGCCTCGGAATCTCGCGGAGCGCCTCCGGCGCCAGCGTCCCCAGCAGGACCTGGTGGGGCGGATAGCCGACCGCGTCCTGGAACGAGCGCAGGGCGCGCCGCAGGGCGGCGCGGGTCTCCGCCCCGCCCGCCGCGATGTCCCGGCGCGGCTTCGAGCCGGCCAGCACGAGCCCGGGCACGTGGGCGACGGCGAACCGCGCCGCGCGCACGACCGGCCGCGGCCGGCGGTCAGTAGTCAAAGTAGCTTTGGGCGCCGAGCCCATAGTTGTCGAAGTGGCCGAAGATCGGAGAGTACGCGCCCGAGAGCGCTTCCAGATCCAGCGGCCCGGCGGCCGGGGTGCGGTCGTCCGGACGCTCCTGATCGAACACCACCGCGGTCCCGCCCACCACCCGGGCCATCGCCGGCAGCGCTTCCGCGGGCGCGAGCGTGCCCGTGCTGACGATGGCGCGCGCCTCGGGCACGCTGAAGAGCAGCGAGGGCTCCGCCGATCCCGTCTCGGCGAGCGCGGGGGTCATCCGCACCACCTTGATGTCCGATTCGATCGTGAGAAACGTCGTCGTGATCCCGGCGCGCTCGAGGCCCTGGATCGTGAGCATCACCTCGATCAGGTCGTTCCCCCCGTGGTTCCACGTCACGAGCGCCCCCTGCGCGCCAAGCATCTGGGCGACCTTGGCCGTCTGATGGGCGCTCAACTGCTTCTCGTGCAAGGCCCCCCACCGGGTGCGGGCGACGACCGATCCGAGCCAGGAGACGTCGCGCCCGTCGCGCGCGTAGAGCGCCTGCAGCACGGGGTTGTTGACGTGGAGCCACGAGCACTTGCCCGGGTACGTGACGACCGCGTCGCCGGCGATGGCCCCGTCCAGGATCTCGTTGGGGTGCAGGAGGACCGGCAGCGCGTGCCGGGTGTAGCCGTAGATGCCGGTGCCGATCCCCGGGACCATGGACGCGTTCAGCGTGTGCACGTGCACGACCCGGGGCCGGTCCTCCGCCGGCCGGCCGAGCGCGTACCGCGCCTGCCGCGGCGGGACCCGCTCCCGCACGAGGCCGGCGAGGTCGGCGGCGACGCGGTGGCCCGCCCCGAGGAGCGCCTCGTTCCACTCGGTCAGCCCGAGGTCGGGCGCGGTCGTGATGGTGAGGACCAGGTACCGGAGGGTGCTGTACACGGTCACGGCGCCCGGTCCCGACATGTCGATGAGGCTGTCCGTGGCCGCGCTCACGGTCCGGCGGATGTGCGGCAGCGCCTCCGAGGCGATGAGCACCCCGAACCCGGCGTAGCGGTGGGTCACGCCGGCTCCCACGGTCTCGACCGGATGGCCGCAGATGCCCGGGTAGGTGTGGCCCGGGCCCTCGACCTTGATCCGCGGCTCGATGATGTCCCGGACGTGGATGATGCGCGCCGGCTCGCCGGGCGCGACGACGTCCACGGCGACCTCGCGGATCCGGGGGTCGTCGCAGACGAGCGCGCGGACCCGCGCCGGATCGATGACCAGGCGGCCGCCCGCCCACCCCGGCGGGGACCCCAGGGCGACGTGCTCGACCGGGAAGGTGCCCAGCGCGAGCTCCATCGCGGCTATCCCGCTCCCCCGAAGACGGTGGGCGTCTGGACGCCGGCGGTGAGGGCCCGGAGGCCCTGCTCGACGATGCTCCGCCGCAGCGCCCGGTCGGAGTCCGGCGGCAGCGACGGATCGCCGCAGACGTGCTCGATCGCCACACCCTGCACCACGCGGTTCGCGCCCGCCTGCAGCGCAAGCGGCGGCAGCGCGCTGATCACCGCCACCGGGATCTTCCTGCGTTCGATCTCTTTGCTGATCGTTGCGCCGCAACGATTACAGGACCCTCAGGTCGCCACCAGCAGGACACCGTCGACCCGCTCCCGCCACAGCGTCTCCGCGATTTCCTCGCCGTTGCGCCGGCAGTCGACGAGCCGCTGGTCGTTGCCGGTCGTCGTGCAGTAGAAGTCGACGAGCCGCCCGATCCGGCCCTCGCGCGCGAGGTCGCGCAGGACGTCGAGGGGCAGCACGACGTTCGGATTCTCCGACGCGGGGACGTTGAAGAAGCCGCCGTGAACGCACTCGAACTCCGCGGCCGACAGGGTGGAGCGGGTCCCCAGGGCGTACTTGACCCAGCGGGTCTCGCTGCACCGCTTCAGGTGATCGGGGTTCCCCTTGGGGACGATCGCCCCGGTCGTGACCACGGCGATCGTCGCCCGCGTCAGGTCGGGGAGCGCCGGCGCCGGGCTGACGGCTTCGTAGGGTTCGACCGGGAGCTCGGTGCGGAACGGCCCGCCCCGCATCCGGGTGATGAGCATCGCCACGGCCCGCTCGGCGCCCGGGCGCGGGCGCACGCCCGGGCGCCGGACTCCCCGCGGGAGGTAGCCGTCCTCCTCGGCGGGGCCGAGCGGCGCGCCACCGGTCAGCCTGCGCGCCAGGGCGGCGATCGCCGCAAGCGCGGGCGCCATCTCCGCCGCCGAGTTTCCCGTCGCGACCGCGTAGGCCTGCCGGTAGATCAGGAGGCCGGGGTTCTCGGGGTGCATCCCGGTGACGGCGGGGATCCCTTCCGCGGCCGCGAGGCGGCACACCTCGGCGCACGCGCGGCCGTAACGCCCGGCCGCGAACGCCGGCCCGGCCACGACCATGTCCGGGCGGACGTCCCGCAGCCAGCCGCGGACCGCCTCGGCGGCGGCCTCGAACTGCTCGTTGAAGAAATTGTCGCCGCAGACCAGCGTCGACGCGACGGCCCCCTCCGGCCCGAGGAGCGTGTGGAGGAGCCGCCCCGGCCCGATCGCGCCCGCGCGGACGGAGGGAGGCGTGTGGGCCTGTTCCTCCCCTCCGATGCCCGCGAAGAACTGGTTCAGGTAGTGGCCGATCCGCAGCACGGCGTCTCCCTCCACTCTGCCCGCTAGCCCTTGAGCGCTCCCGCCGTAAACCCCCGGATGAGCGACCCGCGAAAGGCCAGCACGAACAGGATCACCGGGATCGTCATCACCACGCCGAGCGTGGCGAGCGATCCCCACTGGAGCTTCTTGTACCCGGCGGTGAAGCTCATCATGGCGACGGAGCCGGTGCGCGCGTTGAAGCTCGTCACGATCAGCGGGAAGAGAAACTCGTTCCAGTTGAAGATGAAGCTGAGGATGAACGCCGCCAGCATCCCCGGTCCCGACAGCGGCAGGATGATCCTCGCGATG
>Ga0209804_1000982_pt1 | contig 19656 bp, 21 predicted proteins | sample GraSoiAngelo_139_FD_185896 | JGI IMG/M metagenome (GOLD analysis project Ga0209804, IMG submission 185896) | Grasslands soil microbial communities from the Angelo Coastal Reserve, California, USA - 14_0929_12_20cm (SPAdes) (version 2) | ecosystem: Environmental > Terrestrial > Soil > Grasslands ... | reverse complement strand
GTGGGATAGCGCCGTGCGCGGAGGAGGAGGGCATGTCTCAGCGAAACATCCAGGCCCTGAATGTCGATGCCCGAGACGCGAAGAAAAACGTGCAAGAACTATTCTGCCGCTCGTTGCATCACCGCACCGCACACCATAAGCTCCAGTTCTGGAACGAGGATGCCGAGGGTGCTGGCCTTGGCTCGCCAGTGCCTGCCGGCGATCCGGTCACACCACCCATTGTGTTCTCGAGTGTCTTCTTTCTTCCCGGCGATCCTGCCGGACCTTATCAATACGCGCGTTGGAGCAATCCCACCTGGAGCGCGCTCGAAGAAACCCTTTCGATTCTGGAAGACGCCGAATGCGTGATTTTTCCTTCCGGCATGGCCGCGGTGGCCGCAGTCCTTTGCAGCCAGCTCAAGCCGGGCGATCGCGTCCTTTTGCCTTCCGATGCATACTCTACTTCGCGGGTATTGGCCGACACCTATCTCGCACCCGCCGGAGTCAAGGTGCTCACTTGCCGCGCGGCCGAGTACGACAACCGTGACCTCACCGGAATTCGCATGATGTGGATCGAGACGCCGTCCAATCCGGGTCTCGAGATCTGCGATCTTCGCAAGGCCGTGGCCAAGGCCAGTCAGGCGGGCACCACCCTGGTTGCCGACAACACCATGCCCACGCCGCTCGGACAACGTCCGCTCGATTTCGGCGCAGATGTTGTAGTTTCGTCGGACTCCAAAGCAATCAACGGCCATTCGGACGTGGTCTTTGGACACGTTGCATCGCGCCAGTCCGGTCTGATGGCCGCGGTACGCGATTGGAGAAAGGTTTACGGCGCGATTCCCGGCCCGTTCGAGTCGTGGCTAGTCCATAGAGGCCTCGACACTCTGGAGGTGCGCTTCGAGCGCATGTGCAACAATGCGGAGGCACTGGCACCCCGCCTAGCAGAGCACCGCAAGATTCAGCAGGTAAAGTTCCCCGGCCGTTCGTCGCATCCTGCGCATGCCCTGGCCAAGAGCCAAATGCTGCGGTTCGGAATGATTTTGGGCGTGACGTTGAGCGATAAGCGTTCCGCCGAAACATTCATAAATGGCTGCAAATTTATCCGCCCGACCACGAGCTTCGGAGGCGTGCACACTTCGGCCGAGAGGCGGGCCCGCTGGGGCGACAAGGTTCCGGAAGGGTTCGTACGCCTTTCCGTCGGCTGCGAACCGCTCGAGCAACTTTGGATTGAGATCAAGAGCGCGCTCGATAGCTTGTGAGCGGCAGCCGACCGCATGTCACTTCGCGGTTTGCATTCGTTTGCACGGGAATTTCACCCGCGTTTTGTTGCATGAGGCTCGTGTACACGATTCGCCGTATTTGTTTCAGATTGAGACATTAGTTAACGTACAGTCGTTGCGCGAAAAGCCGGCCTCCCGCGGTCGTCTTTTCGTGCTTTCGGATCGCGCTTTCAGACCAGCGCTCTCGTACAGATTTACTTGGTTACAAAGAGGGGAGCATTTTGCGCGTAGGCCAAAGGGGCAGACAGAGTGAGGATTCTGGTAGCAGACGATCACGAAGTAATCCGCAAAGGCGTTCGCGCGTTGCTGGCGGCAGGGCGGAATTGCGAAATTTGCGGGGAAGCCGTGGATGGGCAAGATGCGGTCGAGAAAGCGCATCAGCTTCGCCCCGACCTCATCATTATGGATGTCAGCATGCCAAACCTAAATGGTTTGGAAGCCACGCGAGTGATTCGCCGCAATCTTCCCGATACGCATATTCTGATCCTTACACAGCACGACTCCCAGGAAATGATGCGTCAGGCCTTCAACGCCGGGGCGCGCGGGTTCGTGGTCAAGTCTTCGGTGGCGCACGACTTGCTCAACGCCGTCGAGGCCGCTCAGCGGGGCGAATCGTTTTTCGATTCGGCTTTCGTTCCGAAAGTCTCTCCCCGGCTAGCGGATGCAAAGACGATTCTGGAGCGCGAAGCTACCCTGGAGCAGGCGCTCCGCGAAAGCGAAGAGCGCTATCGCGCACTGGCCGTGGCCACCGCCCAGATCGTCTGGCGCGCCGACGCCGCGGGCAACAACCTTTGGACTTCCGACAACTGGCAACGCCTTTTGGGATGGGAAAGCGTTAAAGCAGGAGGCCGCGGCTGGCTCGATTTTGTACACGCGGACGATCGTGCGCGCGTTGCGCAAAAATGGCAGGAGTCGGTGAAGACGGGCAGGGAATACCACGCGGAATATCGCATACGCATGCGCGACGGCGGCTACCGACATTTCGACGTGCGCGGCGTGCCCGTACGCAATCCCGAAGGCACGGTGCGAGAGTGGATCGGCGCCGGCGTCGATATTACAGACCGGAAGCGCGTCGAGCAGGAGCTGTGGGCCAGCGCGCGCCGAAGATCGATGGCACTTTCGGCGGCTCGCGTGGGCGGATTTGTATGGGATCCCCGCAGCGGAGAATCGGAGCTCACGGCTGAACTTCAGGAAATTTTCGGTTTTGAGGCGGGCCCGGCGGAAACCAGGAATCTCGAACAGTGGATCTCGCACGTGCACCCTGACGACCGGGCCCTTGTGCTGCAACGCATGAAGGAAAGCGAATCCTCCGGGAGCATGGATTTCGAGTATCGCTATAACCATCCTGGTCTCGGCCTGCGCTGGCTCTACGTCAAGGCGCACATGCGCCCGGAAGAATCCGAGGCGAACGGAGGCAGCTCGGGCGAGAAAGATTCAGCCAGGAAAAAGGCCTATGGCGTGGTTCTAGATATCACGGAGCGAAAGAAGGCCGAGGAGGAGTTGTCGTTCAGCCGGCAACGGCTGATGATTGCTATGGCTGCTTCGCGAACCGGAACCTATTGTGTGGACCCGCAGACGAATAAGTTCTTGAACCTGGGGGAGAATCTCAGAAGACTTTGCGAACTAGGGCCCGACGAGGACATTCCGTCCTGCGAAGATTTTCTGAAGCGCGTGTATCCGGAGGATGTTTCTGCTTACCGCGACGAGATCGCACGTTCGCGCTCTCGGGGCGAATTTCAGCTGGAATATCGAATCCTGCTGCCGGAGGGCCGCGTGCGCTGGCTTTATGACCGCGGGCAACTCATGCCCGATCCGGTCACCGGCGCTGCGTGCCTGGTGGGAGCCTGTACGGACATCACTGAGCGCAAACAGGCCGAAGCGGAGCTCAAACTCGTGCATGACGAGCTCGAAGCCCGCGTCAATCAGCGAACCGCAGAGTTGTGCGCAGCCGAAGCAGGCCTCCGCGTGCTCTCCGGCCGGCTGATGCAACTGCAAGATGAAGAGCGCCGTCGCATTTCGCGGGAGCTCCACGATAGTTCCGGACAGGCCTTGGCGGCTTTGAGCATGTGCTTGGCCACGGTGGAGAGGGAGGCGGGTAAACTGAGCGAGCGTGCGGGTCGAAATCTGTCGGATGCCGCGCGCTTGGTCCGCGAACTATCGCAGGAGGTACGCACGATGTCTCATCTCCTGCATCCTCCTCTGCTCGATGAGGCCGGGCTGGAATCGGCGTTGCGCTGGTTCGTGGAAGGATTCGCGCAGCGCAGCGGCATCCACGTGGACCTCGAGCTCGCCCCGGAACTCGGGCGCCTTTCCAAAGAGATGGAAATCGCCATCTTTCGCATCGTGCAGGAATCACTCGCTAATGTCCACCACCATTCCGGAAGCAAAACTGCCCAAGTCCGGGTTGGACGGGATGCGCGGAAGGTGACCCTGCAGATTTGCGACCAGGGCCACGGCTTTCCCCCGGATGGCAATGCGCAGACTTCGGGCCCGGCTCTACCCGGCGTGGGCATCCAGGGCATGCGAGAGAGAGTCCGGCAGCTGGGCGGGCATTTCGAGATTCAGTCGAGCGAAAGCGGTACGGTCGTGCAGGCCACAATTCCCTTGCCTGCGGCGGCGGTCAGACCAGTCCGGAAGGTCCAAGCAACTTCACAGTAAGAGCCTGTCATTCTGACCGAAGCAAAGAATCCCTCTTCGTATTCGGCTTCCAACAGGGGACCCCGTCGCTCCGCCCCTCAGAATGACACCGCCGGCAACTCACGCAGCGCTTCATGCTTCGATGATGTGATTGCGAATGGCGTAGCGCACCAATTCCGTCACCGAATGGCAATCGAGCCGCCGCATGATATTGGCGCGGTGGGTTTCCGCTGTCTTCACGCTGATATTGAGCGCCACCGCCACTTCCCTGCTGCTCCTGCCTTCAGCCAGGAGCTGCAGGATCTGTTTTTGGCGCGAAGTCAGCCGCAACCCGTTCTTTCGATTGCGATCGCCCTCATTTTCCTTGGACGGGCGCCCCAGATAGCCCTCGAGAACCATCTGCGCGACCTTGGGCGTGAAGAACGTCTTATTGCGCCGCAGCGCCTCGACGGCGGATACGAGATCACGTCCTGCGTCCGACTTCAGCAAATATCCCTGCGCTCCGGCTTCGAGCGTTTGCCGGATCAGCGGATCGGAATCGTACATCGTCAAAATCAGGACTTTTGTCTCTACGCTCTTCAGAATTTCCCGCGCCGCTTCGAGACCGTTCAGTCCCGGCATGCTTAGATCTAGAATGGTCACGTCAGGATGTACAAGTTTGGCCTTCTCCACGGCTTCTCTTCCATCTGCGGCTTCAGCAGCAACCTCCCAGCCGGGTTGCTCTTCGAGCAATGTGCGCACGCCTCTGCGTACGATATCGTGGTCGTCCGCCACGAGTAAGCGAAGGTTCCCCATCATAACCTCCAACTGATCGGGTACGTGGCCTTCCGCTTCTCTTATTGCTCTTACTGCTCTTCCTGCGAGACCCTCACACTGAATTATCAAAGCAGGGGTGGAAGTGGGCTGGACCGACGAACCTGAGGAGAGGTGCTGCGTCTGCAATGACTGCGAAACTTTCACGAACTTACCCTAAAGCATCTCGCCTTTGGAAAACTTTTTCTATACAGAGTTCACTGTACCGTTCCTTGAAAGCCAGTATGCCGAGGAAACCCCTTGAGGAAAACCGAGCACTCTAACAAGCTGATGCGTGACGGTGACGATGAGGCTATTAAATTGTGAAGCGTCTTCGACAGTTGATTGTTCTGCCTGCGGCAGGTCAGCACATGAGTCGTACCAAGGTCCTGCTCACCGCAGGGCGGTCCGACTAAAGAGACCAGCGCACTCTGCGACGGCTGCCATTCCGTGAATTTTAATATCGGCGATCACAGCGTCACGGAGTGGAACGTCGGCTGCGAACGCTGACATCGGGCAGGGCAGCGAACAAGTGGCAAATCCTGCGCGCATGAATTACGTCAACGCTAACGATACCTGCATTCAATGGGCTTGATCGAGTCACCGAGCCACAAATCAAAAAACGCCCAGCCCTAAAAACTAGGGGTCGGGCACTCGCGGAACCTTCACGTGCGCGGGCGGCGTGGCTGCGCGTTATACACGGCGTCGTGAGGTCTGCACTCAGGTCGCGGAACCTACCGGCAGCTTGCTTCTCGTTGGCTGGGAACGAGCCATAAGGTTGTTTGGCAGTGAACAGGGAGAAGGCAGTTTCCTGAACTTATCGTTATTCGGCCTCGGTCTTCACGCGGGCGACTTCCGCAATGAAAGTCTTGGCCTCGCTCGGGACCGGAACACCGGTTAGCAAATCCGCGCTGGTGTCATTCTTCCCGTACAACGCCTTAGTCGAGTCGATATCGTGCTCTATCCATGAACCGTCCAGGTCGATTCCGTTCAATTTCCTCCGAAGCTCGCCCTACACAGGCGCGAGTCCTTCTCCCAAGCTTCCCCTTCGCTCCTACGTAGATTCCACGACGCTAGTGTGTGCAGCCCCTCGAAAAGCCGCCATACCTTGCTTGGCTTGCTCTAAAGAGAGGGTTTACGAAGCTCGTCAAGAGAAGGGGCATAGTGCAGGAGAACAAGTTGGGCGGCGCGGAAAGCCAACCCGGAATGCGGGTGCGCGAGGGCCGGCAACGGCGTTATGAAGCCGCCCCTTGCCGCTGCGAGCAGCGGTTGGCTATTTCAGCTCGAAGCTGACAGTGATAACGATTTGTGTCTCGATCGACTGGCCACCGAGCGTGGCTGGACGATAGCGCCACTGACGGATCGCTGTGAGCGCCGCTGCAGTCAGCCGCTCGTCGCCTTTGATAACCTTGAGATTTGCGGGAACTCCGTCTGTGCCGATCGTGGCGCTGACGAGAACTTCGCCCTGAAGGTGTGACTCCCGCGCGCCGCTGGGATAGATCGGCGCTACCCGTTGCACAAGGACTGCGGCCTGCAGCGCCGATGGGTGGCTCGGCGATTGGACTTCGGGTTGAACGATCCGTGGCGCCTCCGGACCGCCTGTTGCCAGTCGGTCGCTCACCGAACCAATCGGCGGAGTGATGCCGTCAAAAATTGAGGGCGCCACGAGCACCGCAGAAGGCTCACCAGCCTGAGTCGCGCGGGGACGCGAAAGGGCCAGTTCGCTGGGTCTTGGCAGTTTCGGCTGCGGCGCTTGGACCGTTCTGCTGGAATCGGCGGAATCCTCAGACCGGGACGACTTCGCGGATTCGCTTCGCGCGGAAGCGGGGGGTTGCGTTTCCCGGGGTGAAGGCGTATCGCTGAAGGGCGAACCCGTTTCGCCGCTACTCCTCAAAATCCACCGTCGATTATTGAGGTCGGCCACTTCGACCTGGAATGCGCGCGAACTGGCTCGATTCGAGCCGCCTGACCGCGCGTTTGCGGTCCCTTTTACGCGCGTCACTAGCGACGGCGCGCCAAAGACTAGAGTCAGCATCAAGCAGGCGCCGGCGGCGGCGCCGATGCCGATCTTGAGCGCCTGAGAGGCTAGCGTGGCCTCCGGCTTCAATTTGTTTCCTTGGCTCGCCACCGGCTTTTGCCATTCGGTAGTGGATGGCGCGGGTTTCTCGGGTTGCCGAACGAAAGATCCGCGAACGGCCGAGTCGCGGGCGTTTGCAGGTGCCTGCTGCCGCTGGCGTTTCTCAACAGGCACCAAATTCCCTTCTTCGGATCCAGGTACTCGTGAGCTCCTTGCAGGCCTCCCGGGCGCTGCCGCAGTTGGTTCCGAACATTCGATTGTTTTTGCGATGCCTGAACCGGGATGCGCAGAACGGTTCGAGGGTGACCGGCCCGCGGTTCCGATTTCGGGACCCGCGTGGAAGCGAGCGGACCCATTGAATCGCAGTTGCTCTTGGCCCCGCTCTGAGGCGTCGGCGGACCCAACTGCGTCCGTGACCATGTGCTCCGAATCTTTAGGCAGCGTGGATTCTGACGCGCCGATTTCCACCGTACTCGTGGCAGCGCGCGGCGGCACTGCAGGTGGCAACGGTTCAACGTGACTGGCAAGCGGCTCGGTCGAATTCGCTGCGGTGACCTCAACGTTGAATTCTGGAGCCGGCAATGCTTCTGGCAAAAGCGCTTGGTCGGCTGGAACTTCTTCGCCAGCGCCTTCTGCTGAGGAAGGCGCATCACTGGCTCCAGGGCTGAGGCCCGCGCCCGGCGCGCTTTCGGCCGGAGCTAGGACGTCGGAAATTTGTGCCGGGGCGTCGCCGCCGTTGCTTGCGTCAGGTCTTGTGCTCTCCTGCATCGATCGAGCAGGAACGTGTTCGGTCGGGCTCTCCTGCGCAGCATCGGAGTCGGCGCTTTTTCCAGCTTGGAGGGCGCCGGCTTTGTGCGCCGACAGCACGCCAGCCCATGCGCGAATTTGAGCGCACGCATCTGTGCTCAATTCCACAAAGCGCAGGCCACCGCCCTTTCCCGATTCGTTCATCCACGCTACTTCTGCATAACCTTCGATATAGTTACTGGCCGCAGGCAGCTTGAACCTGAACATCAGCGCCTGGTTTATGCTCACAGGCATGACGCTTTGGAACCCCAGTCCGCCCTCGCCGAGGTCGATGAGGATGGCGCCGTTATCCGGGCCGAACTCCACATAAGCCAGAACGTCAAATCTGCGGCGCGCGTGAAACCTGCGCCCGGCTTGCAACAGCGTTGAATGAGAGTTTGCAAACGACATGTTTGGCTTTCTCCGTACGGTTACCTCGGGAATGCCGAGGTCATTTTTAGTTCCTGCCAGCCGCTGGGAAACTCAATGTCAAAACGATCGGCTTGGTCGAAGAGCACAAAGCCTTGGACGTCGACAAGTTTCTGGTTCACGAAATCCCTGAGCTTATCCTGGTATGCCGGATCGCCATCCGCCGGCCACCCAAACGGCGAGGGAATTTCGAGGGCCACCCGGGCGCGCTGCCGAGCGGGGAGGAAAGTGGGATAGCTCAGTCGGGCCTTCTGCTGCGAACTCAGGCTGCCGTCGGCTCGTAGCCGGCTCATCACCAGTGCTCCGGGGCCATCCGCGAGTTGGTAGTCCGAATCGGTGTGGTTCTGCACCTCGTAGGCCAAGTACAAGGCCGCACTACCCGAATCTAATTCACGAAGCTGTGCACCAACGTAAGTCGCAGTGATCGCGCTCGAATTCCATGGCTTCGGCAACCTTCCGCCGGGGTGGAGATACAAATACAAGATGACCGCAGTAACCACCAGGCCCAATGAAAAGCCCAAAAGTGGTAATTTATTTCCTCTCACGTTGCCTCTCGTCCAATCATTTCTTCAGATTTATCACGCACTTGCGAGCCTTTCCGTGAAGTTTTGGTTGCACCTTGGTCGGCTCTTTCGCGCCTCTTTAGGAGCAATCATCGTGCCTAAAATTTGCACACTTTGCGCCGAGATCGCCCGCAAAGCGTCACTTTTATGGGAGTGCGCGTTCTTGGATCGGCACAACACATCCCGCGCTCCGGCTGCAGATCAACCGGTTTTGTTCGACTGACGTCGAAAAGCCCGTTGCTCGGCGCAAACGACCGGCAGCAGTTCATCGCCATCGTATCCAATCAAATACATCGGTAAACTGGTTCGGTAAGCCCGGCGCTCGACAGCATCAGCCATGTGGTTAACTCTGGTGGTTTAGCGATCGGCCTGTACACGGCCCCATCCATAGTTCAGCGCAAATCAATCTGTAACCGTAACCGCGACCAGCAGCGCCGATCCGACGAAGCACGCGTTAGCGAATATTCTGCTGTTCCCGCCCGAAGCAGGAGCGATCCAGGTGGTTGGCAGCCCGAATGTAATAAGCCACTCCGTAGGATTTCGCTGGAGGTGAGTTAAACGTGGCGCTTCAAAACGCCCCGCGCTGCCCGGCGTCAAAAGGGATTGAGCGAGCGCGAAGAGAAGACAAACGCGACGGCCACTTTGCTTGGCACGGGTCGGCCATCCCGCAGTGCCGCCTGAAATCCCCAGTGTTTCGCGGCAGAGGTCGCCAGCGGCCCGAAGCCTCCTGGGAGATCGCGAACGACGCTGACGCCGCCGGTTGAGCCGTCGGGCCTTACGTTCGCCTGCACTACCACGGCGCCGAAGGCTATGGTGCTGGCGGGATATCCGGCATACGAAACGGAGAGAATGCCGGCAGGGATGAGGCCACGCGTTTCAGCGGATTCCCTGGCGGGGAATATGGGCGTGAATGCCGGCGGATTGGCAATGTACACCGCGTGGCGAAAGACAAACGCCACCAGCATTTCCGAATCTTCCGGCTGGGCATTCAGCGAAGCCGCCGCGAATTTCCAGTTTCGTAGCGATTGCTCCGCCACGGACGTGAATGGGGCCAGGTCCTTTAGCACGCTGATTTGTTTGATCTCGCTTCGAGCGCCGAGAGACACACCGAAGACTACGATGCCGTCAGCAGTGGTTTGGAACGGAAACAGTACGTCAGCGGCAGACACCACTCCGGCGGGCCTGTAGAGATTGGGTTTCGCACTTGGTTCTTGCGTCTGCGCCAGCGGAATCGCCTGAGAAGGGTTCGCCTGTGCCGGTGCGGGATTGGACGTCGGGTTCTGTGGGGCCTTCAGCGACCCCACCGCGAGTGTTTCCGCAGGTCTGGCGAGGCAAAGCAAAACACCTGCAGCAACGAACAAGCTAGCCGCCGCGAACACGCCGATGGGTTTCCCACTCATATTAGGGCCGCCTCCAACCGGTTACTCCCAGGCGAATAGGCCAAACAAACAAGCCAGCCAAATCGCCATACTGGTAATTTAGGTGCGGGGGCTAAGCCTATAGTAGCGCGATATTGTCCAGTGGGATAGCAGGTTGGCAGGGCGAAACTCGGGAGACTTATACGACTCGCGGGGGCATCGGATTCGTGGTGACGAACTGGTCATGACGTCGCGACGACCCAGTGATGACCCCAATGAAGCAAACGCCAGCTACGTTTGTCGTCTTCGCGCTCGCCGCTTTTTGCGGTTGCCGCGGGTCGAAGGATATCGTCTGGTCCTTTGCGACGCCGTGGCCTTGGGTGCTCGCTGGAGATTCGCAAGCCCTTACGCCGGCGATCGATGGCAACGCGGTTTTTTTTGCGGTGGCTACGCCGAAAAGAGGTAATCGCGCCAAAATGGCAGCACAACGTAGGCAGTTGCACTTCAGCCCCGCTGATTTCCGCGGAAACGGTCATCGGTTTTGCCTTCGCCGGGCAGAGCGACCGTATTGTCGTCTGTGGCCTCGATAGGATTCGGGGAGTCAAAAATGGGAGGTCGAGCTGCCCAGCAATCCGCATCCCCCGCGGCGGCCGCGGTCGGCGATTTCCTTTTCTTCGCGCCGGTTTCGCGAAGCATCCTGCGCATCGATACGCGCAATGGGTCTGTGCAGACCTTCGACATTGATGCCGACCTGAGCGTCGCCGCGGAGAATCTCTGGGTGACCAGCGCTCCGGGAGCAGCGATTTTTGGATACGGTAAATCCTACTGGCGTTCGCGTATCAACAGTGACACGCTCGAACTCATGAGCAGCAAAAATTCTGTTGTCATTCCGAGGAGTCCGCACACGCTCCCGCAGAGCGGGCGACGAGGAATCTGCTGTTCTATTCGTTTTGCGAGAATTAGATCCTCCCTCGCGTTACTCGCTCGGGATGAGAATTCTGATGGGATCCTCAATTTGCGCTGGCGCCTTTGGCAAACGGACCCGCGATGGAAGGGCCATTGCGGGGCTTGCCGCTCAGGGCGCCGGCTTCGGCTTGCGTAGCGGACGTGCTGGAGTGTCTCGTCCCGAACGGAATGATTGCCTTGACCTTGGTGCCGCGTCCCGAGGAAAGAATTTCCAACTCGCCACCGAAATCCTTGATGCGCTCGCGCATTCCCCGCAATCCGACGCCGAGAGTGGCGCCCGAAGCGATATCGGAGAGCCCTTCGGCGCTGATTCCCCTGCCCTCGTCCTCCACTTCCAGGACGATCTGCCCGTCCGAATGTAAGAGGCGGATCGAGGCCGTCGCGCTGCCCGAATGCCGGTGGATATTAATCAAGCATTCCTGCACCACGCGGAAGAGTGTCGTTTCCATCTCTGGCGCCAGCCGTCCCTCGCCGGAAAGGTGCAAATGAATGGCGATTCCGCTGCGCTTTCCGAACCCGTCCACGTACCAGCGTAGCGCCGATCCGAGGCCGAGTTCGTCGAGCAAAGGCGGATGGAGAAGATAGGAGATCGTGCGCAATTCATCTGAAATCTGCCGGGCATTTTCGATGCTCGAAGCCAGCCGCCGGGCGATTTGCGGATTCCGCACAGTAAGTTCGCGTTCGATTCCAGCAAGCTCGAGGTTGAGGGCGGTGAGTGCCTGTCCGGTGCTGTCGTGCAAGTCGCGCGCGATGCGGCGGCGTTCGTCGTCTTGTACGCGCAACAGCCGTACGGAAAGATCGCGCAGATCTTTGTTGCTTTGCCGGAGCTGCGCAGTGCTTTGTCGCACACGGAACTTCAGCTGCATGCGTGACCTCAGCAGCATTTCATGGGCGTGCCCGAGGCGGAGCAAAACCCTGCGGCTGGTTTCGGCGATCGCGATGATCGCCGCGCAAAAACCAAGAAAGAGCAGCTGTCCGATGATGTCCCTTTCCGTCAGAAACCCCAGCGGCTGGTAGGGAGAGAGAAAAAGCGCATTCGCGGCAAGAGTGCCCAAAATTGTGGCCAGCACCGCCGGCCAAAGCCCGCAATACCAGGCCACAAACACTGTCGCCGCTGAGATGCTTACGTAATGCATAGAGCCGCCCAGAATCGGCTGGAACACCGATCGCAGTGCCAGCGCCACGATCATCGCCAGAAGGGCGATCGCGTAGTGCTTCAGCTTGCCTCCTCGTAGGGGGAGCGGGACGAGTATGCGCGTACCGGCGTGCTGATCGGCCATGCGGCGATGCTTTCCTTACGAGGAAATGCGGATTGGCAGGCGCATCGTACCATAGTTCAACGAACTATTACCCGGGAAATTAGACGCGAGATCACGCAGGTTGCGGCCGAACCGGGCAGCGAGCTCGGTTTCGATTGTCACTGACATGTTGGAGCAAAAGGAACCAAAAAAAGGAGCCCGAATCATCGGCTCCTGTTAACCAGTGCCAAAGCTTTAGCGTCGTTTTCCACATCACATCCCAAGCTTGCGATGAGGGTTGCCGTGGTGCCATCAGCCAAAGGATTTATGCCGTAGTGCCCGTCGCTGCAATGAGTTAACCACGATACAGGCCGCCGGCCTCGGGTCTACTGCGAGAGTCGCAAGAACCAAGCAAACCAATGGCGCGGGTTGGCCATTTGCGGTAGGTCATTGATGTTCGCTTCAATCTCGCTAAAATCAAATAACCGGTCCTCAGCCCGGCAAGGATGCGCGAGAGCAACATTCATCGCTTGTTCGAAGTCAGCGTCGCCCTCAAAGGCTTGCACGCCCTGCTCGAATTGATGACCGGCGCAGCAATCCTGGCGCTCAGCCCGGTCGGAGTCGCTAATTTTTTCCTTGATCTTGCGCAGCGAGAGCAGGCTCAGGGCGCGCCCGTCTTCATCGCCGATTTTCTGCTGGCCCTTGCACAAGGTGTCCAGCATGGCGGGCAGCAATTCGCGGGCATTTATCTCTTAGTGGTCGGCCTGATCAATGGGGCGCTGGTGATCGGCTTGCTCACTGGCGCGTTGTGGTCCTTTCCGGCGGCGATGGCGGCGCTGGCGCTCCTCATGGTGTACCAGCTCTATCGCTACACCCATACGCACTCTCTTGCTTTGATTCTGCTAACGCTTTTCGATGCTGTCGTGTGGTGGCTCGTCTGGCAAGAGTACCGCGTTCTGCGTTTTGGGGCGTTGAGGGAACGCCGCTCGTCCTTGCGATCGGGCTTGAAGCGGAGTGGTACGCTGTTTGTAAGGCGGTGACTGTGTTTGGAAAATCTAATGCTCTGCTGCGTCGCGAATGTCCCAGAGATTCCGTGACGATCGCGGGGATTCGTTGGCGACGAGACGGGGTCTGTCTGCTTCGGGCTTGCCGTTTATAGAAGTAATGCGACGGCTGTGTTCTTGGGGGCACAATCGATTTCTGAGCCGGACTGCTCGACCTGGCGAGGCTAATGGCGCGTCGTGGCCGTCCATGGCTGAAACTCCCAGCCAGGCTTCGATAATCGCTTGATCCTCCAGCGCGATTTCCACAAATTCGATACCCATACCTTCGCGATTTATGTTTTCAGTCACGCTGCCTATCGCTGAGAAGTCGGACCCTGCATACGTGATTCGGACTCGTACTTCTGTCCCAGCGGGAAAAGGGGTCCTGGTTTTGACAAAGCACCCGGAAAAGCTCAGATCGCGCGTCACCACGATCATGTCTTCTCGTGAGTCTAAATCGATCACCTCGGCGATTGCGCCGAAGTCATAACGCGTCGTTTTGCGGCGTTCGGTCACAAACATCCCCATTTACGGTGGCCTTAGAGCGCTCCCTCAAGAACGCCCTACTTAGTCTTCCGCCTTCCCCAGACCTGCGGAATAGTACTTGTGTTACAGCTAATGGTACTTGTCTTATGAATAACGGCTTGGGAGCAACTTTCCCGAATGGAGCTTTCTGCCTCTTCGTGAACGGCTAAACTCAACAATCTATCAGAAAGCGCGCTGATTCGACCGAATGGCACAAAAGGATGTGCGTTTTGTCTAGGCTAGGCTAGGGGCCTAGGCTGCCAGAGAACATCTGCGACGCCGCGTCTAGGACGAGCCTCCGCCCTGAACCGCCGTCTGGTAGCTCGCCGTCTCTACCCACTTGCCGTCACGCTTCACCCACACGCGCGTGACCTCCAGCGGCTTGCCCTGATCCGGCACGTGCCGCGAGCGCATCACCACCACATCGCCAAATTCAAACAATTGCGCCGACGCCAGTGGAGTCGGCGCCAGCCCGGCCATATTCGCGCGGCGCAGCTCACCCAGGCGCGTGGGCTTATCGAGCAGCCGGTCGCTATAGGAGCTCGCGGCGATGAATTCCTCGCCGGTGTGAACGTCCCAATCCGCCGCGTTGTGCGTCATCGCCGATGTTTCGAGGCGTCTGTAGGCATCGATTACGGCGCGCTGCGTATCAGTTTTCGGCGTGTACGGCACGCTCTTGCACGGATTGTGGCACTCTTGGCTCGCGCTGGGTGTGACCTTCGGCAGAACGTCGATCGATTGCACTTCCTGATAGACCAGCGCGCGCCAGCCCTCCGGCCGCTTCACCCATACGCGCAGAACGTGCATCTTCCCGCTGTCAGTTTGCACAACCTCCACTTGGCCATAGTCTTGCCGCCGCGCGTTGGGCGTGTCTGGGCCCAGGTCGTTGATGGCAGGGCGCCACGTGCCGGCCAGAACCTGCGCGCGGTTCCCTAGTTTTCCTTTCGCGTCGATCCACACGAAATCTGCATCGAGCAGCTTGCCGAGCGCGGCCGCATCAGGATTGGCTGCCGCCTGCATGAAACCGTGGTCCGCGGCCAGTAACGCGGCATCATCCGCCGCGGCTGCTGGTCTCGCGCCAAAGGAGAGCATTGCTGCAGAGAGTACCGCACCCACCAACATGTTCGTAAGTACGAGTCGCATCGAACCCTCCTCCCGTTTCGCCCCAGCTTTACTTCGCGCAAGCCTTAACTGTCATTCCGAGGAGCCCGCCCTCGCTAACGACAAGGCGCGCTCTTTTGCACCCGGACGTTCTTGCCGGGAATCTGCTTTTTTCTGGTAGTGTCAACAGCAGATCCCTCAGTCCGCCTGGCGACCTCGCGACGACACCAATACTCTAACTCACGACGCGAGCACAAAAAAGGCGGAAGAGGCGTTTGCCGCGGACCTCTTCCGTCCGTATTGCCCATAGCATTAGCGGCTAATCCCTAGGTTGTCATTCTGAAGATCGCAAGCCGGAGGCCCGGTACGCGCCGGTTCTGCGCGTGCTGAGGTGGAATTACGCCGGGTCAGTTCCGATCGACATATCAGAACATGAGCGGACGGGCGAGTTGCGGCCGGTGTAAGATCCCGGTGTGCCAAACGGGCGCAAGCGAGGAACTCCACATGGCTGCAGAATATCTACTCAAGACTGAGCCGTCTGAATATTCTTTTGAGAATTTGCGGCGCGACAAAATCACCCTATGGGAGGGAGTCGCGAATCCAGTGGCCCTGAGGAATCTCGGACAAATGAAGCCGGGCGTGAAGCTCGTCATTTACGAGACCGGCGAGCGCAAGAGCGCCGTCGGCACGGCATCGGTCGTCTCGGTTGACCTCTCCAACCCCAAGAATCCTGCCGTGGAGATCGAAGTAGGGAAGGCGCTGGCCAAGCCGGTTTCCCTAGCGGAGATCAAGGCCAATAAACTCTTCGCGGATTCACCTCTGGTCCGTCAGGGACGACTCTCGGTCGTCCCGCTCACCGCGCAACAGTATAAATTCCTCACTGGCGCCTGATCTCCGTCTGAACACTTCCTTGCAGACGTGTAATTTCTATCGCGTCAGATATGTTAGACTAAGTCACTTCATTTCAGTCTTATACAGGAAGTCAAGCGGTCCCTCCTCTGTTTTATCTACAGCAGAGGCCAAACGACAATGCGTATCGAATGCATCCTCATCGGCTCTTCGCTCTGCCGGGCGGCGAAAGACAAGCGAGTCCAGCCGCAGTTCAAGAAAGCATAACTCTCGTCGCGGTGTGAGAGACCGGCCGGTGATGGCAATGATGGTTGTGGGTCTGATTGCCAAGACGATGGAATATTGCCAAGCGCAGCGCGATTTCGAGTTGGGTGGATTCCACGAGCACAACCCTTTGCTGCGTCCGATGCTGGGCCACCCGACGGCCATGTATGCCTATAGCGCGGCCTGCGCTATGGGCGCGGCCTGGGCGGGCACAAAATGCGCACGTCACGTTTTGGCATCGTGCGCAAGCTCGGTGGTTGCCTCAAGCCTACCGTATTGAGCAGAATGGTTATGGATACACCTACACTCGAGTGCACCACACCAATTAGATCTGCCGCCACGAATGCCCAACGAACTCGATCCGCCTCTCGATCAGTCCAGCGATGGGCAAACGGCCGCGGCCGAGCGTCGCGAAGCTCGGCGTTACCCTTTCATCTGTCCCGTCGAACTTATTACCGTCGACGGCAGCACCCGGATTTCCGCCCGTACATCGGACTTGAGCTTGCGCGGCTGTTATGTCGACACTCTGAATCCATTTCCCGTGGGCACTCGGGTCCGCTTGCAGATAACGAAGAATGATCAGCGCCTGGAATTCCGAGCCGAAGTGACGTCTTGCCACGTGGGTTCAGGAATGGGTGTGCTCTTCGAACAACTCACGCCGCCGCAGATGGACATCGTCGTATCGTGGTTGGAGGGCACTTCTTCTCCCGCGGAACCCCCTTTGCCCGCCATTACTTCCACAGCCGTCTCGCAAAGCGCGCCAAAAACGAATATGCACTTCGCCAGGAAGCTCCTGAAGGTCCTTGAACACAAAGGAATTCTCACCCCGTCGGAAGCCGCCGAACTCCTCCGCGAACTCGACTCCTGACCGCGTACTCCTGTCCGGCCCGGTGCTCCCGGCGTTATTTCCTTCAGCGCACCACAACAAAACGCGAGCCTCCGAGAGATATCCATTTGTGGTATTGATACCCGAGCACGCGCACCCTCCCGGTGTGCGGTGCAGCAGGAGGTTCGAGATGCGGCTTGCGGCCATTTCAAGCGTACTGTTTTTGTTAATCCTCGCGCCGGCAGCTGACGGCGCTCGCCCTCAGCAGAATCAGCAGCCCGGGGAAGTGCGCTTTTCTGCGGATAACGAACAAGAGAGAGACTCAGGCGTCTGGATCGACGGCAAATATTTCGGCTACGTCAAGGAACTGAAGGGGGATAAGAAAGTGCTGCTTGCGCCCGGAGAACATGAAATTTCAATCCGTCAGGACGGATACATGGATTTCGTCAAAAAGATCGCCGTCGAGCCGGGCCAGCCACAGATCGTAGAAGTGGTCATGGAAGAGAACCCGAAGGCCATCTATCCCGGCGACGATGCCGCTGAGCTGCGTTTAGACATTCAACCCAAGCGCGCCGCCGTTTTTCTCGACGATGCTTACGTGGGCCATGGCGGCGATTTTGGAGGCAGGTTTCATTCTATGCTGGTCGCGCCGGGAAAACACCGGCTGAAGGTTACCCTCAACGGCTATCGCGCGTACGAATCCGACATCAATCCCGTCGCCAGCGAAAAATCCCACATGAAGATCGTCCTCGAGAAAGAAGGCGATTCCCAGGACAAGCCGTAGAGCTGGCATTCAGCTCCTGCCCGCACGTACGCTCATTCTGAGCGGGTTTACGTCCATACCCGAAGAATTCTCTTCTTCGCTAGGAACAAGAAAGGCGGGTTCGGTCACACGGATTGCAATTCCAATGGCAAAACCCGGTTGATCGCCGGCACAAGATCTGTGCCGACCTCGGATTTCGCCACGAAGTTGCCATCCCCGAATAACCGCGCCAAAGTCTCGGCTTCTTCAGGCGTGTAGTGGCTGCTCATGAGGATGATCTTTGTGTCTGGCACAAGGCGGCGCATTTCATAGGCTGCTTCGATGCCACTCATCACCGGCATGACGATGTCCAGGACCGCTACGTTTGGCTTGAGCCGCCGACTCTCCTCAACGGCCGTCTGGCCGTCGGCAGCCTCGTAAATCTTCCAGTGCCGCTGCGAGGCTAGCAGGGAGCGCAAGCTGCGACGCACCAACTCGTGATCATCAGCGATGAGGATTTTGGCGGCAGCAGGCACTCGTCACCGGCGGCAAAGCGAGGCCCTAGGCCGGCCACGCCGCAGGATAGATATCGAATGGACAGGCGTCTGCGCAATACGGAATTCACCGGAGGGTCTAGCGAAGACTAGGCGAATACTCCACACGAACTCGTGGCGCGTATCCCCGGGGATGCGCCTTTGCAATGCTGCGGGCTGACGTGACGCTATCGGCACAGTAGTACTCTCGTACGCTCCCCGCGTGCGCAGCAATGCCGGAAGCTGCGGCGCGGAGGGCAGAATGAAAAAGTTGACAGCAATTCTGATTTTGATTTTGAGCATGTTGTGCGGTGTGTACGCGCAGGAGACGATCTTGAATCTACCGGTAGACTCCAAGGTTTACATCGAGCCAATGGACGGATTTGAAAACTATCTCGCCGCCGCGATTCAGAAAAAGAAGGTACAGCTGATGGTAGTGGCGGATCGGCAAGCCGCGGACTTCGTCATCACCGGCACCGCGCAACACGAAAAAGCCGGAGGGGCCAAAATCGCCTTTCAGGGCAGCATCCATTCCGATGATCAGGCCAGCATTTCCGTCGTGAACGCCAAGACCAGCGCCGTCATATTTGCCTACGCTGTGAACAAGAAGAATATTTTGCACGGCGAGCAACGCACCGCCGAGGCTTGCGCCAAGCACCTCCAAGCGCACATCGAAGGCAAGGAATAAATTCGCGCCACGCGGTCCGGGTTCTCTCTTCGTCCCTTACCTTAGCACGCAGGTCGCAGGGCGGCCGTGCTTTATCACGTTCCTTGAGACTTAGTGGGACGCCGGCCGGAGGGCCCTGGTCATCTCCAGGACCACGGCGCCGATGCCCATGGTGCGACAAAGACGATCAGGCCACCCAACACAGGGATTCGCCCCCGCAGCGCAATTATGAAAATTCCACAGATTGCGGCAACAATGCGCCAACCAACGGTTTCGACCGTCCCGTGCCGCAGCCGCTTCAAGAGCAGATCGCCCGTTGCCGCGGCTGCCGCCAGATAGCCCACCAGTAGAAGCGGGAAATAGGCGGCCATGGCCAATAGGCTCAGCGGAGCACCGATGAGCGTGATCACCAAAATCAGCGAACACGAGAAGGGCAAACCCGAGCAAGGCGCTCATGCCAGGACGAGCTTCCATCATGCCGATCACGTTGCCGAAGCCCAGAAGCAGAAGCAGCAGGATTGCCAGCAGGATCAGTCCCAAGGTCCAAACCCAGAACGCCAGTCGTGCGAGACCGCGCCCGACCGCACGAGGTGTGCGAACTTCGAAAGGAAGCTGCTCGATGCCGCCGAGCACCTGCGCTCCGGCATCCTGTTTCAGCGCGCTGGGGCTGAGATACCGAGCCGTCCATTGATCCGCGCATTCGGCCCCAGCTCAACTTGACTTGCCGTCGCGTCCACGTCTCCGCCGATCGGTCCATCAAGGTAAAGGCTTCTGCCTGCCGCTTGCAGGTAACCGCCGATCGAACCCATCACTCGCGCCTGGCCGGCGGCGTGGCCCGGCCTTCGATTCGCGACGAAGGAGCAATCTCCACGTTCCCTGCCCGCTATGCGCGCATTGCGAGCGATCGTGCCATTAATAAACACCTGGCTGCCCGCCGCGTAGGTATTGTCAGAGATGTTGCCATTCAGGCGCAGGGTACCGCCTGCAGCAACGGCATC
>Ga0209804_1000980_pt1 | contig 19700 bp, 17 predicted proteins | sample GraSoiAngelo_139_FD_185896 | JGI IMG/M metagenome (GOLD analysis project Ga0209804, IMG submission 185896) | Grasslands soil microbial communities from the Angelo Coastal Reserve, California, USA - 14_0929_12_20cm (SPAdes) (version 2) | ecosystem: Environmental > Terrestrial > Soil > Grasslands ... | reverse complement strand
CGCTGATGAACGCACTCCACGTATCCGAGAATTCGTGTCGAGTGGGTGCTGGAATATTGTCTAAGGAGATCTTCTTGACGCGGGGAATTGGCGGCTTATTTCTTGTGACTATTACTTTCTCGAAGGAGGGGCAGGCCATAATCTTTGTACAGTACGTGTCTGAGACGCATGTTGACTGGTCTATTCCGATCTTCTCTCCATAGTCAGTGTCGATTATCGTTAGTCCAGGGCAGCCTGTATTCTTGGTGCATTCACGGCAGTTTTCGCAGACTTCTTGGGATATGTTGATGAAAGTTTCTCGTGGGATGTATCCTTGTTTGTCGATGATCTTGTTTCTCTCTGCTCGTTTTCTCTTGTGGAAGGTTATGCCGCATTCCTTGTCAGCGATGACTACCTTGACTCCGGGCATGCCGAAGGCCTTGTCGAGTTCTTTCATGTACTTCTCCCGGTTGGACGGAGGCATCTTCCGAACGTAGATCTGGTCTTGCCCCATTGCCCGGACAATGCTTTCGATGTCTTGGGCAGTGGTCTTGTCGCCCATGATGTTGTGGCCTGACTCGGGAGTTGGTTGGTGACCGGTCATGGCCGTGTTCTTGTTTTCCAAGATGATGTAGAGAATGTCCTGGCCTTCTTTGATGCTGTTGGATATGGCTGTCATGCCTCTCCAGAAGAAAGTTGAATCACCCATCAGTGCGTATTGCTTGTTGGTGACGAACGGGTCCATCCCACTGCCCGCCGCACCGCCTAGCGACATCGCTGTCAGGTTGTGCATCTCGCCGAAGGGGGGGAGGAAACTCATCGAGTAGCATCCAATATCCCCGTGGGCGAAAATGTCCTTGTGCTCGGGCTGATCCCTCATCGAGTGCACAGCGCTAAGTGTCTCTCTGTGAGGACAGCCGGCGCAGAAGCCGGGTGACCTTGGCGGAACTAGCACTCCGTAGGCTTTGATCTCAGTTAGAAGGTCCAGCTCGCTGTGGATTTTCTTCTCATCGTATTTTGCAGAAGAATCTCCTAGCTCGAGAATTAGGCCACCGAGTTTCTCGATGACCATTGAAGGTGTTAGTCCACTCTCTTCAGGGAAACCATCCTCATCCTTGGGGAATATTTTGCCCCAGACACTGGGGTCCTTCTTGATCTTTCCGTCTTGGACGAGGTCTGTGAGAATTGTCTTGATCTGGTCCTCGATGATGGGGCCTTTCTCTTCGACGACGACTATGTTGTCAGCTAGTTTCGAGAATTCTTCGACTACGGCGGGGTCTAGTGGGAATGTGACGGAGAGTTTGAGGATGGGAAATTGTTCGTCGCAGCCCAGTTCCCAGAGGGCTTGCTCTAGGTAGCTGTAGGAGATTCCTGCAGCGACGAAGCCGAGATTGTGTTTCTTGCCGTTGGAATAGAGGATCCTGTTCAGATGATTTTGTCTGACATATTCGTGGACTCTTGGAAAACGGTCGCGAATGATCTCCTTCTCTAGGTCCCACGTGTTGGGTGGGATGCTGACTTTTCGCTTAATGTCTACTTTCGAGATGTCTATGGTGATCGGATGCTTGAAGCTGATCTCAGGGGACTTGTTCTCGAAGATCTTCACGTTTCCCCCGCCTTCAGCTAGGTATGTGGTGATGAGGTAGCCTACGACCAAGTTTGAGTAGGCTGAGAGTTTGAGGGCCTCTCCGATCCAGTCCTTGATCTCTTGGGGATTGCTGGGTTCGATTATGGGCATCTTGAGATGCTCCATCAATGCGCGACTGTCGCCAGCAACCTGAGTGCTGGAAGCATGGGGGTCGTCACCGCAGACGACGACTGCTCCGCCCTTCTTGCCGCTCAAACCGTACTTGTCACTGTAGTTGATTATGTTGATCGGGTCTGCCGCTACGTTTAGTCCGACGCTCTTCATGACGGCTATGGCGTTAACGCCTACGTCCATTGCGCCGTTGAGGGCGGCCGCGCCCTGGGACTCGTCGTTGGTCATTTCACCCCAGAGTCCAACCTCGCGGAGAATGTCCGCGTTCTCTTCGAGAATTGTGAAGATTTCAGCTACGGGTGATCCGGGGTAGCCAGCCATGAGGCCGACCTGGCTTTCCAGTGCGCCTTTGACTATTAGCTCGTTACCGTTAAAGGCGTCGATACCGGACTGTTGGACAAACCGCTTGTCCGACATCAGATCACGTGGATATCCGTAGAGAATATGTTCGTCATGCTGTAGATAAGCCCGCCGTTCAATTCTATAGTTATCACAGGTCTGTCCGGGTCAAAAACCCAATGCTTTGAAGCAGCAAGTTCATCGCGTTCCCAGCTGAACGTAGCCAACTTGCGCGAATTAGTTCTCACCTCAAATCATGGCCGTTTGACTCATTAGATACCCTAAACGGGTGACGGGCACGTCTCGCACTGGGGGATGTAATGATTCCCTGTTGAATATCCTCTTTGATTCTTGCCCTTTCCCGTTTCTCTGGCTTCCCATAGCCGCCTCCGCCGGCAGTCCTGATTTCAATGACGTCCCCCTCCTCGAGAACAACTGTGACCTTCACAGGGAGTCTTGTTTTGCGAGTCTTTCCTCTCGCCCCCCTCTCGTAGAGGTTTACCTCTGTTCGTGCGCCGGGTCCTCCTCCGAAGAGCCCTCGTGGCCTGTTTCTTCCTCTGTCTGCAAGAACTGTTACGGTGATATTGTCGGTTAGAGCCTGGTATGATCTGACGATTCCAGTGCCGCCGCGGTGTCGCCCAGGTCCGGAGCTGTTGAGTCTCAGCTCGTACTGTTTGATGAGTAGAGGGTAAGATCGTTCTATTTCTTCGATCGGTGTGTTCATTGTGTTGGTCATGTTTGCTTGGATGCCGTCTATGCCATCAGCGTCGATTCTTGCGCCAAGCCCCACGCCTATCGTTTCGTAGAAGGCCCAGTTTCTGCCTTTGTGGGTTCCGCCCATCATGATGTTGTTCATCGAGCCGCCTGAGTCGGCTGGGACTTTGGCTGGGATTGCCTTTGAGAATGCGCGGTAGAGTAAGTCAGCGTTGCGCTGGCTTGTCTCGACGTTCCCGCCTGCGACCGGGTGGGGAAATGTTGGATTGAGGATTGTTCCTTCTGGTGCGTGGACTGTGATGGGTGTGAAGGCTCCGTGGTTTGCTGGGACGTCGTCTCCTGTTAGTGTTCGGGTGACGTAGTATACTCCGGAGAGGGTTACGCCGTAGACTGCGTTGAGAGGATTCGATACCTGACTATCGGTTCCGGTGTAGTCCACTTTCAAACTTCCCTTTGAGAGTGTGAGGGTGACTTTGAGTCGAATATCGAGTCCGTCAGGATCCTCTAGATAGTCCTGAGCTTGATAGGTGCCGGAGGGAATCTTGGAAAGCCTCAACCTCATCAGTTGCTCTGTCTTCCTCAGCGACTCTGTGCATGCCTGCTGAAACATTTTCCGGCCGTGCTTCTTGACAAGCTCCTGGACTCTCCTATCGCCAGTGATGTTGGCCGCCGTCTGTGCTTTGAGATCACCTTTCCTCTCTTTTGGCGTGCGGGATTTCGACGTGAGACTTGTTACTGCGCTGTCGACGAACTTGTTTTTCCGGATGACATATGTCGGATCTATTACGACACCTTCCTCGAAGAGACTCTTAGCGTCTATAGAGATGCTGCCCGGGACTCTTCCGCCAACATCCGAGTGATGAGCCTTGTTGACTGCGTAAGCTACGATTCTGTTTGCGTAGCAGATGGGTCGGATGACGGTTACATCGTTGAGATGCGTCCCGGCTAGGTATGGATTGTTCACCATTATCATCGAGAATTCTTCTAGATCGATGCCTTCTCGATCGCAATACTCGAGGGTCTTGGCAAGTCCCCAAGGTAGTGAGCCGAGATGTACGGGGATGTGTTCTGCTTGGGCTAGGAGACGAGCTTGATTGTCGAAGATGGCGGCCGAGTGGTCCATTCGATCCCGGATATTCGGCGAATAGGCAGAGTTCCGAAGGGCTATCCCCATCTCTTCGCTAGCATAGACTAGAGAACTGCGAATGATCTCAACCGTCGTCGAGTCCAAGTACATCAGGTAAAGCCGGTGGCCGGAGCTTGAAGGCCACCATTATTCAGGTTGCGATTCGTACCGAATTCCGAAAGAAAGTAGAGAGAATGGGTCCTGCGACTTTCTAGTTTCCTCCTTAGTTGCAATCTATAGTCATTAAGCCTCTTCGCGCTAGAAATTGATAACGTATCATCTTGCAATATATCAGGATCTGAGAATATCCTTCTTCGAAAATATCCGGTTTCGACAATATTTTGGTGCGGAACATTACCTATAAGCATAGTAGCTTTCGTGACGCTCGGAAATGATCGCTCTACTTCGTAAAAACAAATTCAGACCAAGCACACTACTGATCGCAGCTCTCCTCATCATACTGACAATCGCCGTGCCTGGAAGCAGAGGAACAACCTCTCCATCAACCGGCAGCTACGCAGAGCTAATTGGCACAGTGAACGTGGCCGCCCTACCCGCACCAACGGTCGACAACACTCTCCAAACCGTCACTCTCCCCCGCCTCCTTCCAGACGCAACAGCCTTGCAAGCGGCTAAGACGAGCGTTAAAGGAGCCTCGAGCAGCACAACGAGCCCGAATCCTAGCAACAACTTCATCCATGTTCAGAAGCAGATCGCGGGGACACCGGGCACGAACCCGAACCCGTGCCGATGCAGCCCACCTGACCAAGGCCTAGGCGCTAGCGACAAGTTCGTCGTACAAATGGTGAACCTAGCTGGAACAATATACAGCACAAGCGGAAGTGTAAGAAAAGCGACCTTCTCACTCTCTGACTTCTGGTTCCTACCAGTTCGGGGCGGCCCACTGGGCATCGGAATGAGCGACCCCGAAGTCGTCTATGACGCCATCGCGGGCCACTGGTACGCTTCCATCATCGACACCTTCGACGTCAACCGCGTCAACTTCGCCGTCTCTGCAACAGCCGACCCAACAGGCACATGGTTCATCTACCGAGTCATAGCCAACAGAGGGCCGGCTGGCGAGTGCCTTACCACCTGCCAGCACACGTTGCCCGATCAGCCATACATCGGATACAGCGACGACAAGTTCCTCATCACGGCCAACGATTTCGTGATCGACTTCACTACCGGAACTGGACCCTTCATTGGGGCTCAGGTTTGGATCCTGAACAAGGGGGAAATGCTCTCTGGGAACCGGTTCATCGACCTCGTAACAAACGACGCTTCCTCTACACTTACGACCCCAGGCCCCCTCCCCAATGCTAACTTCGCCATCCGCCCAGCACAGCACCTTAGCTCCACATCAGTCGCTTACATGGCAGAGAATTGTGAGACAACAGTTGTAGTCATTATTGTCGGGCTGTGCTCTTCATCGACAACCACTACAGGCATTAATGTGTACACTATCGCAGGCACACCGCCAGGGCCAGTAGCCGTTAGCGTCAGTACAGTTCCCATATCTGCGCCCGGCTTTCCTCCGAACGCTGACCAGCCTGGCCATCCTGCTGATGCAAACGACCTAAACACAGGTGACAACAGGATGCAGAGCGTTGTCTGGCAGAACAATCTGCTATGGACTGCGCTCAACAGCGACTGCGTTCCAATGGGAGACACGACCGACCGTTCGTGCGTCCGGCTCGACCAGATCTCAACCTCTACCACAGGTTCTCCTGTGATTCTCAAAGACTTCAACCTCGGCATCAGTGGCGCCTACGTGTTCTACGGTGCTGTCAGTCTCGACTCCACCAACAATCTCGTAGTGGTCTATGGCGAATCCTCTTTGAGCATCTACCCCAGCCTTGAGGTCACCGGCGAGCTCGCCACCGCTCCCGCTGGATCACTTGGCGCGGCCCAGACGATAGCAGCCGGAAGCGCACTTGAACTCAGCACGAGATACGGCGACTACTTCTGGGCAGCCACACAGCCAAAGACACCGAACACATTCTGGGTCTCAGGAGAGTTCCGACAGATCCAGCTCTTCCAAGGCTGGTCAACTGAGATCGGACTCGTAACATTCAACCCATTCTAAACCCCCAACCCCATTTTTTTCTTATTCAGATCAAGTTAGCGTAAGCCTCTCGCGTACCCGTCCTGCTTCGGGAACCGTATCTAGTCTCTCTTGACTCCAGAGACCAAGAACCACGTGGCCGCGTAGAATGATGCGTCGTTGCGGAGCTTCTCATCACTTGACAAGAGTTCCTTTGTGCGGGCCGCTACGCGGTCGAAGTAGGACGTGACCTGAGCGTTCGACATTCCGCCTGCTAGTAGATACTTTCTGTCTTTGCGCCTTCTCTCTTTGAAGATTGAATGGTCAAAGCGTAATTCAGCTTTCACATCACTTAGTCTTCGTCTTGGATCAGAGTATAGCCAGGCATCGGCCTGGACCTCGGCCTTGATGCCGGACAATCCGGCTTTCTGAAATATTCCCGGAAGCTTCTCGCCGATCTTGAACTCCTTCCCTTCCAGTTTTCGGATGCCGTTGACCCAGGCCTCATAGGCTCTCTCAGCCAGCATGCTGTATTCTTCATCGTTCGGGTCGTAGAATGCTCTCATCTTTCCACCTTCCAAAGCAACCACTGATCCGCTCGTCCTTGTTACCCGTGCCATCTCTTTGACAGCTTTGAGAGGCTCAGTGAGATGCATCAGCAGCGTCCGGCAGCACGTCAGGTCAGCGTAGCCGTCTTCCAGCGGAATCTTGTAGACATCACCTAGCTCGTAAGACACGCATTGGGACAATCGCGCCTTCTTGGTGTCGGTGGTTGCTGCCCGGATCGACTTCTCGTTGGAGTCTATTCCCAGGATTGTAGATTTCTGGTTTGAAAGTCTTGCGAGCTGGCGGGTAAAGTCGCCGGGTCCACAGCCTATATCCACGACTTTCTGGCCGGGTTTGATGTTGAGGAAGCTGGTGTAAAGCTCGTTGAGCCAGGGCTTTGATTCAAGATAGCGACGGTAGATTTCTCTGCTACGACGCAGGTAACTGACGCGAAAGGCTAGCTTGGACACGCTGTCCTTGGCTCGCCTCCTTCTGACTTGGGCTCGAACAGGAACTCTAAGAGATGACAAGGGTTCTGTCTAGCAATACTGTTCTGATGAGCCTCATAAAGAGCGATGGGCACCGTGGAGTTCACCCGAACTGGATAACAAAGGAAGCAATTTCGTGGGTCCGTGATCGACCCTGCACTGTTTTTACGTGGCCGCTAGGTCGTCGCGATAAATTCTCTTGAACGGTATCCTCAAAACAGTTGGGTTATCCTTTGGATGTTAGTGTTGCTTCTGATGTGTGATCCTTTGGGGGTGAAGAGTTTCGAAGAAGATAGTCCTCATCCTATTGATTGCAGCCGCTGTGCTACTTCCCGCCGTGGCAATTCTTCATGCAACTGAAACTTCCAACACCGCTACCGCGAGTCATGATAGTGATCAGCATGAGCAGAACCATCAAGATCAGGAGCATGATGATAATGAAACCTCGGATGACAATTCAGTAGCTCACGTTGAACTGGATGACGCTAACGAGAACGCTGCGGATACAGACTAGACTTACCGCATCGTTCGAATGCGGGCTGGAATGTCCGTTTTTCTTTTTCTAATCTTTCACGGATGTGTGGAGTGTTAGGTCAAGGTCTTGGTAGGGGTCGATTTTCCACTTCCAGTTCTTTCCGATTACCGTGGTCGAGTCGTATTCTTCGATGATGCAAGGCCCTCTGCTGCGTACGCCCGGGAATAGTTTTTCTCGGTCGTAGACTGGGACCTTCCGCCAGCTTCCTAGAAGCGACATTTTCCTCGATGAGGCGGGAGCAGGTGGCTTTCCGGATTTGAGTTGACTCTTCGCGAGTTTAGCTTTGGGTATAGGAATGATTGCTCGAATCCGGGCGTTTACTGCTTCAACTGCATCTTTTGATGAGTATCCGTAAAGATTCTTGTGCTCTCGACCGAACAATCGTTCTAGGTTAGTGTTCTCCTTGTAGGGCAGGGTTATCTCATAGGACTGACCCTGGTATCGCAGGTCAACCTGTTCTACTGTCTGATAGCCCGTAAACCCTTCTTCTTTCAGTGATTTTCTTGCTTGTTCTCTAAGCTGTATGAAAGTTGGCTCGACGTTGATCACTGATTGTTCAATTATGGGTTGGATGAATCTTCTGGACAGCTCTGCTGTGAGCAGGCCGAACGCCGAAAAAAGACCAGGATGTATGGGTATGATTATTCTCTTGATCTCGAGTTCCTCTGCTAAATCGCAAGCGTGTAGAGGTCCAGCGCCTCCGAACGCGACTAGGGAATACTCCCTAGGGTCTCGGCCGCGTTCAACGCTTACGAGTCTGAGTGCTTTGGTCATGTTACTGTTGACTATTCGGAGAATCCTATCTGCAGTCTCCTCGATCGAGGTTCCGAGCCTACGGCTTAGCTTTCCGACGGCTCTGACTGCAAGATCATCGCGTAGCTTGAGCTGCCCGCCCAATAGTCTGGAAGGGTTGATTCTTCCCGCGACGATGTTCGCGTCTGTTACGGTTGCTTGTGTGCCGCCATTGTCGTATGCTGCAGGTCCCGGGTCGGCGCCCGCGCTTTCGGGTCCCACCCTGAGGTTCCCGGTCTCATCCATCCACGCTATCGTTCCGCCTCCAGCACTTACCTCTGCTAGGTCGATGAAGGGTTGTCTTACCGGGTAGCCGCTGCCCTTGATTGATCTTCCATGGTAGATTCTTCCAGCGGCTTCGAACTCGTAAGCGAGGCCATGCCTGCCGCTGAGAATCGTACCCGCCTTGGCTGTTGTCCCGCCCATGTCGAACGTGATGGCCTTTGTTAGCCCGAGATGCTTTGCGAGATTTCTTGATGATAGGACTCCTGCTGCGGGGCCGGATTCTATTACCGAGATTGGATGTTTGGCCGCTTGGGCAGTTGTGCTTGCTGTTCCGTCGGAGTTCATAACGTAGAGCGGCGACTCTATGCCGCTTTGTTCAAGCTCTTTCTTCAGTCGCCACAGGTATCGCGATATTGAGGGTACAAGTGAAGCGTTGACAACGGTTGTGCTGGTCCTCTCATACTCCCTGTACTGAGGGTCGATTCTGCTGGACAAATCGATATGTCCTTTGAAGCCTGAACGTCTCAGAATTTTTTCGGCTCTTATCTCGTCTGCCGGATTGATGTAGGAATTGAGAAATGAGATCGCGACTGATTCCATTCCTCTTTCAATGATTGTTTTAGAAACTGCTACCAGATCGTTTTCCACTAGTGGCGTCAGACTGGATCCATTGACAAGTCTTCTTCCTCTGACTGTGAAACGGTTTCTTCTGGTGACAAGTTGCCTAGGCCGCTTTGTGTTGAGGTTGTAGATCTCGGGTCTTCTCTGGCGTCCGATTTCTAAGACGTCTCTGAAGCCTTCGTTGGTGACGAGAGCGGTTTCTGCGAGCCCGCTTTGGGTCAGGAGACTGTTGGTGGCGATAGTGGTCGCGTGCGAGACCAGTGCAAATTGGTTCATTCTTCCTCGATATTTCGCCAGGGCTTTGATGATTGCGAGTTCAGGACGTTTGGGATCAGTGGGGGGTTTGATAACCTCCAGGGTTTTCATGGACCCCTCTTCGAAGATCACAATATCGGTGAATGTCCCGCCGACATCGGTGCCCACGAACAGCATTAGAGGGCGACCTCCAAGCCAAGGATCTGAATCAGGGAAGCATGTCGTCTCACCAGTCTCAATTTGGATGCCACAAAGACAGGATTGAAATGTAGCGCGGCAAGTTCTCCTTTTCGCTCGTTAACACAGCGGTGCTCGTCTCTTTCTCAATTCACCCAGGTTCCCGCGTGCTGGGTACAATCAAGAAAATGAGCAGGCTCCTTCAGTAGATATGTCTCCGGTTATCGAGAGAAATGTCTGATTCAGGGAGCAAGATGAGAGAGGCAGACGGCAAGGCTGGCACGAGCAAGCTTCCTGATTTTGACATTCTTTGGGACTATGAGCATCCAGGCCCGACTGAGGGGAAATTTCGCGAGCTTCTCCCAGTCGCGGTAGACTCGCTTGACATCTCGTATCTCGCAGAGCTTCTCACACAGATCGCAAGGGCGGAGGCTATGCAGAGGAAATTCCAGGAGGCTCAGAAGACCCTTGACCGTGTCGAGAAGGCTTTGCCTAAGGCGGATCAGAGGGTGAGCGTCCGATATGTGTTGGAGCGGGGAAGAGTTCTCAGTCTGTCAGGGAAACCACGAGAGGCTCAGCCACGTCTCCGAGAAGCATTCAATCTTGCACTGATGTTGAAGATGGACCTTCATGCTATTGACGCGGCTCGCATGATGGCAATCGCGGAGCCCGAGAAAGCGCTTGAATGGAACCTCAAGGCACTCGATCTTGCAGAAAAGTCGGCAGATGCAAAAGCGAACAAGGCAAACGGACCCCTCTACAGTAACATCGGATGGAACCACTTCGAACGGAAAGAATACCAGGAAGCGTTGTTCATGTTCCAGAAGGCTCTCGAGTCTTGCGAAGAGCTCGGTGATCCGCTTAAGACCAGAACGGCGAAATGGCCGGTTGCTAAGGTTCTCCGAGTCATAGAACACACCGAGGAGGCACTCGAAATGCAGAGAAAACTCTTCGAAGAATACCAAGGAGAAGGAAAAAGGAACGGGTACGTCTACGAGGAGATCGCCGAATGCTTACTAGTCATGGGACAGGCACAGGAGGCTGAAGGATGGTTCGCTGCCGCCTACGCAGAACTTTCAAAGGACCCACGGATAGCACGCGATCAAAACCGACTCAACCGGCTCAAAGAGCTAGGAGCAGTCGGCAAACGAACACCCCCCGCCTAGGAAGCGAGATTGGTGACCGAGTCACCGGTCGAAAAAGACCGTCCAAGGCCTACCGGAAACCCTTCCGCTTTTGCTTCGTTTTCGAAATTAATCGCGCAAGGACATGTTCTAGAGGCTATCGACAAACGAAAGTGCTACAAGTGCAGTCTGAGATCATGCGAAAGATATGTCCAAAGACGTAGGCGATGAGCAGCCATCGTCGACGGCCACGATACGACGTAATCCGCCCAGATTCTTGGTTGCCATTGAGTTCCACACCCAAGACGCCGCAGTGGACCATTTTCATGGATCTACAGAACACTGGGTGGCCTGGAGGACCTAACCAGAAAGATCTAAAGTTGATAGTGATCAGTGGTCAGGGAGACCAAGGCCGAATTGAGGGACTGGAGTTTGGTGTAGGCCAGCTCAACCTGATACGTCAGGCTCTAGCTAAGCTTCAGTAAGATGACACAGGCTTTGTCTACCTTTGAATGACACTTTGCCTTGGCGAACCTTGACTTCGTGTGTTTTTGCTACGAATCCGTTCTTCTTGTGCGTGCCGTCGCAGAAAGGCATGAGGGTAGAGCCGCCGCATCGGCACCAAGCCTGAACAACCTTCCCCTCGACTATTACCAGATTGGGACCATTCTCCGTCGACCTTATCACACCATCAGACATACTAACGCTATCACCTCTCTTCCGACATTGTCACGTTAGCTTCTCGACCCGTGTTAGGACTATAATCTGCTCCCCGTGTACTAGATTGTTCTCGTAGAACTTACCAAGCACGCGAAGAATTGCGCCTACCACGAGGTCTTCTGCGCCTCCCATGACCAGACGGCTCGCTAGAGTCCATTCAACCTCGATTCGCTGCGATGTTCCTCTGAGGACCCTAGAAGCTCCCGTCACGTCAGGCTCGACGAATATTCCGCCCAGGGCGTGTTCTCTCGGTAGATCCGTAACTGACAGAAACAGATCTACGTCGGTGTTCGGCACGATGCTCTCCAGCTGTTTCAGAGTAGACACTTCGACAAATGACCGCTTTGGAGGCGCCTGAGGTGGGCTTGTGGTCTGTTTCTCTGAACCTATCACCTGTGGCAGAGTTGTTGCTGCTGCGGGGGACTCGCGCGATCTTAGGAGTCTGTCCTGATCGTACCTTAGACCAAATTGTAAGGCTGTTTGTGCTTTGGCTAGCTCTTCACCTAGGTAGCCTGCGTGGCTGAGCTGCGTGACTAGTCCGTCCCGGAGTAGGCCTAGCAGCATGGAAGTTGCTCCTCTTCCACGCATCTCATGAGAGGGCGTGTGATCAGGCAGATAGTGCCGTAAGATGATCTCTTTCTGATCTGGATCGATGCTGATCACGAAGTATCCCTTCGGGTCGTATATCAGCGGCTCACGCTGACCCCCCGGCCGAATACTGGTGAAGGTCTCTCCAGCGGCTATTCTTGCTGTTGAGGTCTTGTCCGTTTTGAAGGGTCCCGGGTCACGAGCAGAGAGACTCTTGACACGCTCCTCGAGAGCTTGAAGATCCTCTTCGCCCGTCCAGTCGAGGACCTCAACCTGTTTACGGAACTGGTCAACTTGGTCGGGAGCAATTGTTGGTAGAACCGGGTCGTAGCCCGCTGCACCGATGATCCGCTTTGCATCGTCAACTCCATTTTCGGCGAGCGCTGCAAGGGACTGTCCTGGTTTGAAGAGGGCTGAGTCCTTTCCGCAAATTAGGAGGAAACGGATCGACGGATTTGTTGTTATGTTGAGTATGATTCTCGTAATACCAAGATTGGCTGTATGAACCATACCCGCGATGGCGACTCCAGGAAGGCCCCCGAGGGGGTCCATCAACCGTTCAGATGTGAGGGCACAGACGGCGACGGGAGCCTTTGGATCTCCAACCTTGTACGTGCCCGCGACTACTGGCCACGATGAACCCGTCGAGCTCATGTCTTACGGAAATGCGCAGTCAATATAAGAACGGGAAAGATACCAAGAGTATACTAGACGTGAGAAAAGTGATGAATCCAGAAGATACGAAGCGAAGGACAAGGATCTCACGAGGGTCGAAGCAGTGTCCCGTCGGAATAGACCTGGCAACTCTGGGAAGAAAGTGGACTGTTCACATCCTAAGGAGCATTGGGGTCCTACACGTTGACCGTTTCAACCAGATTCTCCGCAGTCTCCCCGGGCTGACATCACGAGTCCTGATCATGAGGCTGAAAGAGCTTGAGGAGAGCGGTCTCATCACACCCATCATCGTTCGAGAAAAACCGAGGCTTGTGCGCTGGACCCTCACCAAGAAAGGAGAGGACGCCGTCCCGATAGTCGAAAGCTATTTTTCATTCACCGAAAAATGGCATCCAAACGCGACGTTGAAGAATCATCTTACGGGTTCTTTGAAACGGCCGAGTCTTCTAGAACTGGTCGAACAACGCAAACAAGGAATAGTTGGCTGACAATCCAAGAAGGGTACGCTCCCCGTCAATCGTGATACCAGCTCATCGACTTTCTTCTTTTTCGCGCCCGGGACTCAGCGTTCATGTTGAATCTCTTTGAGTTCTCTTGTGAGCTGGTTGACTGTGGTGATGCGTGCGAAGCGGCGTCGTAGGGCGTATTCTGTGCGTTCACGTATGGCGTCGACTCCGAGTTCTTCGCCTGGCTTGTCCCAGTTCGGGATTGGAAAGGTCATTGTTGCTTCGGTGACAAAGTCTACCGCGTAGCCCAAGTCGGCAGCGATCCTCGCAGTTGTCTCGCAGCACTGCTCAGTCTGTATGCCTGCGATGCTGACGCGCCTCACGCCCTTTTCGATCAAATACGGTTGCAGTGTGGTGCTTGTGAAACAGTTGCGCGTGTTCTTGACCATCACAGGCTCGTCTGGTCGCGGCTTGAGAAAGTCCATCAGCTTGAAAGATGGGCTGTCTCTTGCAAACCCTTCATCCTTGTCAGTGTGCAAGAAGAATACGACCGGCAAATGCGCGGCTCGGTAGGCTTCGATTAACGCAGCTACATTCTTCTCGAAAGCTGGGTTGCTACGTCGCTCCCATCGAGGGCCAGCCTTGAATGAGTCCTGTGCGTCGATCACCAATAACGCTGACTGCGAAACAGGGACCTTGTTGGAGTCCAGCATGGCCCCTTCATTGAAGGCATCTTCAGTTCAACATTGCGGTTAGGATTCGGCGTCTAATATCGTAAGCAAGCATTCTGGAAGGTTTGCTTGGGATAGAACTAGTGAGTCTTTTGTGTGTAGATAGGAAAATCTGATATTCAGAGAAAGGGCACCTTGGGCAGCGTCTTGAAGCCGGCACGCATAGTTGCGAACCTCGTTGGACTAATGCTGTTCGTCCAAGTCATCTTGGGAGGCAGTGCCGTCTTCGGGTACATCGACGTCCTGTATCACCTGGTCTGGGAGTTGTGACCTTTGGAGTTCTCATCATAGCAACAGTTTATGCTGCGATGGAGCTGGGTTCGAAGTCAACCCTGTTCAGAACGGGAATAGCAGCGATAGCTGACTACGTCGTCCAGATAATTCTAGGATTTGTCGCTCTTGGAACAAACAGTGGTGTTGTGATTATTGTTCACCTTACAAACGCGTTTGTACTGGGCGTCCTCGTTACGTATCTGATCAGCTTCGCCGACAGCGCCGAAAAAGCATCTGCCCACATATTATCACAAACTCAAACCGTACGGTGAAGGAACATGGTCGCTTTTCCTTAGAATCAAAGTTCAGCCAGAAAAGTGACTCCATCCAGAGATTCCTAGGAACGAACTCCTTATCCTAGCTGGATTGCCGGTAATCTGATCGAGGCCTGTCTTTGGTTAGCGGTGAGATGTTTCTCGGCGGGTTCGCGAGCGGTTTCCTTGCGAAAGGATTCCACATCGGATACGGGTCGTACTTTACGACAAACAGAGTGATTGGCATAGACCTGGGCAGTGGGGGCGGTGGAGCACTCGGAGGCACTATGGCCGGATTCATCGACGGTCAGCTTATGCCAACTGTCTCTCAAGAGGAGAGCGACAAGGTGAGCGGACAGCTCGAAGGGATGAAAGAGTTTGATATCGCAAGGGATCACATTAGCCGAATAGAAATCAAGAAACCTGGTCTGTTGTAATGGACATTCACAATAACGCCGAGTAACGGAAAGCCGGTAAAGATCACTCTGAGGCATCGGATAGCCTATGACAGAATCATGCAGCTGACCAGAGCCTTCAGTCCGGGACTAGTAGGCTCATCCTAGAACTCCGTTCTCATCGATGAAGAAGAGATCGCTGTCCAACCTGGGCGTTTTATCTCTCCGCTGTCTCCTCTCAAAACATGCTCCCTACTCGTCCTCAGTGTCCTCCTCGGGTTCCTCATCCTCGTCTTCGTCTTCATCGTCTCTCCCGTTAGCTTCGTCATCTTCCGAACTCATTCTTGTCTCGCCATCTCTCCATTTTTCACCCTGGCAGGGTGTCCTCTGGTTTTGTGTCGGATGAGCTCTTTAGCCCCTTCTGCCATTCGTTGGCCCTTTCAACCAGTCTGGTGAGGAAGGCTTCATCCTCCCGCGAGAGTTGTTCGTCATGTTCCACTTTTCCTTTGATCTTTTGGAGCCTAGACTCTTCTTCTCCGAGAGGGATCTCCGAATCTTCTATTATCCTGATTAGCGCGTGAGGTTGAATCCTTTCGGACATTCCGTTGCTCTTCTGCATCATATCCTTCCCTCCAGAATCCAACAATTCATTGTGCCAGTCATGTGCCCTTTAGTGCCCGAAGAGCGTTAAGTGTAATCCATGGATTAGATCGTCCTACTTCGCCGAGGCTCGCGTATATCGCTGGAGTCTCTGCCACGCTTCCACCCTTAGTGTAGACGTCAGCTGGATCAAGTTTCTCGTCTCTTAAAGAGCCCCACTTACCTGTTGTTGGGTCTTTTACGAAGTTCCGTCTCAGAGCCCGAACATACGACGCCTCCAACGGCCACGTTCCATCGGCGAGCCTCTTCGACAATAACAATCTTCGAGCGTCACTCATCCGCTCGTCTCTGCTGAACCCTAGCTTGGACAAGACCCTCAACCCATGTAGAATATCGTAGAAGTAGAACATTGGAAAATGCAGCTGGGTCCACTCCGGCCGGATGACATTCCCTGTCTTGTCACTCTTGTAGAGCCGATGGATCAGCATGAACTCGGCAGCCCGTTCAACCGCCTCCCGTCCTCCCCGCGGCCATTTTTGCCGGTCGAGCGTTGAGAAGGCCCACAACGGCTCGATTGTTGACATGAAAGAACTATGATGAACCGCTTCTCCGTTCCTATAGTCCTCAGTCTCGCAGTTCCAGCCACCATCCTCCCGTTGATACTTGACCAACCACTCAAACATTTCACGAACCCTGCGATCGTCGCCATATCCAAACGCTGCAAGTGTCCGCGCCATGTTTCCTGTTATGCATGGCTCCCAGACTGCGCGCCAGCCTCGTAGGTCGTCGTCAGGATATTTCGGCTGAGGCCAAGGCCGATCCTGTGCGTCCATGACTTTCAAGAAATATTCGCATGCTTTTCGGATCGAAGGATGCATGCCAGGCACGCCAATCTCCGCTAGCAATATCAACGGCCAAACGGTTGCCGTCCATTTCGGCCAATAGACGTCTTCTGCAGATCCCCAGTATCCGTCAGAGTGTTGTTCTCTCAGATACTCAGCTACAGGGGTCCAAGACACGATGTGCTCTCGAGCCTGCACGACCTCGTCGTCAGTTTCTTGCTTGCCTAGAATGTCCCTAAGGGTCCAGTATAGAACCGCCGGGTTCTTGCTGTCCAGCAGCCATTCCACTGCCTTGTGCTGCTTCGTGACTTCGACGACGGATGTCGACTAGTAAACCTCAGATATCTAGCGACATTTGTACCTGGTTGATTAAGTGTGACCCATCCTCCCACGCGGTGTGACTGGGCGACCCTCAGCAACAATCCACTGATGATTCGATATCATGACAGAGAGTGGGGCGTCCCGGTGCACGATGACGGGGTGCTTTTCGAGTTTCTCACGCTGGAGGGTGCACAGGCAGGACTCACATGGCAGACGATCCTGAACAAACGTGAAAATTATCGCAGAGCATTCCACGACTTTGACCCTGCGAAAATCGCTCGCTACAAGAACAGAGATGTCAAGCGTCTACTTGGCGACCCAGGCATCATACGTAACCGTCTCAAGATCGAAGCGACCATCACGAACGCCAAACAGTTTCTGATTAGGCAGAAAGAATTCGGGTCCTTCGACAAATACGTGTGGCGGTTCGTTGGCGGTAGACCGATCAAACATGAGTTTAGCTCGCTCGGCCAGGTTCCTCCGACCAGCAAGGAGTCCGATGGAATGAGCAAAGAGCTACGCAAGAGAGGCTTCAGATTTGTCGGTCCAACAACCTGCTACGCGTTCATGCAGGCGGTTGGAATGGTAAACGACCACACTACGAAATGCTTCAGATATACCGCCGTCTAGACGGTAGCTTCCCTGTTCGGCGTTCGCCTCATCTTCGGCGAAATGAACTAGGTGCGTCTAATTCGCTGTACACATCAGTGCATTCCTAGTTCAGATTCAATCTCTAAGTCACGCGTTTCTCACTTGAATCATGCTCTCTGAGGATTCAACTGTGTACAGTTGTAGACGCGGTGCTTATTCTGGCCGGGTCCTGTGACATCTGGGACGGGTACGGTTATGGATCCATACATCAATTCTCAGCCCTATTCTTATCACGATGTAAACACGAATACGAACCAGAGCGTGTTCCAGAGTGGGGCCGTCCCCATAAATTATTCTTGAGTCAAGTCTCAAGTTCGTAGGCAGAGTTTGCTGAGCATTCGCAAAATTTGCGAGGCAAGGGGCGGCAAGTGGGGTAAGTGCGATAGCTGGATCTTTCTATATCACCAGCTATCCCGATGGACTCCATGAGCAGGAACCTTTTTTATTCGCAATGATCGCGCAAGAGGATCATGGCGGCATCTACTTCTCATCCTCTACTCCGGCAAAGAAGGGTCTTCGCGCTTTTAATGACACTCTTGGTGCTCGGCTCAAGCCTCTTCCTATTATCACCTAAAGTGACGGCGTCCACGCGCGTGCCACACTCTCAGATACTAATCAGTGGGAATTCTGAATTCATTGCAGCGAACGGTGTGATCGGAGGAACTGGCACGGCTTCTGATCCCTATGTGATCCAGGGATGGAACATAACCGTGTGTTGGCGGTGCCCGTATTACGGAATTGAAGTTGCAAACACAACTGCGTACTTCAGAATTTTCAACGTGACCGTATCTTCACCGATTACTGCACAGCCAGCAACCGGTATCCTCCTGAACAATGCGACAAACGGTAGGATAGACAACTCAGTCGTCCAGGACGAGAGTATCTTCTGTTGCGGCGGGATTATTGTGGAGTCGTCAAGGAATATAGTTGTCAACGCGAACAATGCGGAGGCGGGAAGTTGTAACAATTTCAGTTCTTGCAGCACCTACGATACTGTTGGAGCTTACGGGAGTACCAACGTTACCATCTCTGGCAACAGCATACGAGCCGATACGTCTGGCAACGTCCTCGGAGTCAGAGGTTCGTCGAACGTGAGCATATTAGACAATACAATCCTCATGAACGGTCTCCCCCCGATTGGGGCTCCGTGGGCATCGAGCAACGGAATCGTGGTATCCTCCTCTGGAAATGTTAAGATCTCTCAAAACAGTGTCCGCGATTCCGCCTGTTCAGCGTACTCGCCTGCCATGTCGATGATAGTAGGAGGATCGAACAGTGTTCAGATCTTTGGAAACAACATAACCTCGTCCTATTCCTGCGGCTCTGGGATAGTTCTTCAATCAGCGACTGGAAGCCTAGTCTACCACAACAATCTCGTCAACAATTCGGTCCAGGCATCTGACGATAATCCGGGCAAGAACCAGTGGGACAACGGATATCCAAGCGGTGGTAACTTCTGGTCCGACTATAAGGGAGTGGATAATTGTAGCGGACCCCAGCAGAACATCTGTCCAAATCCTGACGGGATAGGAGATACACCCTACGCATTCAGCTCAGCCCAGGACAACTATCCTTTGATGACGCCCTTCGCCGCGGATCCTCCCGCTACCGGTTCTGGAGGAGGCGGCGGCCGAGCCCCCCTCCGAGCCTAGAAACAATAGTCTCGCACAGCTCAGACAGCTATGCCCCTCTCGAAATCTTTGGAAACCTTTGAGTTCTCTCTACACGAAACCCTCTTTCTGCCCCTCATCGACGCGGAAAGTCTATGAAATACCGAACACTAAACAGGACGAGCGCACAACAAGCCGAGATCAAAAATCCGGGCGTGCGATTTGAGGTCGCAACATTTTCACGCTGACCTCAGCGCTTGATTCACGATTTCCAAAACGCCTGACCAGCCGGCTTTACGCCCTGACCTGTAAAATTCGCCCAGAACGATTTCAAGTGGCGGAACCCTCCTCCAGAAAATCTCAAAAGCAGTTGATCCCCGCGACACAGAACTGCTCTTCACGTCCCTGATCTTAGACTTGGAGAAGGGATTGTGAAATCGAACTTGAAACAGGTCTTGAAACAAGTATAGCTGGAACGGGAGCTGAAATCTCTCTGAAACTATTCCAGAAAAAAGATTTGAAGACAATATCGCGAATCTTTTCTAGCCCCCCGGGCCTACTTGAGTCTCGCGACGCAGGCGACAACCGATGGGTGGCGTGTCGGCCGTAACCCACCTTCTGTTCCTAGCAGCATCTGTCTAATCGGGGAACCCGCGCCTCAGGCGGAGCTCATAGGCGTCTACATCCCCTTTCACAGCGCAATGGGAGCCCGTTTCATCCCGCGTCCAGCCCTCCATCCGGGACGCCCGGGAGAACATCCCATCATCGTCACACGGTACCGGGACGGGTATCGTTTCTGCGCTCCCACACAGGCTCTCGCCTGACACGTTACGTGTTGCGCTTCCGCCTTGTGGGTGGAGTTTCCTC
>Ga0209804_1000979_pt1 | contig 19710 bp, 18 predicted proteins | sample GraSoiAngelo_139_FD_185896 | JGI IMG/M metagenome (GOLD analysis project Ga0209804, IMG submission 185896) | Grasslands soil microbial communities from the Angelo Coastal Reserve, California, USA - 14_0929_12_20cm (SPAdes) (version 2) | ecosystem: Environmental > Terrestrial > Soil > Grasslands ... | reverse complement strand
GTTCTTTCGCTCGCACAAATCGACCAGAAACTCGACGAGCTTACGGCCGCGGGCGGTGTGCAGATTTTGATGCAAGGCGGGCATCATCCGAAATTGCTGTTCAGCTGGTATGTCGATCTTCTGCAGCACATCCGAAAAAAATATCCGCACATCAACATTCATGGATTCAGTCCGCCGGAGTTCCAGCATTTCGCGGAAACTTTCCGAATGCCACTGCGGGAAGTGATTTCCGAATTCAAAAAGGCGGGACTCGGATCGATCCCCGGAGGCGGCGGCGAGATTTTGGTCGATCGGGTGCGCAAAAAAATTTCGCCCTTGAAAATTAACAGCGACCAATGGCTGGAAGTGATGCAAGTCGCGCACGAGCTCGGTTTGAAATCGAGCGCGACCATGATGTTCGGTCACGTTGAGACCATCGAAGAACGGATCGAACATTTGCAACGAATTCGCGATCAGCAGGACCGGAGCGGCGGATTCACCGCGTTCATCTGCTGGACGTTTCAGCCGCAACACACGGTCTTAAAAGTGAAACAGCCGACCGGCGTGGCGGAATATTTGCGGATGCAGGCGCTGGCGCGGATTTTTTTGGACAATATCGACAACATCCAGAGTTCTTGGGTCACGCAGGGACCCGGCATTGGGCAGGTGGCGTTAAAATATGGCGCCAACGACTTCGGTTCCGTGATGATGGAGGAGAACGTGGTGAGCGCGGCGGGAACGACTTTTCATCTGGACGCGGAAAAGATCGAGGCCCTCATTCGTGATGCCGGTTATGAACCGCGCCGACGAAATAATTGTTACGAACTGTTGAACTGAACGGACGCTGGCGCTGTCTATGACAGACCCTCGCCACTCTCGAAGAAAATCCCGCCTTGACGATAGCCCGCTTCTCCTCTAATTGCCGCGTGTCCCGCGCCAGTTTTTATGCTGCGCGGGATTCGGCATCTTGATTTATGAGAGAATTTCGGGGATCGGCAGAGGGCTGGGCGGTGGCGATGTTTTTCGTGACCTGCGCAGCGTTGTTCGCGCCGGCGAGCGCACACGCGCAACAAGGACCACCGATCATACGCTCGATCGACGTGCAATATTCCGGCCCGGCGACAGTGTCGAAGGAAGCGATTCTGGCGCAAATCAGGACAGCGGTCGGTCAGCCGTATTCTGATTCGACGGTCGAAGACGACATTCGCAATCTTTACAAGACGGGGACCATTCAAAACGTGCGCATTTTCGCACAGCCGGAGGGCGACGGCGTGAAGGTGATCGTGGCCGTGCAGACCCGGCAGGTGCTGCGCGAACTGGTTATCGATGGTGCGCACCGTGTGAAAGCAAAGAAGCTTCGCAAGGAGATTGGCGTGAAGCTCAACGCACCGGTGAACGAAGACGATCTGCAAAAAGCGCGGCAAAAAATTATCGATAGTTATCAGAGCAAAGGTTTCACGGATATCGCAGTGGATTTCCGGGTCGAGCCGATCGACGAGAGCCGTGGCACGGCGCGCGTGATTTACACGGTGAAAGAGGGCGTGAAAGGAGCGGTGAAACAGATCCGCTTCCAAGGCAACAAGCATTTCAGCGAGCGAATTTTACGCAAGCAAATGAAGACTCGCGGAAAAACAATGATCTCGATCATCGATAAATCAGGGCGATTGGACGAGGTCCAATTGCAACAGGACCTCGATAGCATCAAAGAGTTTTATCAAAACCACGGCTATATCGACGTGGACGTGCAAGAGGTCGGCCGGGAGCGAAAGAACGGGCCGCTGGTTATCACGATCGGAATCAAAGAGGGGACTTTATATCACGTCAACAAACTGTCTTTCACCGGTTACAAAGAAACGACCGAGGAGAAAATTCGTAAGGTCATCAAAACAAAAGAGGGCGCCGTCTACTCGCCCAAACAATTGCACGACGATGCGAAAGCGATCGCGGATGCCTACGGCCGCGGGGGATATGTCGATCTTGTGATTCTGCCGCAAGGGGCTCCGGCCGGGGCCGGCTTGATCGATGTTCATTACAAGATCGAGGAGGGCAATCGGTCATTCGTGGAGCGGATCAACATTGTCGGAAACACGCGCACCAAAGATAAAGTGCTTCGCCGCGAAATTCTGGTCGCCCCCGGCGATGTGTTCGACACCGTGCGAGTCGAGACGAGCAAGAAACGCCTCGAAAATCTTGGTTACTTTTCCAAAGTCGACACCTATCCGGAAGAAACCGGCGTCGAGGGCCGCAAAGACCTGGTGGTCCAGGTGGAAGAAAAACGAACCGGTTCGCTCAACTTCGGGGCCGGCTACAGCACGGTTGACAGTTTGATCGGATTCGTGGAGTTGACGCAGGGTAACTTCGATATCACGAATTGGCCCGGATTAACCGGCGGCGGTCAAAAATTTCGGGCGAAAGCACAGATCGGCAGCCAGCGGAAGGACTTTTCAGCCGGCTTGACCGAACCCTATTTCCTCGACCGGCGGCTTTCGCTCGGAGGCCAGGTATTTTACTCGGAGGCCACCTATCTGAGTTCTGTCTACAGCCAGCGCAACTACGGCCTTTCAATCGAAGCGCGGAAGCCAATCTATTCCTGGATCTACGGAGTGCTCGGCTACAGTCTGCAAAACTACGAGATCTACGATTTGTCCAGCGGCGTCTCGCCGCTAATTCGCGCGGAAGAAGGCACAACGACAAAAAGCATGGTGAGCACCGGTCTGGTTTGGGACCGGCGCGACAATCCATTTTTAACTCGGCGCGGCGAGCGAATTTCGATTTCGCCCTTTGTGACCGGCGGTCCGCTGGGCGGAAACGAGCAAATTTACGGAGTAGATTTCGGAGCGACTAAATATGTCCGGGTTTGGAAAGACGTTATCCTTTTGGCGGATGTCGAGGCTGCCACCGTGGACGTGTGGGATAAGTCCGAAACAAAATCAATTCTGGGCATTTCCGGACTGGTATTCGATGCTAACGGCAAACCCGTCATTAACCCCATAACAATGAGCCAGGAGATCGTGAACAATATTCCAACGGAGGTCTCAAACGTGCCAATCTACGATCGTTTGTATCTCGGAGGCTCGAATAATTTGCGCGGTTTCAAATTTCGCGATATCGGACCGAAAGATTCGAACAATCAACCGATCGGCGGCCAGTCAATGGCCCGCGCGACCGTCGAAGTAAGTTTTCCTATCATTGAAAAGGCCCGTGCGGCCGTCTTTTACGATTGCGGTTTCGTCAACCCCGATCCCTGGGATTTCACTCCTGAGACAATTGCAGTGCCACGGGGCGTGAATGCGCAGGCGAGTGCTATCTTCTTCGGACGGCCAGTCACCCCGCGGCGCACTTTCGATAGCTTCGCCTCTGACTTCGGGTTCGGGCTTCGCCTCGATCTGCCGATTGGACCATTGCGACTCGATTACGGGTTTCCGATTGACACAGCTGGGAACAGTAAACACGGCCATTTCAACTTCAGCGTCGGCTACCAGTTTTAATCCAATATTGGCACTTGCGGTGTGGCCGGTTTCCGACGACTTATTTAGCCCTCTTATGAAAAAATTGCTATCTTTGACGCTGGTTTCATTGCTCGTCCTGCCGATCGCGGCGCGCGGGCAAGGAACCTTGAAAATCGGGACGGTCGATATGAACCGCACCTTCCGGGAATACAATAAGACCAAGGACGCCGAGGCGAAGATCAACGACGCCAAGAATCAGGCGAAGAAAGAATACGACGAACGGGCAGACGCCTACAAAAAAGCGCTCGACGATATCAACAACCTCAACAAACAACTTGAGGCCCCAGCCTTGAGCGCCGACGCCAAGGCCCAAAAAGCCAAAGAGCGGGACGACAAGATTTCAAACATCAAGAACATGGAGCGCGAGATCACCGAGTTTCGGCAGACTCGCGAACGTCAGCTTCAGGAACAGGCGCTGCGTATGCGCGAAGGCATCGTCAAAGAAATTACCGACGTCGTCCTGGACAAAGTGAAAACGAGCAGCCTCGACCTGGTCTTCGATAAATCCGGCAACAGTCTCAATGGCGTTCCGGTCCTGATGTATTCTCGCGACAGCGTCGATTTCACCAACGACGTGATCACGGTCTTGAACAAGCCAGGCCGGGCCAGCTCAGTAACGATTGCAACCAGTCCGAGCAAGGAAGGAACAAGCCCGTCCGCCACGCCGAAGAAGCCTTAACGGAAATTCGCGAATTAAGGAACACACGCGGGAAAGGACCTGGCGTGTGTTTTTTGCGTACGGATTCAAAATTTACGATTACGTTTCGGGTGGATTCGGAGCGAACGTGAATTCAAAGGAATACAAGCGAACTCGGTCGCCTGGATGCAAAACTGCGCTTATCTGTTTGATCACTTTCCTGTCGCTTGCCTTCGTTGGAATTGGACAAGCGGCGCCGAGTTGGGAATCCACGCTGACCAAAGATCCGCCGGGTAATTTTCCGGAACTCCGGCCGGTTCGCGCTACATACCATTTCGGCTGGTCCGGATTTACTGCGGGCACCGGGGACACGCACTTCAGCAAGACCGCTGATAAATATTTTCAACTCGAGGCCGCCGGTCGCACGATTGGTCTCGTCCGCGCCTTGTGGAAATTAGACGCCAGTTACCGCGGCCTGGCCGATGCCGAAACATTGCGTCCGATCGAAAGCAAGCAGACTGAGATTTACCGCAAAAAAAAGCTAATCACCGATCTTACCTTCACCAATTCCGGCGTGGCGCGCGCGCGAACTGAAGGGGCCAGTGCCGAAGCAACGAAGACCAAACCGTTCAATTGGTCCGGTTTATTTGATCTGCACAGCGCCCTGCTTTACCTGCGGAGCCAGCCACTCAATGACCGCAGCGTTTATCGCATCGTTGTTTATCCCGCCACGTCGGCTTATCTGACGACAGTCACCGTGCTGGGACACGAGCGAGTATCCGTTCATGCGGGAACATACAATGCGATCAAAATCGATCTTCAGCTCAAGCGTATCGGTAAGAACCTTGAACTGGAACCGCATCGCAAATTCCGGCGCGCGACGATCTGGATTTCGGACGATGCTAATCGCATTCCACTTCGCATCGAAGCGCAGATTTTTGTCGGCACCGTGTTTGCCGAACTGCAAACGGTGCGTTTCGATCAGGATAAAACTTAAGCCAAACGATCGCGATCTTTTCCCGAGATCGATCCGCCGCAGGACGGATTCGCCGTAGCGAACAATCAGCGGTCGGGAATCCATTCGCCGCGCACCGGCGCTTGTCGCCACGGACGACGGCGCGGCACGTAAACCGGCGCGTTGGCGCCGGGTAACAGTTCAAGCGCGGCCAGCGTTTCCAAGTCGAGTCGACCGGTAACGGGAAGCCGGACCCGCGCCTGATAGGCACGCAACGAAAATTCCAAATCGGAGCCGGCGTTTCCGTCGATCGCGCCGCGATAGAGTCCGCGTCGCGCCAGAATATTTTGGGCTGAAATAATCACATTGCGCTGAACCTGCGGCGGCACTGCTTCATACGGCGTGCCGGCAAAATTCTGGGCGGGACGCCCGGGAACGACATCATAATCCGGACGAGCCGGCACTTGTCGACTTTGGGGCGGTTCCGGAAACGGTTGGCCGGTCAACGGATTTGTCGGACCCGCGCTTTCCCGTGGTTCGGCGCGCAAATCCGAACTATCCGGTGTTGCCGGCACGGGAGATGGCGAGGCTTTGGCAATCGCGCGCGCACCGGAAGAATCGACGCCAAGAGACTTCGATGTCTCCTCATTGAGATCGCCCGTAATCTGGAGCCCGTTGCGAATCTGGTAGCGGCGAATCGCCGCGGTGGTGTCCGCATCTTTTGTTCCGGTAATTTCACCGTAATAGAAACCCTGGTCCTTCAGTGCCTGCTGCACATTCTGGATCGCTTGGTCGGCCCAAAGCGGTCCGACCGAAGTGAGCAGAATTAAAATTGCGATCCGAAGTCTCATCTGATGTCGATGTTGCTTTGACGCCTAAATCTTCCCCCTATTCAGTCCCTGGGCCGGTCACGGCCAGGGGCAGTTGGCGCTCCTTCAAAACGTCGCGATAACGCAAAATCCCTTCGCTAATCGCGGCCGCCATTTGCTCGCGGTAATCGTTACTCTCAAGTTTCGCGATGTCCTCCTTGTTGCTAAGAAATCCGGCCTCCACCAACACCGCCGGTACCCCGACGTTAGCAATGACAAAAAGCTGTTCCGCTTTCGTTCCACGATCGGGCGCCTTCGTCCGGGCCACCATCGCTTCCTGAATGAATCGGGCCAGACTCTGGCTCGCCAACGGGGGCGATTCGGCCGCCGGCCCCTGGAAAAAAGGAATCCACGAAACCAGCCGCGGAGCCGGAGCAGCCTGATGTTCCGCGAAATAAGTCTCCACGCCGCTGACCACTTTCTTTGCCTCGTTGAAATGGATGCTGACAAAGATGCAATCCCGCGCGCGATTCGTAACCGCGGCGCGGTCCGCCAGCGAAACATAACTGTCGCCGACCCGCGTCATCAAAGTAGCGAGGCCCTGGGCTTGAAGTAATCGATCGACTCGTTGTGCCACATCGAGCGTCAAATCTTTTTCGAAAATCGCGCCGCACATGGCGCCAGAATCCTGGCCACCGTGGCCGGGATCGAGAACAACCAGCGTAAATGGCGCAGGCGCGGCCGTGTGTCGCACCGAAGCTGCCGGCCGCGGAATGGAAAGGATTTGCCACCAGACGAACGATGCGACCATAAGCGAAAGTCCGAGCCACGCGACAATGTTTTTCACTGTCCCGCCGAAGCCGAATCGCGCTCGAAACATCGTCAACATTGAAGGCTGGAGCGCAGCTCTTCGTCCGGTAAAATTCGATAACGAATCGCGCTCTTAGTGTCGCGTTCGAGCACAGCCGCTTCAATTCCGGCACCGGCAAGTTGCTCATCCCGATGTTTGCGGACAGCGGCGGGGTCCGGCAATTCTTTGCTCGCGTTTTCTCCCATCGCCATTCGGCCAACGCTCCATGCATCCAGCGCCGTGTTGACCGCATCCGGCAGCGCCGCATCGGTGACGTGCGCTTTTTGCAAAAACTTTTCCATCAGTTCGGCCGACTGGCGCGTTCCACTCAAGACCGCGAATCGCTGTCGCGGCTGTGCCGTTAAACCATCAGCCGCGATCGCGCCATCATAATCGATTCGCAAAAATAAATCTTCTTTCGGACTCGAACCGATTTCCGCGAAAAGAAGCCGCGCCAGATAGGGCGGACCATAAACCTGTTCGAACGCGCTCTTCATCACCGGACTGAGCGAATAATGGGCGAGACGGCGCAAGGAGACATCCGCGGCCGATCGCGTGAAACCCTCGGTGCTCGCCAGTTCAATTGCCGCCATTCGCAATCGCTCGATATCGCCCGGATGGCCGATCGCCCCCATCGCGATCCGGTCGTAAATCTCAAAAATCTTTTGCCGCGCACGGCCAAGAGTCACGAAAAGAATTCCATCGCGATATCCGACTGCCGCGATCGGACTGCCGGCCGCCAGCTGTGTTTCGATGTACTCGCGCCGATTCGCGATCGCTTCCACCCAACGATACGGTTCTTCGATCATGCCACGTTTTGTCTGAACACCGCCGCGATCTTTTCTTCCGGCAAAGTGTTAATCCCGTCGCGTGAAACAATTTTGATCAGCGGGAAAATTTTCCCGCTCCGATCGACCCCGCCGGTGGAAGTGTCCGCTTCCGCCGCCGTGTCGAGCGCTCGTAACGCGATCGCAATCGCTTCGTCCTCGTTCAGCTGCTGTAGCTTTTTGCCGCCCCAGTTGTTTTCGTAATAGAGAATGCCGCGCACCGCCGGCGAACCGGAGCCGGTCGCGGCATAATCGGTTACTTCGAATTGCGCGCCCATCGCGTCGTAAAAATAAAGACGCGCTTCCGGTTTTGAATTTCCATCGTAAGTCGCGAAGATCGGCACGACCACGCCGACGCCTTGCATCACGAAACCAAAGTTATCGCGCAACAACTTGGAAAGGGCGCGCACTTTCCCGTCAACGCTCATTTCCTGCAATTGGGTTCGTCGAAAATATTGAAACGAATGTTCGAGCACGCGCGCCATTTCCCAGGCCGTGGCCGGCACGCCGGCAATCGCCATGATCGAATGACGATCGATCTCGAGTACTTTGTCGGCGCGATCATAAACCACAGTGTTGCCCGCGGTCGCACGACGGTCACCGGCTACCAGCACGCCACCCGCAAATTTAAGAGCGAGGATAGTCGTCGATTCCGTCGGAACAAATGGATGATGCCCAGCGGCAGCAGTTGGCTCAGGCGCGATTTGGAGCAAACCTTTACGCCGCAAGACCGCAGGGAAATCTTCACTCGCTCCCGAAAAGTTCGGATCGAGCGCCAAAGGCGGCTTGTCCATTATTGACCGGTGCGCTGGCGGTAGCGCTTCGACTGGTTCGGATCCACCTTCCGCATTTTTTTCAGTAAATCTTTCGTGTCCGGCCGGGAAATATCGGGCGAGCGTGGACCACCTTCGTCTCCCTGCTTCGGACCCCACGGAGCGGGGTCAAACGGCTTTTGCACACGCTCCGGCATGGCAAAAAATTTAAGGAGAAATGCTAAGAAGGCAAGCTGACGCGCGTCTAGGCCCCGCTTGCCACTGAGAGCGGCTGATGCCAAAATCGAGGTTCGATGAAATCGTTCTTCGGACCAGTCCTTGCCGCATTTGTTTTCGTCGCTCTCGCCAGCTCGAACAGCTTCGCCCAGACTTTAGGAGCGACCCCGAAGGCTACTGCGACTCAAACTGCTGCGAATCAAACCGCCCAACTTCAGGAGCTGACCAAAAAGATCGACGAGCAAAATGCGAAGATCGACATGCTTTCGCAGCAAATCCTGAAGCTCCAGTTACAGCTGTCCAATCAACGCCCTGGCGTCATGATTGGCGAAGGCGCGCCCTCGACTTCAACATCTACCTCGACGACACCGACATCCACTCCGGCGCCGGCAGAACCATCGGCAAAGGCCGGCGATGGCAACAGCCACGTCGTTGCCCGCGGCGAAACGCTCACATCCATCGCAAAGATGCACAACGTTAGCGTGAGCGACCTGCAAAAATTCAATCACATCGACAATCCTTTGAAGTTGCAGGCTGGCCAGACACTCTTGATTCCGCCATCGCCGATACCGTCGCCATCTTCTTCGGGCGAATAATCGATGGAGGAAGCCTCCAGTCATCTCTGGTTTTTGCGCAAACACCAGGGCGGCTCCGTCTTCGGCCCGATTTCGTTCGATCAACTTGCGGGTTGGGCTTCGTCCGCTCAAGTGGCGCCGCAAGACGTCGTTTCGACTGATCAAGAAACGTGGTTGAAAGCGCCGATGGTGGCGCAACTCGGCATGGACTGGTTGGTCGAATTGACGAGCGAACATTATTACGGACCAACCACCGTCGGCGCGATTCAGGAATTCATTCGGCTCGGCGATATCAACCCCGACACTTTCGTTATCAATTCGTGCGACGGATCTCGACGGCAGATTCGTGAAATGCCTGCGCTCTTTAAAACAAACGCGACCGGCTCGAAGGCGGGCGCAGCCGAAGCTGTGAGCGAGCCCGCGGCAGCCGGCATTTCAATTCGCCTTCAAGAACGCATCCGCGATCTCGAACAAACATTGCGCGAAGAACGCCGCGCTCTAGCCGAAGCCGAGCAGCGTTACGAAAAGCTGGAAGGAAAATACAACGCGCTCCTCCAACGCAACAGTCCGACCGCTTAGATCGACATCTGTTCATCCGGTGAAGTCACCGGCGCTTCCTCCAGATTCGATGCCGTGTCGACGATTTCGCGCGGCGACTCGAGCAAACTCTGCTCGCACAACCGCGCGTATTTTCCGCCGTGCACGATCAGCTCCTCATGCGTGCCTCGCTCGATGATCCGGCCGTGATCGAGAACGAGGATCTGATCGGCCCGCACAATCGTCGAAAGCCGATGCGCGATCACAATTGACGTTCGGTTCGCCATCAAATGTTCGAGCGCTTCCTGAATCAAACGCTCGGTCGCGGTGTCGACGCTGGCGGTCGCTTCATCCAGAATCAAAATCGGCGGATCCTTCAGCAACGCGCGCGCGATCGAGAGCCGTTGTTTTTCCCCCACGCTCAATTTCACACCGCGCTCGCCGACCACGCTTTCCAATTTATCCGGCAGGCGCTCGATAAACTCGCGCGCATTGGCCGCTCCGACCGCGCGCCACAGCTCCGCATCAGTCGCACTCGGTTTACCCATCAAGAGGTTTTCGCGAATTGAGCCGTTGAAAAGAAAACTTTCTTGGGTGACCAGGCCGATGTTCTCCCGCAGCGCGCGAACGCCGTATTCGCGAATCTCTTTGCCGTCGACATAAATGTGGCCATCGCCCTCTTTCAGTTCGTAAAAACGCGGCAGCAAACTCACCAGGGTCGATTTGCCGGCACCGGTCGCGCCGACCAGCGCAATCGTTTCGCCCGGATGCGCATGCAGCAAAATATTCTTCAGTGCCGGCAAACCTTCGGCATAACCGAAATTGACGTTTTCGTAGCGAATGTCGCCGGCTACGCGCACCGGTGTGTAATTGTCGACCCAGCCGGGTTCAGTCGGCTCGTCCAAAATTTCAAACACGCGTTCGCCTGCGGCGCGGCCGGCCTGCACGAGTTGGTTCAATTGGTGAAGGCGACTGATCGGATCGTAAAGAAATGCCGTTAGCATCAGGAACGCGACCAAATCGCCAAGCTGCATCGCGCCGCTGAGCACGGAGTAACTTCCAAATGCGAGCACGATGACAGCGCCGATCGCTTCAAACATCGACATCGACGGTGAGTAAAGCGCCCAGACCCGCATCACCACGAGAGTGGCGTGCCGCAATTGATCGCTTACGCGATTAAACCGCGCGTGTTCCTCTTTTTCGCGCGCGAAACTTTTGATTTGGCGAATCCCAGACAGATTATCGTGGAGAAGCGCGTTCATCGCCGACGCCGCCCGGCGTTGCAGTCGATAACGCCGATGCGCGGTCAACGTGTAGGTCAACGCGCCCGCGATCAGGAACGGGAACGGAATCAGCGCCAGTAACGCGAGCTTGGTATTGAAATAAAACATGACGCTGAGAACGATCACGACTTGCAGCACCGCAACCACACCCTGTTCGATTCCGTCGATCAGCACGCGCTCGACTGAATTCACATCTTCAATCACCCGCGTCATCAAATCGCCCGTCGCGCGATTGTCGAACCAGCGCAGCGGGAGCAATTGAATGTGCGAATACAAATCACTCCGCAAATCGAAGATCACCCGCTGCTCAAATGTGTTGTTTAGAATGATGCGTAGCGTGTTGAAGCCGTGCTGAAGCAGAAACGCGACGAACGCGAGTAAAACCAGCGGCATCAATTTTTCCGGATGATGCTGAAGCACGACGTCGTCGATGATCCATTTGGTCACGCCCGGAAAAACGATCACCATCAACGTGCCGATGATGGCGCAGCCGAGCGTGCCCAGCGCCAGCGCCCGATATCGCTTCAAGTAACCAAACACGCGCCAGACCGTTTTCATTTAGCCGAACAACGTCCCGCGTTCGCGCATCACGCGCAACTCACAGCCGATCGCCGGAATGTTTATGTCGATCTTTGAAGGTGAGCTCGGCTATGCCGGATTTGTCGAGTTCGCCCAAACCTTCCGCGATCATCCGGTCGTATTGTTCCTTGGTCGCGCGTGCGAGGGGGAGATCGAGACTGAGACTGCGCGCGAGCTCGAGCGCGATGCCGCTGTCCTTCGCGGCATGCGCGGCGGAGAAGAAACAACTGTGGTCGCGGTTCTGCATGTCTTCACCGTCGGTCTCGAGCACACGCGAGTTCGCGCCAGTCTGTGAAAAAACTTCGCGCAGCATTGTTAAATCAAGTCCAAGCGCGGCACCCAGCGCGAGTCCTTCGGCCAAACCGGCGGTGTTGATGTTCATCACCATGTTGACCAGCGCTTTCACCTTTGCCGCTTCGCCCGCTTTGCCGATGAAGCGCACGGTGGATGCAAGCTCTTTCAGAATCGGTTCGGCTATGCGAAAAGCTTTTTCGTTTCCGCCACACATCAAATAAAGTTTCCCTTCGCGCGCCTGGGTCATGCTCGAAGCCATGCATGCCTCCAAAGTTTCCGCGCCGGCTTCGTTTCCCAGCTTTTCAACGTCGACGTGCACCGGTGGCGAAATGGTGGCGCAGTTAATGAAAAGCTTTCCGCGCGCGTTCACGAGCAGATTGTCGCCAGTTCCGGAAAAAATTTGTCGCATCGCACTGTCGTCGGTCACGACGGTGAAGATCACGTCCGATTCCGCCGTTACTTCGGATAAATCTTGCGCCGCGGCGCAACCAAGTTCTGCAGCGAGACCCGTGGCCGCCTTGCGATTGGAATCGTAAACGGCGGTGACGTGTCCGCCTGAGGCGGATCGGTCCTTCAAACGCCGCGCCATGTTCGCGCCCATTCGCCCGACGCCAACAAAACCAATGTTCATAAGAATGAAATGGCGAATGGCGAATGGCGAAGTCCAAATGACGAAAACGCGGCTCTCGATCGTTGATTCGTCATTTGAGCATTCGAGCTTCTTTCGTCATTCGTGCTTCGTCATTTGGCTTGGCCTCAAACTTTGTCTGCAAAGAAGGGATTATGCTTCTTCTCTTCGCCCACGCTCGTCATCGGCCCGTGCCCGGGACAAATGATTGTCTGGTCGGGCAACGTCAGAATTTTCTCGAGATTATTTCGCAATGCGTCTTTGTAGGAAACGGTTCCGCCACCCATCGAGCCGGCAAAAAGCGAGTCGCCAACGATGGCAACCGGCCGGGCGAGACCAGTCACGACGAAAGTCATTCCGCCCGGTGAATGTCCCCAAGTCAGCCGCGCTTCGATGTCGATCTTGCCAACGCGAAATCGTTTTCCTTCGCCGATCTTTTCCGCGCCTGGCACCGGTTCGCGTTCCGGCGCGAAAACTTCGGCTCCCGTTTCTTCCCGCAGCCGTGGCAAGTCAGCCACATGATCGGAATGAGCATGTGTAAGCAAAATGAGGTTGATGCTCAAATTTTCTTTCGTCGCCAGCTTTAGCATGCCGGCGCAATCCGCGCCGGTGTCGACCGCGGCCGCTTCCCGGCTCGACGGGTCCCACACCAGATACGAATTCACCGCCGTGTCATGATAGCGCGTCGCGAACTGCGCGAGGCCCTCGATCTCTTCCATTTTCGGCGGCCGCCAGCTTCCGGTTGCCAATTCGCACAACGCCCGCGCGGCCAAGCCAAGCACCGGCGCGATGCGCAAGACCGTCAGCTCGTCGAATTCGCCTGCGCGCAATTTGCGCACGGTTTGAGAATTCACGCGCGCCTTTTCCACCAGCTGCGTGTCGGACAAGCCGAGGCCGCGCTGCGCTTTTCCGATGATGTCGGCAAAGTTATCTTCCAGTGGAATCATGGTTGGTCAGGTCGGGGCAAGGTCGACATGGAGATCGTCAATGCGCCGCCGAGCGAGATTCTCAAATACAGCGGCAACATCAATCACAGAAATCGATTGGCCGAGCTCGCGCTCCATTGACGTCAAAGCCACATCGTTGATTCCGCACGGGACGATATGCGCAAACGGCGCGAGATCGCCGCAAACATTCAAAGCGAATCCGTGCATCGTGATCCAATGCCGAATGCCGACGCCGATCGAAGCGATCTTGCGTTGATAGCCAATCCAAACGCCAGTGAGTCCATCGCGGCGCGCGCCGGCGATTTGGAATTCAGCTAAAAGATCGATCAGGATTTGCTCGAGCCAGCGCAAGTAGCGATGCAAATCCTGTCCGCAGCGGCGAAGATCGACAATCGGATAGCCCATGAGCTGTCCAGGTCCATGATAGGTCGCCTGGCCGCCGCGGTTGATCGCAAAAAGTGGATGCGGCAAATGCGCTCCGCCTAACAAACTCGATTTGTCCGGCGTACGCCCGATGGTGTAAACGGGTTCGTGCTCGAGCAAGAGCACTTCGTCGGCAGCGGCGCGATCTTCGCGCTTTCTCGCAACAATGTCTTCCTGGAGCGCAAGCGCGTCAGCGAATTTGATTTGACCGAGCCAGCTGATTCGAAGATCGCTTGTTACGCCGGAGGTTTGTGTAGGCGGGCTCATATCTGCGTCGCGCCGGGAATTCCCACCCGCACCGTTTCTTGCGCGCGCACATGCGTCAGGCCAATTGCCAGCGCGTCAGCTGCATCAGCATCCGGCGTCTCCGTTAAACCAAGAAGCGCGCGCACCATGAATGCGACCTGATCTTTTCCGGCGCCACCGCGACCAACCGTCGCTTGTTTGATTCGTGTCGGCGGATATTCAAAGACCGGCAATCCATTTTCGGCGGCGGCGAGAATGGCCGCGCCGCGCGCCGCACCGAGCAGAATCGCCGTCTTGTAACTCTGCACGTAGATAACGGATTCGAGCGCGCAGCAATCTGGCTCGTGTTCGCGAATCAACTCAATCAAGCGGTCGCGAATCGCGACGAGACACGACGACGAGCGGAGCGATTGCGCGTTGCGAATCGTTCCAAAGTAAAGCGCGCGCGTTTTTCCGTTGTTTGCATCGACAACTGCCACGCCGGTGTTGCGCAAGGAAGCGTCAATGGCGAGCACGCGCATTTTCAGTGACCGAAACCAAGCGCGAGAAAGACGCAGCCGGCAATGCCGAAAAGAAGACTGACCATCCAGAAGCCGCGTTTTCTCGTTAGCGCCGAAACGGCGGCAATCGCAATCGCGATTTGGAACATGGTCACGCCGCGCGCGAAAACTTCGTGTTGATGAAAATTGGACTTGGCTTCCGCCTGCTTGTGCTCGGCTTCGGTTTTTATTTCCTCCTGCTCTTTTTCATAGCGATCGCGCTTGGCGGCGTCGGATTCATTGGGCGCGGTCGAGAGCGCTATTTTCGCATCGAGCACGGTAGCTTTGATGCTCTTGGCCTGGTAATAACCCCATTGATCCGACGCTTCAATCTGGCTCATCATTGCTTCATTGGCGTGTTTACCGGAAAGAAGTCCGGCGATCGCAGCCAGAACGGCAAGGATAGCGGTGCTCAGTGCCACCCAGGAAATCCAAGTTTCGCCACTGTGTTCGGCGCTGTGATGGACGTGCTCCTGCAAATTTTCCAGAGGAACTTCAGCTTCTTCCATGCGCGCGTCCAATCTAAGATTCGCTATCGCACGTTCAAGACGGAATCGACAAGGCGACCGAGTGCGCCTTTATTCAACATCGAATCACCATGAGCGAAACGTGCGTTTGCCAAATCTGCCAGAAGCCGAAATCTCCGACTGAGGGGCAAATTGCCGAAGTAATCCGGCCATCACTGCTCGACTGCATTAAGAAACACCATTCGGAATGGGATGGTACCGGATTCGTTTGCTTCGATGACATCGGCGATTGCCGCAAAGAATACGTCAAGGAAGTGCTGCAGGACGAGATCGGAGAACTCTCCGCGCTCGATGAGGAAGTCGTCGAAAGCTTGCGGCAGCACGAGATCGTTTCCAGCGATATCGAGAAGCAATTCGAAAAGAAACTTACTTTTGGCGAACGCCTCTCCGATCGCATCGCCGAATTCGGCGGCAGTTGGAAATTCCTGATCAGCTTTGGCGCTGTCATCTCTGTCTGGATCGGCGCCAATGTCGTCTTGCTCGCCACCAAAGCCTTCGATCCGTATCCGTTCATTCTTCTCAATTTGATTCTCTCGTGTTTGGCCGCCGTCCAGGCGCCAGTCATTATGATGAGTCAGAACCGGGCCGAGGCTCGCGATCGCTTGCGCGCGGAAAACGATTACAAGATCAACCTTAAAGCCGAACTAGAAATTCGGCACTTGCACGAAAAAATCGATCACCTCCTGCGTCGCCAATACAATCGGCTGTTCGAGATTCAGCAGATCCAGATCGAATTACTCGAAGAACTTGGCCGGAAACGCCAAGATTAATTGCTTGATAGCGCGCAAACTGGACGAACGATGAAAATCATCGTCGCAATCGTCTTAAGCTTTTTTGTGCTGTTCTCTGCGCGCGGCGCAGATCCAAAAACGAACTGGGCGAACAACTGCATGCAATGTCACGGGCCCGATGGGAGCGCGAACACCAGCATGGGAAAAGCCCTGAATGCCAAGGACCTCACCAACGCCCAGATTCAGTCATCGTTCACCGACGCCGAAGCGGCGGCGGCAATCAAAGATGGCGTGACCAAAGACGGCATGACCAAGATGATCGCGTTCGGTGGCAAACTGAGCGACGACGAGATCAAAGCCCTGGTAGCTTACGTTCGCACCCTCAAGAAGTAATTCGCTCAAAATCGGGGTAGGAAAGCGCAACCAAAACAAGGTAGAATGGTTTGATTGGTGAGGTCGTGTTTATGAAAAAATCCCTGGCAGCCGTGGCGGTGGTGGCACTTGGCTTAGCTGGTAACGCAACGGTCAAAGGCAACGGAAACGCAGGTTCGAATTCTGGTGGGGCGGCGCCGCATCATAGCTCAACCGCAACACCAACGACGACGGTGGCGCCGCATTTCAACGGGATGCCACACTATTCCGGCGGCGCAATGCCGTACCGAGCGATTGTTAGTTATCCAAACGGCAATCGCACCCTGAATTATCCGCCAGTCGGCAATTCCGTATTACGTCATCAATTGCATTCGGGCGCGAACAGCCTCAATAGTGGTTACGCGCTTCAACGCGGCGGCAATTTGCATCAGACGGGCAATCTGCGTCAGGCCGGCAATTCGCGTCAGCCTTCCACACTAAACGCATTCGCCAAAAACAAGCTCGATCCGCAAACATCCACTCGTCTTCGCCATTGGACCGGGAACCGCGACAGCACTGCGCAAGCGCGATTGAACCACGCGAACAACTGTCACCATCACCATGGCTCTAATTGGTGGAGAAACCACTGCGTCGCCATCATCTTTTTCGACTGGGGCTGGTGGGGTTGGTATGACGGGTGGTGGTACCCGGCCTGGGGTTACGATCCGTACTCTTATTATGAGTACAACGAACCGATTTATGGCTACGACGGGCTTTCACCGAACCAGATCGTGGCCAGTGTTCAAGCGCAATTGCAGCAGCTCGGTTACTACACCTACGCAATCGACGGCACCATGGGCCAGCTCACCCGCGCCGCGATCGCGCGTTACCAGCGCGATCATCTTCTGCCGATCACATCCGGCATCGATCCGGCAACATTGGGATCGCTCGGGATCATTCGTTGACTTGCAACGGGCGCGAGTCTGCCGTTGAAAGATGGCGTGGAAGATTCGCCGCCACCGCAAAAACAAAAACGCAGCCGTATCAGCGCCGGCCTGCTCATCTTTCGCCGTAACAACACTATCCAAGTTCTGCTGGCGCATCCCGGTGGCCCGTTCTTCGCCAGAAAAGATGACGGAGTGTGGACAATTCCAAAAGGCGAAGCCGGCCCGAGCGAGGACTTGTTAACCCGCGCCCGGATTGAGGCTGAAGAAGAGCTCGGAATCAAACCCTCCGGAAACTGGATTCCGCTAGGCTCGATCAAACAAAAAGGCGGGAAGACGGTGCACGCCTGGGCAGTCGAAGGCGATTTGCCCGAGTCATTTGAATTGCGCTCGAACAAGTTCCAAATCGAATGGCCACCGCACTCAGGAAACTTTAAGGAGTTTCCGGAGATCGATCGCGCCGAATTTTTTCCGGAAGAAATTGCGCGGCGGAAAATAAACCCTGCGCAGATTCCATTTCTCGATCGCTTGCAGGCGGCGCTGGCACCGAAATGACAAAAACCTATCGGTTGTCAATCCGGTCGCTGCTTTCCGGCGCGAGCACACATCGGAATCCGTAAATCACGTCGCGTTCGTTCCGATCTACGACATTGCGATACGAGGATTGCATTTCCAAACGATTGCTTGTCGCCCAGGAACCACCGCGGAGAACTCCCCAATCGCGGCCGGTCCCACTGCTGCCGCCTTTGTAAGTGTCGGCGCACCATTCCCAAACGTTGCCCCCGAGATCGTAGAGGCCTAACGCATTCGCCTTGAAGCTTCCTACCGGCATGGTCGTGCCGCGACGTTGTCCCGCGCCGGCTGGATAATTTCCCGCGCCGGCGGGCGGCGGCCATTGTTTGCCCCACGGAAACTCGTTTTTGATTTTGCCATCACGCGCTTGCGGCGTCGCGCCGCTCTCGTTGGCTAACCCGACAGCCAGGCTCCATTCCCGATCAGTCGGTAACCGATAGGATTGTCGATCTTCGATCAGATTTTCGTCCCGCTCCTTGTCGGTCAGCCATTTACAGAATGCCATCGCGTCGAACCAATTCACTTTCACCACCGGATGGGTCGGCGCCTGCTGAAAGTCGGCTCGTTCATAATGCCGTCCGCTCGCGCGGGAAAACGCTTCGTAATCCTGCACCCTCGTTTCCCACACCGATATGCGAACTTCGGCGAGCGGAACGAACTTCATCCCTAACGAATTGGTGAACGATTGACCGGGCTCAGGACCGACGCTTTTCTCCAGGCGCGCCGCCAGAAACGACTGCTGCTGCGGTTCAACCTTGCCACTGACCGAAGTCGACTTGTAACCGCCGAGTCGTAGCTCATATGTCACGTCGCCCGGTTTTACCTCCTCGATCACGAGCGGTGTTTGGCCGAGTTCCTGGCCATTACCGATGACCACAGCGCCGCCCGGCGCGCTCGTGATTTTCACGCTGCCGTTGGCAAAAACAAAATGAACGGCGTTTTCTCGTTGTGGATCGATGTCGATTTTTTGCTGTTCGTTAGGCCAACCGTCAAAACGCGCCGTTAGTTCGTGCGAACGCACCGGCAACTCGAGCCGCAGTGGGGTGCGTCCTCGCGATTTTCCGTCCACAAAAATCTCAGCTCGACTCGGCTCGCTCGTGATGTTCGTTGTCGCGCTGACAAACGCCAAAACCTTGTGCGCAATTTCTCCGCGGTTGACTTCGACTTCGTCTCGCATTTCCCAATCTCCGCGATGCGCCACGACCAAGTATTTTCCCGTTGGTAAATCGACGATCGATTGCGGCGTCGTCCCCGCGCGCGAAACCTGACCGTCTTCACTTCGAATGGAGAATTGAGTGCCCGGCGGCTCGGATTGGATTTCAAGTGCGCCTTTGCTGCGGAGGAGACGAAAGGCAGCCGGATCAAACGACCGCTTGGCGCTGAGATCCACCGCTGACTCTACCGGCTCATAGCCGGGGCTCATGATCCGCAGGTTGTATTTGCGCGGCTCCAGATCCGCGAACGTCGCCGGACTTTTCTGCGCATGATCGCCCAAGACGACGAGGGCGCCAGGCGGTTCGGTCCGAACCGTGGTTTGCAAATGCAGACCGACATTTGGTTGCGGATGGTTTAGCCAAAACCAAACGCCAGCAACCGCGACCGCCACAATCGACATCGCCGCCAACAAAACTTTCGTGCGCGATTTTCCCGGACGTTCGCCGCGCTCGAGGGCTCGCAGATCGCGATGCATTTCTGCGGCTGATTCGTAACGTTTCTTCGGATCGTTCGCGCACGCTTTGACCAGCACGTTGTTGAGTTGCAGCAGCTGCTCGCGATCGGGTCGCTGGCTCAACTGCGAATCGATCTCCGGAAAATCGAGCCGGTCTTTCCCGGTGCAGGTCTCGTAAAGAAGTTTGCCAAGACTGTAGATGTCGGCTTGCGGCGTCCCCGGTCCCTCCGGTGGAACGTAACCTTCCGTGCCGACGAACGATTGCTGTCCGCTCGCCGCCACCAATCCGATGTCGGCAAGCTTCGGCAC
>Ga0209804_1000978_pt1 | contig 19726 bp, 20 predicted proteins | sample GraSoiAngelo_139_FD_185896 | JGI IMG/M metagenome (GOLD analysis project Ga0209804, IMG submission 185896) | Grasslands soil microbial communities from the Angelo Coastal Reserve, California, USA - 14_0929_12_20cm (SPAdes) (version 2) | ecosystem: Environmental > Terrestrial > Soil > Grasslands ... | reverse complement strand
AGCCAGGTAACGCCGGAATTTCCCCAGCATTTTCTTTTCTTTCCCGTCCGCGCCCCAGAGCCCCCCGCTTTCGTTCACGGGAACCAGCGGTGGCCGCCCTATCCCTTCGTAAAAGAACCGATAGATCGGAACTTTCAAGCCGCGCGCGAATTTCTCCAGCGTCTCGATGGCCGGGACCGTATAACCGTGTTCCACTCGCCAGATATAGGTGCGCTGCAGCCCTGTACGTTGCTGAAGATCGCCTCTGGTTATCTTTTTCTCTTCGCGCAGGGCACGAATGCGCTCGCCCACAACCATGCCCGCGATTATTCCAGACGCCTCCCTGTCACACAAGTAGTTAACCGCCTGAGATTGGCAGTCCTTCCCCTCTCTGCGGCGTTTCCCTCGCCTCCATTCTGCGGCGGATAAGCGCCGGAAGCCCGCGATTATCGGGCCGGAAAATCGCACCCACCGGATGCGGCTTTTCCGGCTTAAAAAGATCGCGCCGAGAATTCACAGTCGCTTTACCGAACTGCAACAAGCAGCCGTTATCTATGTCCGCCCGGAGCGAACACGCGCATCCCCGTGTGCCTTCGCACGGCAGCCCGCCAACAACGGGAGAGGTCTCAGCAATGAGGAGGATTCGTAAATGACAAGCAGGAAAGCTGTACTCGCTCTCGCCGGTGCTCTTTTTCTGGCGACGGCCTTCGTCCCGGCGGTATTCGCGCAACAGCCCGACGCTTTCGGTGACCGCGGCATCCGCCACGTGCTGCTGATTAGCATCGACGGCATGCACGCACTCGATTACATCAATTGCTCGAAGGGCATCAGTGGCGTCAATGAAGGCCAGCCCTATTGCCCGCATCTCGCCGAACTCGGCGAAACCGGCGTAAATTATCTAGACGCCTCCGCGTCGAAGCCGTCAGATTCCTTTCCGGGGTTGACCGCGATTGTCAGCGGCAGCTCGCCGCGCACCGCCGGCGCATTCTACGATGTCGCCTATGACCGTTTCCTCGCTCCGCCTATGATCACTACGGGCAACGGCGTGGCCGGCGGCTCTTGCACGCCCGGCGTGGCCAACGGCACAACCACCGAATATGAGGAAGGCATCGATCTGGATCAGTCGCAACTCAACGGCGGCCTCCCGCCCGGCGTCGATGGTGGCATCGCTTCCATCGACCCGCGCAGGTTGCCCCGCGACCCCAGCAAAAATTGCGCGCCGGTTTATCCCTGGGATTTCGTCCGTACCAACACGATTTTTGGCGTCGTACATGCCGCCGGCGGCTATACCGCCTGGTCCGATAAGCACCCCTCTTACTCGTCCGTCTCCGGCCCCGGCCCCGGCATGGCCGCCAATCTTGACGACTACTACTCGCCCGAAATCAACTCCAAAGTCGTCGCCCTACCCGGCGTCACCAGTATTCTCGGCACGCCCTGCGACCCGGTTCCTGATCCTACCCAACTCGGCTCCTGGACTGACAGCTTCGACAACATCCAGTGCTACGACACACTCAAGGTCCACGCCATCCTCAAGGAGATCGACGGCAAGACGCACAACGGAGCGCACTCCGCGCCCGTGCCCACGCTCTTCGGCATGAATTTCCAAGTCGTGAGCGTCGGCCAAAAATTGATTGAGAAAAACGTTGCCACGGGCGGATATCTCGACGCGATCGGCACGCCCAACGACTCTCTGCTCAGCGAAATTCGCTTTGCGGACACCGCCATCGGCGAAATGGTCGACCACCTCCGGGCCCGCGGGCTTCTCGACTCGACGCTCATCGTCATCACCGCCAAGCACGGCCAGTCGCCCATCGATTCCCCACGCTACAAAGGTTTAACGGCAGGTAGTCCCGTGACCACCTCGCCCGCCACCATTGCGGACAACGCTGGGTGCTTGCCCTTCTCGGAATCGCCCTCCAACCCCACCGGCATCGGCCCGACCGAAGATGACGTCTCCTTGCTCTGGCTGAATAGCGCCTGCACCACGGCCAGCGTGGTCAGCATGCTCGAGACGCAATCGCCCGCCTCGAACAATATCGCCGGCATCGGCGAGATTTTCTCAGGCCCGGCGATCACGCAGCTTTTCAACGCGTCGGGACTGCCGCCGAATGGCGATTCGCGCACCCCGGACATCATCGTCACGCCGGACATCGGTGTGACTTACTCCGGCAGCCACAAAAAACAAGCCGAGCACGGCGGCTTTTCTCACGACGATGTCAACGTGATGATGCTGCTCTCCAATCCGCGCTTCGCACCCAAGACCGTCACTACCCCGGTCGAAACCGAGCAGGTCGCCCCGACCATCCTTGAATCCCTGGGACTCGATCCCGCCAGCTTGCAAGCCGTGCAGCTCGAAGGCACGCAGGCCCTGCCCGACGTCAGCTTCGGCAGCCACTAGCGCGTCCGTCGGCCCAGCCCGAACCGACGCCCGAGACGTGTCTTTCGCCGCCCGGGTTTTACGCATGCCCGACGAACACAATGGATGAGGTGGGGTTCCTTCACGCAGATCATCATCTCCGCCAATTCGGCGCGTACCCTAACTAATGCTTACGGCGGCCGCTCAGGCCGTGCGCGCCCGCTCGGCGCCGAATCGCTTGGTCGCCAGCGTCCCGAGCACGACGAACAATGCCAGGCACAGCACTTGCGTAGCCACAAACGGCGATTCGGTCTGCTTGGGCGCGACCGATTCCAGCGCGGGGACTTTCATAAACAGTTGGATGATCAAGACAAACACATTGAGGTACAGGGCCGTGATCGCCGCGATCACGTAGACGCGTCGCCAGCCCCCCGCCAAATGAAAAATGTACAGCGCGGCAATGGCCACCGCCAGCAAGACCAGCGAAACGATGCCCACGCCGTGGGAGGGCAGAAAGCGATGGAACGGAAAAAGGAATCCCGTAACACTCGTCAGTACCGTGCTCGCTAGAAAGACCACGGTCCCGCCGGCAACTCGTTTCCCCGTAAGCATTCCGTACGCAACCACAAATCCCGAAACGATCCCCACTAGACTGATCACGACGTGCACGAGCGTGAATGTTGACATGGTGCCTCCTTTATCCAGGATCCCGCCCGCCCCGCAACGCGAAGATTACTCCGCCGGCGCTCTCCGGCCAAGTCCGCTCATCTCATATTGCAGTTGCGTCCACGAAAGCCGGCGATGGGCGGCTCGGCCCCATGCCAACTGGCGTATTAGCCCTTAAGGCGCCGGGGAACCGGGGTTCTGCTGCTGGCGTTTCCACTCTTTCTGGAACGTCGCTTCGCGCTCGGCAACATAGGCCTTATAACCATCCGGATCGATCAGTGCATTCCCTCCGACGGCCTTCATCTTCTCGTACTTGGCCTTCAGGCCAAAATAGGCCCCGTGTGCTCCCAGAAAAAGATCGCAGGGAAGGCCCTTAAGCACGCTGAACGTCTTAACGTAATCATGGGCAATTTGCGGATAGTCCTTGTTGCCCACGAGCACGTACCCGGGATTTACATTGGGACTGCCGATGATCACGGCATTCAAGGTTCGCCCCTCCTGAACCTGCATCGTCCATGTCGTGCAGCCTTTGGTATGACCGGGTGTCCAATGCGCGGTCAGTTTGGCGCCTCCCAGTTCGACCGTGTCTCCGTCATGCAAAACGCGATCGACGTGAGCGCCGGGACGTCCCGGTGCGGTACTTTCCTCCGCGGGAACATCCGCATCCATCACCATCAGCTTTGCACCTGTCTCCCGCTTGATCAAACCGACGCCCTCATCGTGGTCGCTATGTGCGTGGCTGATCAGCAGAATCTTGGTGTCCGCATATTTGAACCCCAGCTGCTCGATGCTCTTGTGGATTAACGGCACGTCCTCCGCAAAATCCGAATTGATCAGGATGTTCCCCTGCGGCGTTTGGATCATGTAGACGGCCAGATCGGCCGTGCCGACGTAATAAAGGTTCCCCGCAATCTTGAATGCTGGAAAAGGCCGGTGCCAATCGGGATTGGCTTGTGCGTGCAGGCGCGAATTTCCAGGCGCCAGTAAGGCCAAGCCGAACACCAAGCTCAAGAACAAAGAACGTCGCATCATGGTCGATAGCTCCTTTCCATGTCCGTTAGCCCTGCGGATTTCCACCCGTCGCTGCCGGTGAGTATACATCGCCGTCGTCACCCCGACGCGTCTCGAGCGATAGCACTCGCCCACTGTCATCCTCACCGCGACCTTCCTGAGCGGGTTTACGCCGTAACTGTCATCCCGAGGAGCATAGCGACGAGGCGGGGTCCCCGACGGGCGACGGTTTTGCGCCCGTGGGGGTGCAGGCAAGGGATCTGCTGTCCGCTTTTTCGGGTACCCCATCCTTCGCCCCCAGCGCGACCGGAGCTTGCGCCTTAAAGAAAAGTCGCGAAGGGTGGGAATCTTCAGAAACTCATCGTGTATTTGCGTGCTGTTCGTCGGAGGGTTCGGGATTTCCCTCAAGCCTACAGCCGGGTCTGCATTATGTCGATGTTGAATGTCGTAGAGAGAAATTCTAGCGAGCGGGTGCCGAGTCCTGCTGGAGGCTAACACGCCAGCACCGCTCGCACAGGTCATCTGGGTAGACGAAATAATTCGAATCGGTAGTGGGTCGGACCGCCAAAAGGACCTGGGCATCATGTCGCTTTCGGCGCATAACAGAGTCCCAGCTTGTCAAGCCGAAAGAAGCCTTCTTCCGCGAAACGTCATCCACAGATGAGACTTTTCGGCGTCCACAACTCATCGAGGCATTTTTTTCGGCGTAAAAAGTCGGGGTGGCGACAGGCAAGCACAAGCGCGGTAACATCAAACGGTGACCTTCACCAGCGACGAACTCATCCTCGCTCTCGTCGGCCTCGTGCGCGCCACGCGCCCAGCTATGCTGCGCCAGGAAGCCGATGGCTTCAGCGTCGACTTTGAGGCCATCGCCCGCAGCAAAACTCCGGGCCACGCCGATCGTCTGCTGCTGAAGATGGGTGCCGTGATGGGAAGCTCTACGCCGTATCCGGCGGAGAATCCCAACAGCTGCGTCTCGCTCGATCTCGACGCGGCCGAAGCCCGGAAAATCGCCGACGCGCTCGCCCAGCTGGAGGTCGTCCAGGCCTGGCCCCAGGACGTCATGAAGATGAGCCGCGCCCTGCGCGCTCGGCTCACCTCCGATCCCGGCGCGGATTCTGGAGATCATTGATGCGCCGGCGTTCTATTTCCGATCGTTTGCTTTTTCGGGTGTCCCAACCTTCGTCTTTAAAGGGTGTGAACAAACACGTGCTCCGCCTTGCGCCGTCGTGACTCCAGGTTGCAATCGCAGCCGCGGCTAGGCACACTGAAAGCGAGGACCCGATCAGGATGGTCGTCCCTAGCAAGCAACGTGACGGAGGGAACTCTCAGGGACCTCTTCGCCGCGCGATGAACCTATCGGAGACGAACGAACGGAAACTAAATAAATGAATCCTCCTTACGACGTAATCTGTATTGGCGCCGGTCCCACCGGCCTGGCCTGCGCTATCGAGGCCAAACGCGCGGGCCTGCGCGCATTAGTCATCGAGAAAGGCGTTCTGTGCAATTCGCTCTATCACTATCCCGTGAACATGGTTTTCTTCACCACGCCCGAACTGCTCGAGATCGGCGATCTGCCCTTCGTGAGCGCTGCGGAAAAGCCCACTCGCATCGAAGCACTGAAGTATTACCGCAAATGCGTGGAGCACTATGATCTGGAGTTGCGACTCGGCGAAACCGTGACGCGACTGGACGGCGCAGACGGAAATTTCCGCGTCCAAACGAGACAACAGAACGGCGCCACAGAACAATATCAGTCGCACAAGCTCATCGTCGCCACCGGCTATTACGACCTGCCCAACCGCCTCGGCGTGCCCGGCGAAGACCTGCCTCTCGTTTCGCACTATTACACCGAGCCGCATCCGTTCTGGCGCCAGGACGTCGTCGTGATCGGTGGGAAAAATTCCGCGGCGGAGGCCGCCCTCGATCTTTATCGCAGCGGCGCTCGCGTGACGCTGGTGCATCGGCGCGCTGAGCTCGCGTCCACAATCAAGTACTGGGTCCGCCCGGACATTGAAAATCGCATCAAGGCCCGCCAAATCACAGCCTTATTCGAGACTCACGTCGTGAGCATCGAGCCGGACTGCGTGCATGTCGTCGGGCCGCCTCCTGGGCATCCCGCCGCAAACGATGATCCGGTTGTCGGGCGCCAAAGGGGCAACTCCTCGCGCGAAAGTGATGGGCATCAGGAGCTTTCGCGCGTAACGAAGTCCACGCCGCCTTTGGCGGATGAAAAAGTCCTGCCTGCCGCGCACGTCTTCGCTCTCACCGGGTATCATCCTGATTTCGACTTCTTGCGTCAGCTCGGGGTGAAGCTCGATCCGCAAACGAACAAGCCCGCTCTCGATCCGCAGACGCTTGAGAGCAATGTCCCCGGCTTATACCTTGCCGGCGTGGTCATCGGCGGAAACCACACCAGCGAAATTTTTATCGAAAATGGCCGCTTTCACGGCAAGCAGATCATCGCTGCGCTTACGGGCGCTCCGCTCGCCGTGGCGCAGCCGTAGTGGTGTGGGAGAATCGTGCCGATGTCCGCCCGAGGCGAACAAGCGAGGGATCTGCTTTTCGCACTACGAGAGCAAGGCTATGCATCCTCGGGCCGTCGAGAACCTCCACGAATCGGTGAAGACCCTAGTCCCAGGAGGGACGGTAGGAAAGGATCCCAGCCCCGGTAGGGGCGGCACACAGTAGCATCCGAATAGGAGACTATGCCTTCCATCCTGGAGGAAGTTGGCGGCACGATCACGGCGCTGGCGAAGGGCTTCGGTGTGACTTTTCGCAATCTTTGGCGAAAAACGACCACCGAGAATTACCCGGACGAGCCTGTGCATTTTCAGGCTCGTTATCGCGGAATCCACGTTCTGCAGCGCGATGAAAACGGCCTGGAAAAATGCGTCGGCTGCTTTCTCTGTGCCGCCGCCTGTCCCGCGCGGTGTATTTATATCGAAGCCGCTGAAAATACCGAAGCCCGACGTATCTCTGCCGGCGAACGCTACGCCAGCGTCTACAATATCGATTATTCGCGGTGCATCTTCTGCGGATACTGCGTTGAAGCCTGCCCGACCGACGCGATCACGCACGGCCATGGATTCGAGCTCGCCACCTATGACATCAATTCCATGATCTATCGCAAAGAACAGCTCCTCGAATCCGAAGTTCCAAAAGCCTCCCGTGAGGTTTAAATTTCCGCCTGCCGAGACTCCTGCTCCGATGTCGCGCTGTTGTCCTGAACGCCGTGCCGCTCTGCCGTGCCGCTAGCACACTGGCGACGCATCCCACAAGGCTCGCTTTGTACCTGGCCCACGGCGCCCGCTGATAGACCCGAAGCCGATTCGCGCCGCGGTGTCAGATAAGGCCACGACTTGTGGGTAGCGGGCTGCCGCGTGGCGGCGCTGGCGCTCGCGGAGATTGTTTCGCCAATGGCGGCGGAAATGGACGCGCCGCTAGCACCCAACGTGCGCAAAACCAGCGCGCGTTAGGGGCCCAGGTTGCGCCGCTGTCACGCGACGAGCAGTTCGAGTGCTGCGCTGAGGCTCGGCCCAGGTTGCGCCGAAGCTCGGGGAGCGGGCAATGAAGGCAGGCGCCGTCTGCAACCGACGCTTTTCTGGTATTCCACGAAAGCTAAACGGCGGCGCCGAATACGAAGCCGCGCGGCGCGTAGTCGGATTGGGCCGAGTAGATTCGCGAGCGCGTGGGCCCGGAACTCATCCGCGCCCACATGTACCCGCCGGCGCGCTACTTCCGCCAGACGACACAGGCGCAGAGGGCGGCGTCGACAAAAGACGCGCCCGAAGCGAAAATAAAATTGGTGCCCTGTGAGCTGGATTTCGCCTGAAGACGCCTATTTGATCTTTGACAAATGGCGCGAAGAGCAGTCGCCGCTGCAATTGGTAATGAGGCGGCCGCCCGGCCTGCGCGCGGTGAATTCGACTTTTGTGAAAAGCGTGCTGCCGCATTCGCATCAAGTGCTGATTGCAGCGCTGGTGGATGGCGAATACCTGAACGTAGCCGTGAATCTCGAAGGCGCCGAATACGAATACGAAGACGCGAGTGCGGTGTTGCCGGAGTTTGCGGGAGGGAAGTGGGTATGCTTTCTGGCCGCGAATTTCCCGAACGGCAACCGTTACGTGTTTGGCGAGCGGGCAGCGGCGGAAGCGTAGCGCTTTGTATTGCGGCCCTTGTGGCTATCTCTCGGCGTTCCCCGGCGTGATGAGGTCGCGGGCGTGCAGCAACTTCACGCCGACTCCATAAGCCATCTTTGGCTTGGGCTCGACGCGCACGACTTCGGCGACGAATTCCAGGTTCAGCGAACCAAATGAGGGAATGACGTGCAGCCGCATGCCCACGAAATAGCAGTGCATACTGGTGACGAAGTAAAAGCCTCCGCGGCTGTAATTCTGCATGATTTGAACTTCTTCGATTGCCGTGCCGTGAATATCCGCACCTTGTATCCAGACCTGCCGCGGCCCTTTGTGGCGCTGTTCACGGCGGCGTTCGGAACGGGCAGCGGGCGCAGGGGCGGCCGCTTTGCGCCGCGGTTTGGCTACGGCATCTTCGTGGCCTGCGGAGACCTGGACATCCAGCTCAGGCATAGGCGGCTCCTTTTTTCATGCAGCGCGGGCTGCGGTTGGGGCGAACGCTGAGTGCTGAGCGAAGAGACGAGCCTTGCCGAAGGAAAACTCTGCGCGTCGCCAGCAACGGCAGCTTAGCGGTGCGCCGCGAACGGAGTCGATAGGACCCGAGTACCACGGCTCTGGTCCTTCTGGTTTCCGGAAGCTCTACGCCGGGTTGTGCGAAATGCAGATCCCTCGCATCGCTCGGGACGACGACGAGGCGGGGCGGCCGGGGAGGGAGACTCAGTCGCCTTTGCAGTTGATGATTTGGCGCAGAGTGTGGGTGATGCGCACCAGATCGCGCGCGTGCTCCATGATCTGATCGATGTCCTTGTAGGCGCCAGGGATTTCGTCCAGCAACAGCGTGGACCTGCGGAACTCGATGCCGGCCATGGCGGCTTCCAGATCCTTCATGGCAAAGGAGGCCCGTGCCTTGGTGCGGGACATGCGGCGGCCGGCACCGTGGGGAGCCGAGTGAAACGACTGCGCATTGCCGAGTCCGGCGACGATATAACTGCACGTGCCCATGGATCCGGGAATCATGCCCCGCATGCCTTCGCGGGCTTCGATGGCGCCTTTGCGCGTGATCCAAACGTCGTGGCCGAAGTGCTGCTCGACCTGCGTGAAATTATGGTGACAATTGATGCGTTCGACTTCGAGCTCGCGTTCGTGCCCAGCTTCGCCATAGACGTGATGGCTCAGCTCGCGCAGCATGCGGTCCATCATCTCGTCGCGATTGAGATGCGCGAACTTCTGCGCCCATTTCAGGTCGCGTAGGTAATTGTCGAAATCCTCGGTGCCTTCGTTCAGATAAGCGAGATCGCGATCGGGCAGTGCGATATTGCGTTTTCTGCAAATCTCCTGCGCGCAGCGGATATAGTGATTGCCGATGCGATTGCCCACGCCGCGCGAGCCGGAATGCAGCGTCAGCCACACTTTGTCGTTTTCGTCGAGGCAGACTTCGGCGAAATGATTACCGCCGCCTAGCGTCCCCAGGGCGGCTTCCCAGTCTTTGTTAAAATTGCTGTAGCGAGCCCCGGCGGCGGATTCGAGCTTTTTGAGTTCGGCGATGCGCGGCTCGGCGGTGTCAGCGATTTTGAAGTTGTTCCGGCCCGCGGACATGGGGATCCGCCGTTCGATGCCTTCGCGCAGGCGGCGCAGCTCCTTCAGGTCACTGCGCGCGAGCGGCGTCTGGAGCGCGATCATGCCGCAGCCGATGTCCACGCCTACGGCGGCGGGCACGACGGCGCCTTTGGTCGCGATCACGGTGCCCACAGTGGCGCCCTTGCCGTAATGGCAATCCGGCATCACCGCCACCCATTTGAAGACGAACGGGAGCTCGGCGGTGTTGAGGATCTGCTTCTGCGCTTCCGGTTCGATCTCCGACCAAGGCAGAAACGTGGTGATTTTTTCGCTGACGCGGCCCATCGTTTTCGGCTCCGGCTTGGAAGCCCATCCCCAATTCTAAACGAGTGCTTAGGCAGAAAGCGGGAATGGTACTATCTTCTGCGCCGCGTTCAGGTCGCCTTCTGCATCAGATGTGCTTTACCGGGGGAATTGTGAAAAGAGCATTCGTGGTGGTGTTTTTATTGTCTCTCGCCGGGGCCGCCGCAGCGCGCGGGCAATCCACCGCCGACCGGATGCCCCAAAAGGGCGGTACCGAGTTTCAGATCTGGAGCGGCGCGGGGCATTCGGCGCTCAATGGAGTCGCGAAGACGGGCGTCTGGGATGTCGGGGTGCGTTACGGCGTGATATTGACGAATGCACACGGTCCGGGCTTTCTTCGCGGGCGTTTCGAATATGCCATAGACGCCGTGCCGATGTATCTGATCTTTCAGCCCCGGGGCACGGTTTACGGCGTGGGCGTCAACCCTTTCGCATTCAAATGGAATTTCGATACCGGCGGCCTCTTGGCGCCCTATTTCGACCTGGGCGGCGGCGTTCTTTTCACCAGCAGAGACGTGCCTAGCGGCGTTTCGAACATCAATTTTGCGTCGGGGCCGGGGATAGGCGTAAACGTGGGCCATGGCAAAGAGCATTGGAGTCTGGAGGTGCGTTGGCTGCATATCTCCGACGCGGGGCTCACCAACAATAATCCCGGCATCAACGTCCTCCAGGTGCGCGCCGGCCTGGGCTGGTTCCACCGCAAAGAATAAGCTGGGATGCCGCCCAGAAGGGCGGTGTCATCCTGAGCGGGTTTACGTCGTACACCCAAGGATCTCTCCCATTGCGGTAAGCGAGGAGAGATCTTCAGGCCATACGGCCCTCAGAATGACACAGTGGCGGCCCTCTCCAGCGATCTTGGGAGGTTACAAATCGCTGCGCTCGGGACGTGCTCGCCTTACGAACTGGCCTTGCCGGAGATTCGCCGGCCGATCGCGCGATTGATCCAGGGCGCGAATCGTTCGAGGGCGACGAGAATCTTGCCGTGGCCGGTGATGATGACTTCGCGCTGCCCGCGCGCCACGGCGCGCAACATCTGCCGCACAGCCTTTTCCGTGGTCATCACGAGCCAAGCCGGAAGGGGATCCTTCGCTCCGGGGTGAAATTTTCCTCGGTTATCGATGCGGCGGATGTTGCTGGCCACGAACCCGGGACTGATCAGCGTCACTTTCAATCCGCATCCCTTCAGCTCTGGCGTGATGCAATTCGCCAGCGCGCGCAGCGCAAACTTGCTCATGGCATAGGGTGAAGTTCCCGGCGCCGCCCCCCATCCGGAAATGCTTCCCATGATCGCGATGCGGCCCTTGGCCTTCTCGATCTCCGGAAGCACGGCATAGATCGTGCGCAGCACCCCGAATACGTTGGTCTCAAACTGCCGGCGGTAATCTTCCAACGAAAGCTTTTTCAACGGCCCTACCACGCCAAAACCAGCGTTGGCAATGGCCACGTCCAGCTTTCCCCAGTGGCGCAGGCTTTCGGCGACGGCCCGCTCGAGGTCGCCGTCGCGCGTGACGTCGCAGGCCACGGCGAGAGGTTTCCCTCTCTGCGCCGCCGCGATTTTCTCCACCAAAGCTTTCAACAGCTCGGTGCGGCGCGCCGCCAGCGTCAGCTTCGCGCCCGCGCGGCTGAGTTGCCGCGCAAGTTCCTCTCCGATGCCCGACGAAGCGCCGGTGATGAGAACGACCTTGTCGCTAAAAAACTGTTCCGTCCTGGACATGAGAAGCGAGAAATGAGGCCGCCTACCCGACGCTAGCGAGGATTGCGGAATCTTGTGACGCGCAACCCGTCTGTCATTCCGAACCAAGCCGGGATCCCCGGCACATGCTCGATTTGCTTGTGCCGGGGTAGAGAAGCGAGCAATCCGCTTTTGCTTTCCCTACAAACAGCAGATTCTTCGCGCCAAAAACCGGCGCTCGGAATGACAATTTCTCTCTGGGGCCGAGAATCCCTCGTGGCTCAGCGTCATCATAACCTGCCATCTTCCCTGAGTTGCTGAAGCACTACGGATGCGGCCGGGCGACCAGGCTCATGGGCCAAGGGCGGAAGATCATCAGCGTCATCAGCAGAAAGCCGATCATGACGATGTTCTTGCCGAAATGGGCCTGCTCGTTCATGCGCCCCATAGGATCGGAAACCAGCCAAAACGCGTGAATCTTGAAACTGACACCCAGCAGGAAAAGGATCAGAAGGCCTGTGCCGATCGTGGGATGGTAGCCCAACAGGAAACTTGCTCCGCCCAGCAGCAGCAGGACACCAGTACCCATCACGGCGAGCTTCGGCGCGGGCGTGCCTTTGCTTTGTGCGTAGCCTGTCATCATGCCCGTCTTGGTGAAATGGTTGTAAGCCGCCATCAGGAAATAGCCACCCACGATGATGCGTCCGATCAGGAAGAGGATGTTGAAGGCTTGGGCCAAGTCCATGCACGACCTCCTTGTCGTAACGGTGTCTAGACTCTAGAAACTTGCGGGTTTGGGTTCCTTGCCGCCCTAGCGTGGCAGCGCCATATATTACTCCTCTGTATTAGCGAGCTGACAAGCTAACCTCGGCGCCGAATTCGGTGACGTCAGATTTCCCCCAGGCATCGAAGTGGGTAGGAAGAGCAAAACGGGAACCGCAATCCTCGCGCTTCCGTCGTAGACTCCGAACTTTGCATCGGCGGTGGATTCAACGCGAGTGAGAGGAGCGGATATGCAGAAGATCAGGTCCAAATCGGCGTGTTTGATGTGTGGCAAGCCTCCGGTGCGGCTCATCTGCCCGCTCTGCGCCGGACGCCTGCGGAAAGAGGCGCTGCGCGATGAGGACGAGAAGCAAGGCAAGCGGCCCGCCCATCTGACCCACTCCTGAGATTCCCTCCGCCGGTCGTTCGTGCACCTTCAACGAATCCATACCTAACAATGCCGCCTTGTAAGACCGCGCCAAAATTGCTCGGGCTCGCTCGTTCCGGCGTGAGGCGTACCGCCGGCTTTAGCCCGGCAAATCTTCGCCAGGAGAAACATGCCGTGCTAAAGGACAGCGCTAAAGCAAGAGTATCCTCAGATGCTGGCGGCGTTCGCGACGGGGAAGCCGCGGCGGTAGTCGAAGGGCGGCAGCGCCGTGTGCACCAGGCGGGCGAAATCTCCGAGCCGATGGCCCAGAGCGCGCTTGGGAACGATGCGGTAAAGCCGGGGATTGAGGTAGAGAAGATACATGTGCCGGTCTTCCAGATAACCGGCAAGCTCACTCCAATGGCGCCGGCTCTGCGAAGCCGGATCTACGACGTGGAATCCTTCCTCGCTGAAGTAAATACGCAGCGGCCCGTAGTAATGCTGCCGCGGGCGCATCGTTCTCGTCAGAAAGAAAACGAAGGCACCCAGAGCCAGGGGCATCAGCCAGGCGGGCGCTTGTCCGATGCGCGCTCCTGCGATCATCACGAGAATCGCGTAGAGGAATGCGACCATGACAAAGCCGATCTTCAGCACGCGTCGCCAGCCTCCTCCTTTGCGCACGTGCAGCCATTTGGCGCGCCAGAGGTCCGCTCGGGTGTGCGCAAATTCAATGGGACAGGCGTTGAAGGGGCGGTCGTTGTGCAATTTATCGAGGATCAGGCGGCGAAATTCGGTGACCTCGCCTTCACTGGCGAAAGCTGATTTGGGAATAGGGAAGGACTCTCTGCGCGTGAGCGGAATCAGGAAAAATGGCGTTTCGGTGAACCCGGTCAGCTCGCTCCAGGGACGCGACACCAGCCCGCATTGGCAGCTCAGCGCCAGCGATTCGAAAGTGGCCTCCAGGGTTCTGGAGTCGCGGCAGTGGACTCTACCGTAGGAGGCCAGCAGGTCCTGTTCACGTCGAGCACGCCAGCGCCGCAGAGAACGCCGGTCGAGCAAATAACCAAAACCGCCGAGCGCAAGGCCCAGTCCGATCGAGGCCAGCGCGGCGGCGGGAGGCGACTGGCCCTGGGCCACTTGCTCCATTACGACCCCTGCGCCCGGGACGATCAGGGCGAGGCAAATCAGGCTCATGATCAGCGCAAATGCGGTCCGGCCAGGATGCTGCGGCGGCGGCTGCAAAGTTCGGAATTCGGGTAGGGAAATTCCGTAAATAATTTTCACTGAGGTCTATTCTAACGGGAAGCGGCCGGAGGCCCAAGCCGTTGCTGGGTCTGCCCCCGGCAAAGAGTAAACGCGATCGGCGCTCTGGCAATTTGAAGATTTCCCGATGTCAGGATGGAGGCCGCACCACCTCCGCCCGCCGTGCGCTCTTCGTGCTGGTGAGCACAATCTTCTCTCTCCCGGTGTGCGCGCAATCCGATAACGGCAAATTTTCCTGGGCATCGCGGCCCCCCGTCGTCACCACGCTCTACGCCTTGCTGCGCTACAAGCGCAGCAAGGGGCCCAGCCACAGCCATTAAACCTGCTACCGCCCTGAAAGGCGGCGGTTGTAGGGCCGGGCTTTAGCCCCGGCCAGGTAGAACGCTGCCGCCTGGAAGGCCGCGGTAAAAAAGCCCACTCAGAGTGTGCTGTAGACGATGCCTACAAAGGCGTCGCCGTTGAAAAGCCCTTTGCCCCAAGCCGGGTCCAGATCGGCGAAGGGCTTGGCGGCGACAATCTCCTGCTCGCTCTTTCCCGAAGACTTGAGTTTCTGCACCCGCTTGCGCGCTGTAACCAACATGTCGCGGTATTTCGTCAGCGCAGCTTTGTCTCCCAGCGGGCCGTGGCCGGGAACGATCTTCGTATTGTTATCGGCCATCTTCAGCAGCTTATCAGCGCCGGCGATCTGGCCGGTGATGCTGCCGCGGGTTTCCCCATCGATGAAGGGATACATGCCGTTGAAGAAGACGTCGCCGCAGTGCAGCACGTTGGCTTTCTTGTAGAGGACAGAGATATCCGTATCAGTGTGCGCCGGGGGAATATAGCCGAGCTCTAGATCTTCGCCATTGGCCTGCATGGCGTGGCGGTCTTTGAACATCTGCGTGGGCAAGGCATTGGCCGGAGAGGGATCGAAGTGCATGCCCAGAGGCTTCAGGTCGTGAGACTCGGACATGCGTTTTTTCGTGTTCTCGTGCGCCAGAATCACCGCGCCGGCATCGTGGAAGCGCGCGTTGTTGTCGGTGTGGTCGAAGTGCCAGTGCGTATCAATCAGCAGCTTGATAGGGGCATTGCCCATCCCGTCGAGGGCTTGCTTGAGTTTAGTCCAGGCCGGCTGCACGAATGAATCCACGACGATTTTGCCGTCCGGGCCATGCAGCACTAGCACGTTTCCGCCGGGGCCCATGAGCAAAGTGAGATTATCGGCCAATTTGGTGCTCTGGATGGGGGTCGCGCCCATCTGCGCGCGCATGGCCTCCAGCTGATTGCCCTGCGGCGCATAGCCGGCCGCGGCTCGCGCCGAAAGCGCGCCGGGGCGCGCGAATAAGGCGTTAGGGAAAAGTCGAACAAGAATCGTGCTGCAGGCAAGCACTCCGCCGCCGCGCAGCAATTGGCGGCGCGTAATCACGTTCTTTTGCTGCTCGCGTTCCGTGTTCATTCGCTCCCTCCAGCGAAATCGCGCGAAAAACGATCTATGCGCGAGATGTCATTGCACACTTGTTTGCCCTCAAGCAACATCGTCAAGCGAGTTGAGCGAGTTGGTTGCGGATCGGTGAGCGGGCCAACGAAAAATGGCCCATCGCTTAGCGCGATGGGCCACTTCGGAGGAGGGAAGTAATCAGCGCGACTTAGAATCTCGGCCGGCGAGAACCTTAACCGGCTTCATGAAAATTTGGCGCAATGCAAAGAACACCCAAGACAGCACTACGAAAATCCGTATTATGCTCATGCGGCCCTTCCTATGGTCATCGCCTGCCTTAACATCACCTGCTAAAGAGGCTGCGCCCGGGTTGGGCGCCTTGTCGCGAGAAAATTTGTTCGAATCGTCCACCTATTACGATTCACAAAATAGCGTCCTGGGTTGAAATGGGGAATGAGCAAATCGTTCCAGCCGGGTTAGTACCTTGAGGCCTGGCCTGCCTGGCCTTCGGTACTATCGCCGGCCGCTCAGCAGCGGACGGAGCCTCGTTACTCTTCGACGACCGGCCAGACCGGCCAGCCTGCGGGTGGTCCGCTCCGTGCTAAAGTGCCCTCATGAGGCCATCTAATCTTCTTCTATTTGTCTTTCTGTTATTTTGCGCCGCAGCAACGTCGGGCCAGCAGAAGCGCGTCTCCGCGCCCACGCCAGCCGCAGCAAAGCGGCCGGCAGCGCCGGCTGCCGGCGCCACTCGTGCAATCGACACGTCACGGTGGAAGATCTACCGAAGCAAAAAGTACGAATTCGAGGTGAAATATCCGGAGGCCTGGATCGTGAACCCGGGATCGGGAACGGGAGTGGACTTCATCGCCATCGCTAAGCCCTACGAAGCCGGCGAGCCGCACATAGCAGTGACCCTGGCCATTCAGCCGAACGAAAACCCAAAGAAGCTTTCCGTTAAGGAATGGTTCGCCGCGCAACTGCGGCGTCTAAAGGCGACACCCGAGTCCCAAGGGAGCGTTACGATCGGCGGACAACCTGGGATGTTCATGGAGAATACCAACAACTTTGGAACGCAGCACGATACCTTCACGCTGCTGCATGAGACCGACGTATTGTCGTTCAGCTACACCCGCCCTGGTCCATTCGATCCCACCTGTGCCGCGATCGTCTCTTCGTTCCGCATCGTGAAGTAACCGCGGACTCGAACACTGGGAGAAGCGGCTCAGGGCTTGAGCTTCGCAGACTCAAAGCAAGAAGCCAGCTCTCACCCGACCAAAGGGCCTGGTGGACGGTGCAGTATTTGCGCCGCCCACCCCCAGACTCGCCGTCAGGGAATCAATCGCGATTCCTAGCCCGATTTGCGCTTCAGATCGGTGCACAGATCGATCGCATTGGTGGGATCGATGGCGCCGCTGCCTTCGGTGATCTGCTGAATACGGCCCTGCTTATCGACGACGAAGGTCGTGCGATTGGCAAACTGGGCTTCGTCATTGAGGATGCCGTATTGCTTGAGGACTTCACGTTTCATGTCACTCAGCAGCGGGAATTTCACGCCGATCTTATTTGCGAATTCTGTGTTGGAAGGAATGGCGTCGATGCTGATGCCCAGCACCGCCGTATCATTGAGGTCGATCTTGCCAGCGTCGATACCAGCCTGGTATCCCTGGAGTTCCTTCGTTCAACCACCGGTGAAGGCGAGAACGTAGAACGCCAGGATGACGTTTTTCTTGCCGCGGTAATCGCTCAGCTTCACCGTCACGCCCTGTGTGCCTTTCAGGGTGAAGTCCGGCGCCACGTCGCCGACCTTCAGGTTGGTGTGAGAGATTTGCGGCTGGGCCTGCTGCTGCGCCGGAGCGGCAAAAGGCAAAAACAGCGCTGCCGCCACCAGGGCTAGCAGGGAAGCAGCCTTGCGTCTCATCCCTGGCCTCCTTTGAGTTGCGCGGTCGCGGCGTCGTACGCCGCGTTGACGGCGTGCGGTAACGCGCTGCGTTTCCGCACCCGCGGAGCTCACCGCCCCGCGTCTGCGGATTATACCCGAAATCGGAAATCTAGATGGGAAGTGTTGGAAACGGGCGGGCGTTCACGACGTTCACGACACAGTCTTCGAGTGCTGCGCCCTTGGGAGTTGCCAATGAGTAGAGGGTTCGACCGGATGATTATGCGAGAGCAGCGGGCGACTTCAGGTAGCGGCTGATTAGGGTATCGGCGGTGCGGTAGGTGAACGCGATCACGCTGGTGGTGGGATTGGCGGCGCCGTTTTGCGGGAAAGTTGAGCCGCCCAGAATAAACAGGTTCGGCAGCTCCCAGCTCTGGCCCCAGGGATTGACCACTGACGTCTCCGGCGACTTGCCCATGATCGTGCCGCCCTGCACGTGCGTGGATTGGTAGCGCCGCGCGTCGTAGCGCTCGAAACTCGGCGGACCGATCACGGCCTTGGCGCCCATGGCGCGGGCGAGCTCGGCGGCCTTGGCGGTGGCGAACTTGACCATCTCGAGCTCGTTTTGGCGCCAGTCGATTGTCATGCGCAGCAGCGGATCGCCGAAGTGGTCTTTGTAGCGCGGATCGAGATCGAAATAGTGCGTCTTGTAGGCGATGTGCTCCCCGGAAAAGCCAATGCCGGCGACCTTGTCGTACCATTCGATGGCAGCCTTTTTCCATTCCGAGCCCCAGCGCGCTTTCACGGTCGGCGGTACAACACCAAAGCTCACAACGGGTTGAAAACCCGTGCCCGCCACGCGGAACGTTCCCCCGCGGATAAACGGCAGGTTGCTGTGATCGAAAGCATCGCCGTCAAAATCGCTGACGCAGATGCCAGTCGGGGCGGCGCCCATGAAGCGGTTGAGCGGCTTATCGACGAAAACCTGCGTCCCAGCGCTGACCTGATGCGTAAGGTTGCGGCCGACGGCGCCCTTGCCCGTCGTGGGATCGTACTGCTCGCCGATGCCGGAGAGCAGCATCAGGCGCGTGTTGTTCAGCGTCCATGACCCGAGAATGACCAGATCGGCGGACTGGAAGCACTCTTCGCCGTTGGCGTCGATATACTGCACGCCCCCCGCGCGCTTGGCGTTTTTGTCGAAGACGATCCGCCGGACCGCGCAATTGTTGCGCAGCGAGACACTCTTTTGCTTCTCCAAGAGCGGCAGCAGCGTGTTGGTCGGCTGGGCCTTCGCGCCGATCATGCAGCCGAAGCGGTCGCAAAATCCACAATAGGCGCAGCCCGGGCGCGAGATGCCGTCGGGATTCGTGTAGGGCACGCTGAGGGCTGCGGCCGGATTGGGATAGGGGTGATAGCCCAGTGACTTCGCCGCCTGTTCAAACAGCGCCGCGGCGTATGGCAGCTTCATCGGCGGCGTAGGATATTCCTCGCTGCGCGGGCCCTCGAAGAGATTTCCGCCTTCGATCAGCTTGCCCTTGATATTTCCTGCTTTACCGCAAACGCCCATCAGCTTGTCGCCGCGGGTGTAATACGGCTCGATCTCGTCCCAGGTGACGCCCCAATCCACGATGGCGTGGTCCTCGGGCAGCTTCTTGAGGCCGTAGCGCTCCACGGTTTTCGTGTACAGCTCGAAAAGATCGGCGACGTACCGCGGACAGGTGGCGCCCCAGTGTTCTCCCGCGCCGCCGGTACCTGTGCCGGGCAGAAAATTGCCAAGCTGGCGGATGGGCACGGCGCGGTCGCGCATGTTGTAACGCAGCGTGACCGTCTCCTGCGAATAATCCTGCATCATGCGGAAGCGCACGTTGAATTCAAGTTCATCCATGCCGCCGAGGTAATCGGGCAGTTTGCGCGCGCCGCCGCGCTCGAGCACGACCACGGAAAGCTGAGTACGCGAGCCGAGTTGCGTGGCCATCAACAGGCCGGACCAGCCGCCGCCGATGATGACGGCATCAACCTTTGGCAGATTCTTCATTTAACGATCACCGAAATTCTTTCGCGGTCCCCATCCTCCAAATTTGCCATTCTGAGGGCCGCACTTGCCCGAAGAATCGGCGTTTGGAATTCCCTGAACTGTCATTCTGGGAGCCAGCTTCTTCGGCCCGAAGAATTTCTCCGTAACGGCCTCAACAGAGAGATGCTCCTCTACCCAGCGCACGGGCGACGTGCGCTGAGGACCCTGGCTCCGCTTCAGCGTGAGACCATCGCCCTAGGCGCTCGTCTTCTTTCGTTTAGGCT
>Ga0209804_1000977_pt1 | contig 19736 bp, 20 predicted proteins | sample GraSoiAngelo_139_FD_185896 | JGI IMG/M metagenome (GOLD analysis project Ga0209804, IMG submission 185896) | Grasslands soil microbial communities from the Angelo Coastal Reserve, California, USA - 14_0929_12_20cm (SPAdes) (version 2) | ecosystem: Environmental > Terrestrial > Soil > Grasslands ... | reverse complement strand
CGCGAGACCATGAAGATCCACCGGGCGGTCGTGCTCGTGGTGATGATGCTGGTGGCCCTGGGCGCGTTCGTGCTGCTCACCGCGGCGGGAGTCGCCAGCTTCGACGGCCACAGCCTCATCGCGCTCGTGGTGGTCATCGTCGCTGCCGCAATCGGCGGCGTCGCGTTCAGCTGGAAGCGCTATAGCAGGCGCAGCTGATTGCGCCCCAAGCTGCAGCTCGGGTACAAGGCTTCGGCCGAGCAGTTCGGCCCGCGCCAGCTCCTCGACTTCGCCATTGCGGCCGAGGCGAACGGGTTCGACTCGGTGTTCGTCAGCGACCATTTCCAGCCCTGGCGCCACTCCGACGGACACGCGCCATTCGCGTTCGCATGGCTGGCCGCTGCCGGCGAGCGCACCAGCAGAGTCGTCCTCGGCACGTCGGTGGTGACGCCGACGTTTCGCTATCACCCCGCGATCGTCGCGCAGGCTTTCGGCACGTTGGGTTCGCTCCATCCCGGGCGCATGATCCTCGGGGTCGGCACCGGCGAGCATCTCAACGAGGGCGCGCTCGGCATTGAGTGGCCGGACAACAAGGAGCGCTTCGCCCGCCTGCGTGAGGCGGTGCGGCTCATCCGCGGGCTGTGGACCGAGCAGTCGGTGACGTTCGACGGCGACTACTACCACACGCGCAACGCAACGATCTACGACCGCCCTGAAAAGCCGGTTCCGATCTACGTCGGAGCGGGCGGCCCTCAGGTGGCGAAGTACGCGGGCCGCGCAGGTGATGGCCTGATCTGCACGTCAGGCAAGGGAATGGAGCTCTACTCCGAGCAGTTGCTTCCGTCGTTCAGCGATGGCGCCAAAGAATCTGGTCGCGATGCGAGCGAGCTCGACAGGATGATCGAGGTCAAGGTCTCTTACGACACCGATCGCAAACGGGCCATGGAAGACACGAAGATCTGGGCCGCGCTTGCCTTGCCGGCCGAGGCGAAGGCCGGCATCGACGATCCGCGTGAGATGGAGCGCCTCGCCAAGACGGTGGAGGATGTCGCTCACCTTCGCTGGCTCGTCTCCGACGACCCGGATGAGCACGTCGAACAGCTCCGACCCTACCTCGAGCTCGGTTTCAATCACCTGGTCTTTCACGCACCGGGCGACGGCCAGGCCCGATTCCTCGAGCTGTACGGATCGCAGATCTTGCCGAGGATTCGCGAGCGGTGGGCGTGAAGACCTGGGTCATCGTCCTGATCAAGGATTTCGACTCGGCCAAGCAGCGGCTTCGCCCCGCGCTCGGCACCAAATCACGGCGCGTGCTGGCGCGGCGTAACGCCATGCTCGCGGTGCGCGCGGCTATGGCGGGCGACCATGTTCTGGTCGTGGCGGGCGGCGAGGAGGTGTCGGAGGTGGCGGCCGCATGGGGCGTGGACGTCCTTCTGGAGCCGCGCGAGGAGGGGCAGAACGTGGCCGCGGAACGTGGCCTCGCGCGTGCTGTCGCCCAGGGGGCGGACGCTGTGTTGCTGCTGTCGAGTGACCTCCCGCTTGTCACCCACGACGCGGTTCGCGATCTGCTTCGCACCGCGGCCCGGCTCCAGCCGCCGGTCGCCGTCGCCGTGCCGGCCATCGGCCGCGGCGGGACCAACGCGCTGTACCTGCGGCCGCCGGACGCGATCGGCATGCACTTTGGCGGCGACTCCCTGGCGAAGTTCCGCGACGAGGCCGAAACCAAACGAGTGGAGTTCGTCATCCATCACTCGGACGCGATGGCATTGGACCTCGACGAACCTTCCGACCTGGATCGCTTCAGCCGCGCGGTGTGAAGCGACTCGAGCTGCTCGGCGTCGAAGGTCTGCCCGAGGTGAGGCCTGGAGACGACCTGGCCGAACTGATTGCGGCCCGCGCACGACTCGAAGCCGGTGACGTGCTGGTGGTGGCGCAGAAGGTGGTGTCGAAGGCGGAGGGCCGGATTGTCGACCTGAACGACGTGACCGCCGGCGCGGAGGCGGTGCAGATCGCGGGCCGGTTGGTCGCGAAGCCGGATCCCCGAATGGTCCAGGTGGTGCTCGACGAGAGCGTGCGCGTGCTTCGCTCGGAACGCGTCCTGATCACGGAGACTCGACACGGTTACGTCTCCGCGAACGCCGGAGTCGACCACTCCAACGTCGGCGGCCGCGATACGCTGACTCTCTTGCCGCTCGATCCAGACGCCAGCGCCGCGCGCTTGCGGGCTCGGTTGCGCGACCTTGCGGGGGCCGACGTCGGCGTCATCGTCTCGGACACCTTCGGCCGGCCCTGGAGGCTGGGGATCGTGAATGTGGCGCTCGGGGTCGCCGGGCTGCCGGCGGTGATCGACCTTCGGGGTACGCCGGACGACGACGGGAATCCACTGCACGCGACCGTGCTCGCGGTCGCCGACGAGGTCGCCGCCAGCGCCGGCCTCGTGATGGGGAAGACGGACCGCACGCCCGCGGTGATCGCGCGCGGGCTTCGGTTGAAGGGACGGGGGACCGGACAGGACCTGATCCGTCCTCAAGCGGAGGACCTCTTCCGCTGAACGTAGTCGTGCTGGCGGGCGGGACGGGCGGCGCCGCGCTCGCCGCCGGAATCCGGGCGGTTGCGCCTCGAGACGAGCTGACCGTCATCGCCAACACGGCCGATGACGACGAGTTCTGGGGCCTCCTCGTCTGTCCGGACGTGGACGCGGTGATCTACCGGCTTGCCGGCGTCTTCAACGACAAAGCCGGCTATGGGATCACGGACGACACCTTTCGCGTGCTCGAAAGGCTCGCGCAAGCCGGCGAGGACACGTGGTTTCGCATCGGCGACAAGGACTTGGCCACTCACTTGTTGCGCGCCGAGGTACTGCGACGAGGGAAGACGCTCACCGAGGCGGCACTCGAGCTGTGCTTGCGGTTCGGCGTCGAGGCGCGCGTCCTCCCGATGACGAATGACCCGGTGCGCACTCGTTTCACCACCGAGCGCGGTGAGCTCTCATTCCAGGAGTACTTCGTACGCGAGCGGCTGCAACCGCGGCTGCGCGCGATCAACTTCGCCGGCGGGGCGACCGCGCGGCCGTCGGTCGAGGTGGCGACCGCGCTGGCGGCGGCTGACCTCGTGATCATCGGGCCTTCGAACCCGCTGATCTCGATCGCGCCGATCCTGCTCCTCACGCGCCAACTGTTGCGGCGGGACCACACCGTCGCAGTGACCCCGATCGTCGGAGGGCTCGCCCTCAAGGGGCCGACCGCCGAGATGATGCGCGCGCTCGGCCATCCACCGGATGCTGTCGAGGTGGCGCGCATGTACCGAGACGTTGCGGCGAGCTTTGTGCTCGACGAACGCGATCGCAATCTTTTCGGGGCGGTCGAAGAGCTTGGATATCGCACGATCGTCTGCGACACCGTCATGCGCGACGGAGGGCGTTCGCTTGCCGAGTCTGTGCTGCGGCTAAGTCACGTGTGAGTTGGCGACCATGACGAGAACGCCGATGAGCACCATCACCAGGCCGACGACCAGGATGGCGTACTGCGCCAACGCCATCAACGTTCCAGCGGGCCGCTTGCCCTCGGGCTCTTCAGCTTCGAGCCCCGGGGCGTCGCCAGAGGCGAGCTGCCACGACGACGCCGGCGCGCCGCCCTTGTCTTTCTTTTTCGACTCCGGCTCCGCGACAGCCCCGTCCTTGCTCGTGCTGACGACGGACCACGCGCCGGCCGAGGTGGCTGACGCGGCCGGTGCCGCGGGCTCCGCGGGCGCCATCGGTTCGGCCGGCCGCGGAGCGGGCGTCCAGGCCGGCTCGCTGGGCGCCGGCATCGGCGTGGGTTCCGGGGCGGGACGGAACGGCTCCGGCGGCTGCGCAGGCGCTGGTTCAGCGGGGTAGTCGAAACTGCTCGGAGCGGGTGCGGGAGTGCTCGGCTGCTCCCAGGGCGGGGGCGCGGCGGGCTCCTCGTGTCGTGGCGGCGGAACGGGCCCGGGTCGGGCGGATGGTGGCGGCTCGTACGCGGGCGCCTGCCACGTGGTGGCGGTCTCCTGGACCTGGGTGGCTGCGAACGGGGACTCGGCGGCCGGAACCGGCTGGGAGGGCTTCTCGGAGCGGCCGTGCGGAGCCATGGTCCGCTGCCTCGCCGCACGGACCTTGTGCTCGATCTGCGAACGCCTGGCTGAATACATCGAGCGCTTGTCCACCGACTTGCGGCGCAGCACAAAAAAGACCGCCACGATGCCGACGATTGCGACCAGCGGGCCGGCCAGGAGGTAGGCCATAGGCGCCGATTATCGGGGATCGGTCCATGTGTGACAATCGCGACAGTGACCCTTTATGACCGCATTCAGTCGGAAATGGTCAACGCACGCATGCGGCGCGACGATGTTGCGCTAGGCACGCTTTCCCTGCTCAAAAGCGAGCTGGTTCGAGCGAGCAAGGAGGGCTCGGCCGCCGGAAGGATTGATGACGAGCTCGTCCAGCGCGTCGCTCGGAAAGAGGTCAAGCGACGGGAGGAGGCGATCGGTGTCTACCGCAAGGCGGGCCGCGAGGACTCGGCCCGGCGTGAGGAGGCCGAGCTGGCACTGCTGCGAGGCTTCCTGCCTGCATCTTTGAGCGAGCAGGAAGTCGAGGCCGAGGTGCGCGCGGTGATCGCGGAGGTCAAGCCCGATGGCCCGAAGGGATTCGGCCTCGTGATGAAAGCGGCAACCACCCGCCTTGCCGGCCGCGCGGACGGAAATCAAGTCGCGGCGGTAGCGCGCAGGCTGCTTGGCTCCTAAGCCAAAACCAACCCCCAAGCGCAAGCCATCGTGGATGACGCCGCGCCCTCCGCGTGGGGCGAAGAAGCGAGCGCTGCTGACGGCCGAGCGCTTGCGCGACCTGTACCAGGCGGAGACCGAGCTGAAATACGAGAACCCGTTCCAGCTCCTGATCGCGACGATTCTCTCCGCGCAGACGACCGACCGCTCCGTCAACCTCGTCACGCCGGAGCTGTTCCGGCGCTATCCCACCGCCGAGGACCTCGCGGCCGCCGATCCGGCGGTGATCGAGACGCTGATCAAACCGACCGGCTTCTTCCGCCTCAAGACCAGGCGCATCATCGCGGCGAGCCGGGCCCTGGTCGAGCTGTTCGGTGGTCAGGTGCCGACCACGATGGAGGACATGATCAAGATCCCCGGCATCGGCCGGAAGACGGCCAACGTGATCCTTGGCGCGGGTTTCGACTCGCCCGGGTTTGCCGTCGACACGCATGTGACGCGACTGACGAATCGGATCGGGTTGGTGGCGACGAAGGATCCGGTGAAGATCGAGTACCAGGTCTGCGCAATGGTGCCCAAAGAGGAGTGGACCGCGCTGTCCCTGCGACTGATCCTGCACGGACGCAGGGTCTGCCTCGCGCGCCGGCCGCGGTGCGAGGAGTGCGTGCTCAACGACTTTTGCCCGTCGTCTTTGGTTCGGCCCGGGCGGCGGCTGGGCAAGGGACGGCCCATCGGCGAAGCGCCGGGGTCGGACGTCAAGCTGGCGTGGCACTAGCCAGGACCCGAACGTTTGTTCTAGGATGGGGATGTGGCTGCCCTGGAGCCCAGGCTCGTCGACGTCGACTACGTCGAGGTCGAGTGCAAGTCAGCGCTCAACCCGGTCAAGAACATGGGCTTTTCGTGGTCGCTCAACCCGTATACAGGTTGCGAGCACCGCTGCTCCTTTTGCTATGTCCGAGCCTTCGAGCTTCGCGCGGACCGTCCATCCGACGATCGCTATGGCCGCACCGTCCGGATCAAAACCAACGTCGCCGCTGTGCTGCGTAGCGAGCTCTCGCGCCGTTCGTGGCGCAAAGAGGCGGTCGTCATCGGGGCGGCCACCGATCCCTACCAACCCGCCGAAGGTAGGTACCGCCTGACCAGGCGGTGCCTCGAGGTCTTGCGCGACTTCTCGAATCCGGCCGCGATGATCACCCGCGGGCCGATGATCGTCCGCGACATCGACGTGCTCGCCGGCCTCGCGCAGCGGGCCGAGCTCCACATCACCTTCAGCATCCCCACGCTGGACGACGACGTCTGGCGTAAGACGGAACCAGGCACGGCGCACCCCCGCCAGCGGCTGCGCGCCATCGAAAAGCTGGTAGCGGCGGGGATCGACGTGGGCGTCGGGATGGCCCCCATCCTGCCCGGGCTGTCGGACCGGCCAGAGCAGCTCGAAGCCGTCGTCAAAGCCGCTCGAGCCGCCGGCGCCACTGGGCTATGGGCCGGCATGCTGCACCTGAAAGACGGCACTCGCGAACACTTCATGTCGGTCCTTGCGCGCCACTGGCCTGAGCTGCTCCCGCGCTACGAGCAGGCCTACCGCGACAGGGCATACCTCCCGCCGTCGTTCGGCGAGAAGACGATGCAGACCATCGCGCGGCTCCGGTCCCAACATCGAGTCTCGGATCGGCGCCGCGTCATCCTCAAACCGCCGCCTAAACCGGAGCAGCTGAGCCTGCTGAACTAGCATTCATCGCATGCGCAGCCCGGCCGACGTGCTGACCGGAAGGGTGGGCGGTTTGAAGACGATGGAGATCGCCCGCCGCACCGTGCCGTGCTACAAGCATGTGATCGAAAAAGACGGCGAGCAGCTTTCCGTCTGCCTGCTCGTCGACTCGGGCAAGCTTTATCGCTTTCCCTTCGAGACCGTGAAAGGCATCAGGAGCCTGGAGGTCAAGGCGCGCTTTCTGCGCGGCGAGATGGAGCATCTCCGCCTCCGCGAGTTCCAGCCCGGGCTTTGCCGGTATGTCGAAAGAGCAGACAAAGCCGTCTGAGTCGCTCGTCCAGGATCTGCTCGCGGAACGCCGTGAGCTCAAAGTCGCCGTCGAGCGTCTCAAGCTCGAGCTGGCCGACGCCGGAGCCGGCGCGGCGGGGCCTGACCCGAGGTTGCGCGAGCTTCAGGAAGAGATCGAGCGCCTGCGCTACCAGCTGGCATCGGCGCGTGCCGAGGCGACGCAGCTGCGAGAAGAGCGTGACGAGCTTCGATCTGGCATCGAGCGTGCTCTCGAGCAGCTGACCGCCGAGTAAAGAAAAAGGCCCCGCCGCAAAGCGGGGCCTCATCGTCTTACAGGGTTACTTGGCCCAGCCCTCGACCATCGGCACGTAGTTTGCCGCCATTGGACCAAGCACCGGGAAGTTGACTCGCTTGCCTCCTGCCTGGAGGGCGAGGACCAACCCGATCAGCCATAGAACGAACCAAACGAGGTCCCAGAGAACAAGCAGAATCGCAATCGGGAGCACGATCGCTGTGAGGATCCGAAGGATGATCCAGACCGCAAACGCGCCTCCGTGGATCACAACCGCCTGCGCGGCGTTGTTCTTGACGTCAGGGTCGTCCTTGCCGACGAAAAGGAATATGAGACTGCCGATCGGTGGGAACAGAGCCCAGGCAAGGATCGTGTAGAGGTTCTTGTTACCGCCGACTGCGCTCGGCGAGCCGCCGCCCATTGGTGCTGGCTGGCTGGGCGGCGGTGGTGGCATCTGGGACATAGATCACTCTCCTCCTGTTGGCTGCCTGCTGCGGGCCAGATTATCGGCGCAGCGACGGCAAAACGCCATACCTGATTCGGGCCCGAATGACTCTGGTAGGCTCGCCCAGAGATGACCGATTCCGGTCAACCACCCGAGCCCGCCCCCTCGATTCCGCCGTGGGCTCCGACGCCTGATCCGACCAATCCGCCCCCACCGGCAACGCCCGCCCCGCCGGACGCGGCCGCCACGATGCGCCTCATCCCGGTCCCGCCACCGGCCACGCCGCCGCCGCCGATCGCCTCCATCACCACGCCGCCGCGGATCCCGGGCGAACGCTACATCGGCAAGTACAGGGTCAAAGGGGAGCTGGGCAGGGGTGGCATGGGTGCCGTGTACCTCGCCGAGCAGCCAGGGTTGGGCCGCGAGGTCGCGATCAAAGAGCTCCTCCAGACGGCCGATCCGGTTGCGCTCCGCCGCTTCCTCCAGGAAGCGCAGGTGATGGCGCGCACCAGTCATCCCAACCTGGTCCAGGTCCACGACATGGAGCTGATGGGCAACGTCAACTACCTGGTCCTGGAGTTCGTCCGCGGCCGTTCGCTGCGGGACTGGATGAATCAGACGGCCCTTCCGCCGCCGCAGGTCTTCGCGGTGATGCACGGGGTGCTGCAGGCGCTGGATTACGCGCACCGTCATGCGGTCGTGCATCGGGACATGAAGCCCGAAAACGTGCTCATCTCCGACGAAGGGATGGTCAAGGTCGCTGATTTCGGGATCGCGAGATTGACGGACGACAGCGGTGTCGGCGGCACCGCCACCAAGACCGGGACGACGGTCGGCACGCCCCAGTACATGTCTCCCGAACAGGTTGCCTCGAGCAAGGTCGACGGCCGCAGCGACCTGTACTCGGCCGGCATCATGTTCTACGAGCTGGTCGCAGGTCAGCCACCCTTCACGGCTTCGGACGCGGATGGTCCCTTCACGCTGATGGCGAAGCACGTCCAGGCGCCCCCCAAGCCGCCCTCGATCTTCCAGCCAGGCCTCAACCCCGAGCTCGAGCACGTGATCCTGAAAGCACTTTCGAAGCGCCCCGAGGACCGCTTCCAGACCGGCCAGGAGTTCGATGACGCGATGTCCCGTGTCGCGAACCTGATGTGTCCGGGGTGGCAGCGCAGCCTCGAGCCTGGCGCCGACCTCTCGCGCATGGTGCCGTTGGCCACGCCGGCCATTCCGATTCCCACGACTCCGATCGGAATGGCGATCGGGCAGCCCGCGACGGCGATGCCGCCGCCCCACGTCGCCTACAACCCGACGCCGCCGGTCAAGCCGGTGGCCAAGAAGTCGATGGGCTGCCTGAGCGTGCTGGGCTTGCTCGCGCTGGCGACGACATTGATCGGGCTCTTAGCGGCCGGCTACATCCACTAGTTAGGGGACTGGGCCTGGCGTGCGAGCGCCTCTTGCGCCGCTTCGCCCACCAGGATGTCGCTCGACCCCGACTCGCCCGCGGCGATCACGGTCTGCTGCGTGTACTGCGTCGTGAAGGTGCCGTGCGCCTGTGTCGCCATCTGGGTCGGGAACTGGACCCACGGATCGGTGGGGGTCTCGCGGACGGCGGTCACCTCATAAATCCGGAACGTCTCCGCCGACTTGCCTTTCAGCTGCACGCCCGGGACCAGGTCGACCGCGATGTAGTCGCTGCACATCTCGTACGTCTGCTGGCCGATCAGGACCTGGAACGCCGGGGCGTGCGAGCAGAAGCGCGCCGCCGTGTTGACCGTGTCGCCCAGGGCGGTGTACTGCAGCCGGCTGCGAGAGCCCATGTTGCCCACGACCGCCGGCCCTGTGTTGATGCCGATCCCCCAGCGAATCGGGGGAAGTCCTTTGGCCAGCAACTTTTGCTGCAGCTCGGCGGCGCGGTTGATGCAGTCGTAGGCGCAGCGGATCGCGAGCAGCGCGTGATTGTCCTGCAGCCGCGGCGCATTCCAGAAAGCCATGATCTCGTCGCCGACGTATTTGTCGACCGTGCCGTCCCAGGTGAAGATGATCCCGCTCAGGTGATCGAGGTACATCTGGACGACCTCGGTCACGTCGCTTGCTGCCATCGACTCCGACATCGACGTGAATCCGCGGATGTCGACGAACATCAAGGTGATGTCGCGGCGTTCGCCGCCGCGGAGGATGTCCTCCACGCCACCGCGCGTCTTGGCGAGCTCGGCGACGATCTCGGGCTTGAGGTAATGGCCGAAGAGGGCTGTGACCTTGCGCTTCTCGCGGTCCTCGTAGAGAAACCGGTAGGCCGTCACGCCCGAATAAGTCAGCGCGATGGCAAGCCAGGGATGGAACAGGTCGGGGACCCAGCCGTTGAAGACCGCAAGCGCTGACATGCCGACCGTGAACAGGACAATCGCGCCGGCCGTGCCGGCCAAACCCCACAGCACCGTCACTCGTGCCACGCCGACCGCCGTCGCCAGGGCCAGCAGGAGAATGATCAGGACCAGCAACGCCGCGGGCTCGGACATGAGGAATTTTGGCTGCAGCGGCAGCAGCATGTTGAGCAGGTTGGCATGCACCTCGACGCCCGGCATCTTCGTCCCGTTGCCGGCCGGAGTAAGAAATTCGTCCGGCACCCCGGTCAGGTAGTAGCCGCCGACGAGCACGATGTTGCCCTTGACCATGTCCGATGGGAACGAGGCTTGATAGGCGTCGCTGAATGACAGGTACTGGTGGTACTTGTTCTTGAATTGGCCGGGGCCGGTCGAGTAGTTGATGAATGCCGACCCGGTGCGATCGACCTCGAGCGGATGCTGCCACGCGGTGCCGAAGGTCGCGTGGCCGCCGGATTCCTCCAACGAGGGGCCGGTCGACGGATCGGGCAGGAGCGAAAAAGCGCGGTATGCCGCGAATCCGAGCGGATTGATCGTCGGCAGCGCGCAGGCGCCCGTGCTGCTGCAGGCGGGCTGGACGAACATCGGCATCCGGCGCAAAACTCCGTCCGAGTCGAGCACGACGTCCGTCGACGCCAGGATCACGTTCTTGATCGGCTTCTGGCACGGGACGCTCGGGCTGGAGTTCGCGTCCGCGCACCAGAATTTCTTGAGCGGAAGCTGGTCGACGCCGGCCGGGTCGGTCTTGGCTGACGTCTGTTCCAGCCTTCCCTCCCGGGCAATCGTGTTTTCACCCCCGTAGGCCAGGATCACCGGGACCGTGCTTTCCCTCAGAGCTCGGGCGAAGTCGTCGTCGGGCACGAGCTCACGCTTGTCGGCGAAGTTAACGTCGAAAACGACCACGGAGGCTCCCGATGCTTCCAGGTTGCGCAGCACCAGGGCGTACTTGTCTCGCGGCACAGGATATTCGCCGATGTTCTTGACGCTTGCGTCGTCGATTCCGACGACGACGATCTGGGGCTGCGGCGGGCTCTCGCTGAAAAGCCTGTCCTCGGGGTGGACCGAGAGGCTGATAGCGCAACTGTGGGGGTTCGCATCGCAGGCGATCTGCTCCACGTACAGGCCGAACATCAGGACTGTGACGACGAGCGCGATCAAGACCGCGACAGCCGTGCGATATGTGTACCAGTACCGGATGTAGCGGCCCAAGGGTGGCGGGATCATATATCCGGTGAGCGTGCTTTGCGGCATCGCCGGCTGGGTCGACAAGTCGCTGATCGATTCGAAGCTTTTCTACCCGCTGAGCGTCAAGACTTCCGGTGACCGCCTGCGCTTTTACGCCACCCAGTTCTCGCTCGTCGAAGTCGACTCGAGCTACTACGGCATCCCTAAGCCGGAGAACGTGGAGGCCTGGGCGACGCAGACCCCCGACCACTTCACTTTCGACGTCAAGTCCTTCTCCCTGTTCACCAACCACCCGACCCAGCCGATGTCGCTGCCTCCGGACATCCGGGAGCAGCTGCCTTCCAACCTGCGGGACAAAAACGTCTACCTCGAAAAGATGCCCGACGAGCTGCTGGACGAGACCTGGGAGCGGTTCCGGGCGGCGGTCGAACCGCTGCGCGCCGCGGGCAAGCTGGGCGCCGTGTTCTTCCAGTTCCCGCCGTGGTTCTTGCCGTCGTCGCGCTCGCTCGCTTACGTCGAGCAGGTCCAGGAGCGCATGTTCGGCCTCCAGATCGCGGTCGAGTTCCGCAAGCCCGAGTGGCTCGACGCACGGCACCGCGACGGGACCCTCGCGTTCCTCCGTTCGCGCGACATCCCCTACGTTGCGGTCGACGTGCCAGAGGGCCATCACACGAGCATGCCCTCGGTCCACGACGTCACGTCCTCCAAGCTGGCGGTCGTCCGCTTCCACGGCCGCAATCACGACACGTGGGACTTGAAGGCCGTGCCGCCCAACGTCCGCTTCCGCTACGACTACAGCGACACGGAGCTGACCGAGTGGGTGCCGCGGATCAAGGAGATGGAGCGCTCGGCCAGCCGTGTTCACGCCCTGATGAACAACAACTACTCGAACTACTCGGTCAAGAATGCGCAGCAGCTCCAGAGGCTGCTGGAGGCGTCAAATAGCTAGTCGGGCACGCTCCGCCGCCTGACCTCACCGATGGCGTGGTCCATCAGGCCGCCGAACACGGGCTCGGCCACGTCCGCAAGGCGCAGCGGAAACACCATCGCGTCGCGGCGGGGGTAGCGAGCGGTGCGGACGACCAGGTTGGCAACCCACCACGCCGGGTACTGGAAACCGATCGGCTGATCGGGCGCTTTGAAGAACTCAGTCCCGCCCGTCACGCCGGGATATACCACGCAAACCTTGACCCCCGTGCCTGAGAGCTCACCGCGCAGCGCGTGGGAGAAGCCGACCACGGCATGCTTGGTCGCCGAGTAGACCGCGGAGTAGGGCGAGGGCCGGAAGCCGACAACCGAGGCGACGTTGATGACCACGCCGCGCCGGCGCTCGAGCATCCAGGGCAGCGCCGAATTGGTTGTGTTGATGACGCCCTTGAGGTTCGTCGCGATAAGCTCGTCAACCTTTTCCTCGGGCATCTCGTGGGCCCTGCCCATCCAGCCGACGCCGGCGTTGTTGACGAGGACATCCAACCGCTCGTGATCGCGCAACGTCGCGGCGATGAAGGCGCGAGCCGAGGCGCGCTGGCCGACGTCGAGCAGCCTGACGTTGACGTCAGGTGACCCGGCCTTGCGGCATTTTTCGGCGACGGCGTTGAGCTTTTCGAGCCGGCGCGCGCCGAGCTCGAGGCGAGCGCCCCGTCGAGCGAAGGCGAGCGCCGTCGCCGCGCCGATGCCGCTGGACGCCCCGGTGATGACGACCACCGCCCCATTCAGCCGCACCTGCCTAGCTTATGGGGGGCCGTAGAATCGGCACACTGCGATGAGAGCGCTGACTTTCCAGGCCGAAGGCGACGTGAAAGTCACCGAAGTCCCGAAACCGGGCATCAAAAGCTCTGGCGATGCATTGGTCAAGGTCACGCTCGGTTCCGTCTGCGGGTCCGACCTCCATATCTTGCACGGCCACACCCCGATGAATCCCGGAGCGGTGCTGGGGCACGAGTTCGTCGGCGTTGTCGAGGACGTCGGAAGCGAGGTCAAGCGCTTCCAGCCCGGCGACCGGGTGGTGTCCAGCTTTTTCACTTCGTGCGGTCATTGCGTGCTGTGCCGCAAGGGTTGGTTCAACCAGTGCGTCGACAAGGCGACCTTCGGTCACGGCGAATACTTCGGCGGCCTCGGTGGCGGACAGGCCGAATACGTCGTGGTGCCGAACGCGGATCACACCATGGAGAGCATTCCCGACGGCATGGCTGACGAGCAGGCGATCTTCGTCGGCGACATCCTCGCCACAGGTTTCTTTGGCGCGGAGCGCGCCGAGATCAAGCCGGGCGACGTCATCGCCGTGGTCGGAGCGGGGCCGGTCGGGCTCATGGCGACGATGTGCGCCCAGCTTTTCGGGCCCGCCCGGACGTTCGTGATCGACATGGTCGACTCACGCCTCGAGATCGCGCAGGAGCTGGGCGGCATCCCGATCAACACCAAGCGTGTCCATCCGGTGCAGGCGATCGAAGCCGAAACCGACGGCGTCGGCGCCGATTCGAGCATCGAATGCGTAGGACTTCTGCCCGCGGTCGATACGGCCATCCAGTGCGTGCGGGGAGGCGGCACCATCTCGATGGTTGGGGTGCCGAGCGCTGTAATGGGCGAGTTTCCCTACATGCGCATGTGGCTCAAGTCATTGAGCTTTCGCGCCGGCTGGTGCAACGTGCAGGCGTACATGCGGCCGCTGCTCGATCTGATCGCCGCGGGCCGGCTGCACCCCGAAAAGATCATCAGCCACCGGATGAATCTGAACGAAGCCGCGGAGGCTTACCGCCTCTTCGACGCGCGCGAGGCGACGAAGATCGTTCTCACCCCTTAAGGCGCGAGGGAGGCAGGCCTCCCCCGCGGACCCCCTCCGTTGCAAGCGACGTCTGGGTGGCGTTTGGAAGAGGATGTCTGGGACGGCCGGAATAAATCCGGCCTAGAGCCCCACCCCGTCTAGTTGATGGAGTCGAGCGCGAGCAAGTAGCCCTTCGCACGTTCGGTCAGCGGGTACCGGTTCTCCAGCTCGTGGAACGCCGAGCCGTGGTCGCTGTGCACCAGGTGCGCCAGCTCGTGCACGAGGAGGTAGTCAAGCACCCAATCCGGGAGCGACGCCGCCCGGCGCGCGATGCGGATCGCCCCATCGGTGAACGTACAGCTGCCCCACAGCCGCTCCATGTCCGAAAACCCGATCGACCGCCACCGCAACTTACCCTCGAAATGGCGTTGGTTCAGCCGCCGCGCTCGCTCGAGCAACCGCTCGTCTGAAGGGCGCGACCGCTCGGCTCGCCGCTGCAGCCTGCGGCTCATGACCTCCGCCCAGTGGTCACGCTCGGCGTGAGTCATCGACGCCGGGACCAGAAGCTCGAGGACGCCAGACCGCAGGCGTGCCGCCACGGTGCGGCGGCGTTTGCGCGAGGTGATCACGCGGACTGGTGGTCGAGATGGATCTGGGTTCGGTTCCAAGACGTTTGCTCCGTTGTTGTGGTGGCGCTGGCTGGATTTTAGCGGCGTACGATTCCGCGCGAAAGACTTGCCTAGAAGCCTCGTCCTCGGCAACGGAAACACGCTCGTGGGCTTCGATGCCACGTACTCGGTACGCGACATCTACTACCCGCGCGTGGGCGATGCCAACCACACGATGGGCAACGTCTGCCGGGCGGGGTTCTTCATCGACGGGAAGTTCGCGTGGCTCGACGACGCTGCGTGGGAGCGCAAGCTCGGCTATGCGGAGGACTCGCTGGTAACCGACGTCACGCTGGGCCATCCTGGTCTCGGCATCACGGTCAAGTTCGAGGACTACATCGACCTGGCGCGCAACTGGTTCATCCGCAACGTCAGCGTGACCTCGCCCACCGGGTTTGCCGTCGGTCGCGTCTTCCTTCACTACGACTGGTTCATCGAAGGCTCCGACATCGGCAACACGGTGCTCTACGAGCCACGTCATCGCGGCGTGATCGCCTACAAAGCCAATCGCTACTTCCTTGTGGGCGGCCAGTGCGACTCCGCGTTCGGTATCAGCACATGGGCGAACGGTAAGAAAGGCAACGGGCTCGCGGGGACGTGGGTCGATGCCGAGGACGGCATGCTTGGCCAGAATCCGATCGAGCAGGGCTCGGTTGACTGCACTGTCGGCTTTGACCTCGGCTCCGCCGTCCCGAACCAACCCCGGACCATGACCCACTGGCTGTGCATGGGCACGAGGCTGAGCGACGTCACGACTTACGGGCAGGAGCTCATCGTCAGCAAGGGAGCGGAAACGTATCGAGACCGAACACGGACCTACTGGCAGGTCTGGTCCGAGAAGGACCATCGCCACATCGACGAAGAGCTTGGCCATGGCGTCACCGACCTGTACCGGCGCAGCGTGCTGACCGCACGCACGCATGTCGACAATCGCGGCGCGGTGATCGCGTCGACGGACTTCGACATCACAAAGTTTGCCCGGGACACGTACGCGTATGCGTGGCCGCGCGATGGCGCGCTCGTGGCCAATGCGCTCGACCGCGCGGGACATGAGGATGTCACTCGCGAGTTCTTCCAGTTCTGCCAGCAGACGCTGGTGGAGGAGGGCTACTTCCTCCACAAGTACACGCCGTACGGCAACCCCGGAAGCTCATGGCTTCCGTGGGTCGATTCGCACGGAGCTCGCACCCTGCCCATCCAGGAGGACGAGACGGGGCTGGTGCTGTGGGCGTTATGGCAGCACTACCGCATTCACCGCAATCTCGACTTCGTGGTCGACCTTTACTCGAACCTCATCGTTCCGGCCGCGGACTGGATGGTGAGCTACGTCGACCAACGCAACGGTCTGCCCATCCCATCCTGGGACCTGTGGGAGGAGCGCTGGGGCGTGCACGCATTCACGGTCGGAGCGGTGTGGGCCGGACTCGACGCGGCGCGCGGTTTCGCCGACCTCTTCGGCGACGTTCGCGCATACGGCCGCTACCGCGACGCCGCGGAACGCATGCGTGAAGCCTCCGACACGAACCTCTACAGCGAAGAGCTCGGCCGCTTTCCCCGCCGGATCACCATCGAGGACGACGAGTCGGTCACCGTGGACACGGTGCTCGACAGCGCGATCTACGGGCTGTGGCGATTCGGGATGTATCCGCCCGACGACAAGCGGATCGTCAAGACGATGAAGGCGATCGCTGAGCAGCTCGCCAACAAAGCGAATTGCGGAGGGATCGCCCGCTACATGGACGATTACTACTTCAAGGTCGAGCCGGACACCAAGAAGACGCCCGGCAACCCGTGGTTCATGTGCACGATGTGGCTGGCGCAGTGGTACATCGTGACGGCGAAATCGGCGGCCGACTTGAAGCCGGCGCGGGACATGATCGACTGGGCGGTCGGCCACCAGCTCCCGGGCGGGCTGCTGTCGGAGCAGCTCGACCCGCACACGGGAGCGCCGCTGTCGGTGTCGCCGCTCACCTGGTCGCACGCCGAGTTCATCGTCACGGTGGATGAGTACTGCAGCGCCGCCGACCGCATCAAGCGGACTACACACACCGACTCTGGGGCCTAGAGCGGGATGTTGCCGTGTTTCCGCGGCGGGCGTTCCACCGTCTTGCGCAGGCATAGCTGGAGCGCGCGCACCAGCTCTCGGCGCGTCTGGCTCGGCTCGATGACATCGTCGATGTAGCCCCGTTCGGCGGCCACATATGGATTGGCGAAACGCGCGGTGTACTCCGCGACAAGCTCCTTGCGCCGCGCCACCGGATCGCGCGCGGCCGCGAGATCGCGTTTGTAGATGATGTTCACCGCTGCGTCCGGTCCCATCACCGCGATCTCCGCGGTCGGCCAGGCGAGGTTGAGGTCGGCGCCCATCTGCTTCGGCGACATCACGGTGTATGCGCCGCCGTAGTTCTTGCGGGTGATCACCGCGAGCTTCGGGACCGTCGCTTCGGCGTACGCGTAGAGCAGCTTGGCGCCGTGACGGATGATCCCGCCGTGCTCTTGGTCCCTGCCCGGCAAGTAACCCGGCACGTCGACGAAGGAAAGGATCGGGATGCCGAACGCGTCGCAAAAGCGAATGAAGCGAGCGGCCTTGACCGACGCGTTGATGTCGATGGCGCCGGCAAGCACTTTCGGCTGGTTGCCGACGATTCCGACAGCGTGGCCGCCCAGGCGGCCGAGCCCGACGATGATGTTGGGGGCGAAGAACGGCTGGACCTCGAAGAATTCGCGACCGTCGAGCACGCGCGAGACGACCCCCCGCATGTCGTAGGGCTTGTTCGGCGATTCGGGCACGATCGTCTGCAGCTCCGGGTCGGCGCGCTCCAGGTCGTCGGTGGTCGGCACGAACGGCGGCCGCTCGGAGTTCGACGACGGCAGGTAGGACAACAGCTTGCGCACGCCCGCGGCGCATTCCTGCTCGGTCTTGGGCAGGAAGTGCGCGACCCCCGACGTCGCGTTGTGCACGTGGCCGCCGCCCAGCTCGTCGAACGACACGGCCTCCCCTGTGACGACCTTGATCACCTCCGGGCCGGTGATGAACATGTACCCCTGGCCGGCAACGATGAAGATGAAGTCGGTGATCGCCGGTGAGTAGACGGCGCCGCCGGTGCACGGCCCCGCGATGACGCTCAGCTGAGGGATGACGCCTGAGGAGCGGACGTTGCGGTAGAAGATGTCGGCGTATCCGGCCAGCGCCACGACACCCTCCTGGATGCGAGCGCCGCCCGAATCATTGATGCCGATGATCGGCACGCGGTTGCGCAGCGCCAGCTCCTGCACCTTGACGATCTTCTCGGCGGTCACCTCCCCGAGCGAGCCGCCGAAAACGGTCGCGTCGTACGCATAAACGGCTACCGGCCGGCGATCGATCTCACCGAATCCAGCCACCACACCGTCGCCGGCAATCTTCCGATCTTCCATGCCGAACCCGTGTGCCCGGTGGGTTGCGAAAACGTCGAGCTCCACGAAGGAGCCTTCGTCGAGCAGCATCTCGATCCGGTCGCGCGCGGTCGCCTTGCCCGCCGCGCGGCGCTTGTTGGCGGCTTCGGTCTCAGCGTGCAGCGCCTGGTAGCGGCGCTTGCGGTACTGGTTGATCTTCTGCTCGGAGACCGTCGTCGCCTCGCGTTGGGGAGCTTCGACGCCTTCGAGACTCGGAGTGGTCCGACGAACGGGCGAAAGTGAACGAGGTTTCCGGGCGGCCATAGCGCATATCGTAGGCGCCGTGCCGCGGCCCCCAACCCAGCTCGATCTCGACCGAGCGGTGACTTTGCGGCAGCTGCGGACGTTCAAAACGGTCGCCGACCTGACCAGCTTCAGCCTCGCGGCGCGGCGCCTCAAGCTCAGCCAGCCTTCGGTCTCGTACCAGGTCAAGGAGCTGGAGGAAACGCTCGGCTTGCCGCTGCTCGACCGGCTCGGCAAGCGCGTCCAGCTGACCGAAGCGGGGTCGCTGCTGTACAGCTACGCCCGGCGGATGCTCGACGTGCTGGACGAGGCGACCGTGGCGATCGAGGAGATGCGCGGCATCCAGCGTGGAACGCTGCGGGTTGGAGCGAGCACCACCGTCGGGATTTACATCCTGCCCGCTGCGCTCGGCGCTTTCAAGAAGCTGCATCCGGGGCTGGTCATCTCGCTCGAGATCGGGACGCGGGCGCGTGTGCAGGAACAGGTATTGCGCAACGAGCTCGACCTGGCGGTCGTCGGGCCCGCGCTGAAAGATCCAGAGCTCGCGATCATCCCGTTCCTGAGCGACGAGCTCGTCTTGGTGGCGCCCGCGGGACACGCGCTCGCGCACAAGCGGGGCCTGAGCCTGAAGGATCTCGAGGCTGAGCCGTTCGTCATGCGCGAGGCGGCGTCCGGCAGCCGGTGGTCGCTGGAAAAGGCGGCGCGCAAGGAGGGGGCGAAATTGAGCGTCGCGATGGAGCTCGGCTCGAACGGCGCGATCAAGCACGCCGTCGAATCTGGGCTCGGCCTGGCGGTCATCTCCCGTTACGCGTGCGCACTGGAGGTCTCGAGCGGGAGGCTCGTCGAGCTGCACGTGAGCGGTTTCCCGATCCGGCGCGATTGGCACATCGTGCACCTTCGGAAGCGGAAGCTGCCCGCTTCGGTACGCGCGTTCATCGAGTTCCTGCAAGACACGAGCTGGCTTTCCCGCAACGGCTCGCGCGGTCGCGTCCGCCCGCCGACGGATTGATCCACCGCCTCAGACGCGCCGCGGCCGACGTTTTCTCGCGGCCCGCCCTGTACTGGACCATCGCCGTGCTCTTTGGTCTGAACCGCGTGATCTTCACCGTGCTTGCACCGCGAAGGTATGACGCGGAGGGCATGTGGGAGGGCGCGCATGCGTACCTGACGAATCCATCGCACATGTACGACGCGGCCGCGGATTACCTGGCGCGGGTGCACATCATCGCGCCGCCCGGGGGCCTGGACGCATTCGTCAGCCCGCCCCCGGTCGCGCTGCTGGCGGTCCCGGTGGCTCTACTGCCCAGAAGCATCGGCGTGCAGGTGTGGACCGCGATCGACGCGGCTGCGCTGGTCGTGGCGCTGGTGCTCCTGTACCGCGTGCTCGCGAGCAGGGACCGCGTTGCCCGACCAATCTTCTGGCTTGTCGCCGCGTACTTTCCGCCGCTGTTCGCGGACGTGAGCGCAGGTCAGCGAGGCGGAGTCCTGCTCGTGCTCGCGATGGCTTCGGTGTGGTTCGAACGCAGCCGGCCGGCGATCGCCGGCGCCGTGGGCGGCCTGGCGGCCGCGATCAAGTACTACCCGGCGGCGATGATCCTCGGCCCGCGGCCGGCGCAT
>Ga0209804_1000966_pt1 | contig 20062 bp, 11 predicted proteins | sample GraSoiAngelo_139_FD_185896 | JGI IMG/M metagenome (GOLD analysis project Ga0209804, IMG submission 185896) | Grasslands soil microbial communities from the Angelo Coastal Reserve, California, USA - 14_0929_12_20cm (SPAdes) (version 2) | ecosystem: Environmental > Terrestrial > Soil > Grasslands ... | reverse complement strand
GCGAGCACACCGACTACAACGACGGCTTCGTGCTGCCCGCGGCGATTGATTTCGATTGTTGGCTGGCGGTTAGCCCAAGGCCGGATGCAAGCCTCATCCTTCGCTCCGATGATTTTGACCAGACCTGCCAAGTAGACCTGTCTGACAACACGGTGCGTCCCTCCAAGACGTGGAGTGATTATCCGGTCGGGGTTGCCGTGGTTCTGAAAAAAGCCGGATACCAGCTCCAAGGAGCCAACGCGCTCATTCATGGCGAAGTCCCGATCGGTGCCGGGCTGAGCTCTTCGGCTGCCCTTGAAGTGGCCAGCGCCTGCGCTTTTCTCGACCTTGCGGGCTGTCGCCTCGACGGCGTCCAACTGGCCCAGCTTTGCCAGAGAGCGGAGAACGAGTTTGTCGGCGCCCGCTGCGGCATCATGGATCAGTTTGTTTCCGTCCAGGGCCGGGCGGGGCATGCTTTACTCCTGGATTGTCGTTCCCTCGAATACGAACTGGTTCCGCTTCCGGATTCGGTCCAGCTGGTGATCTCGAACACGATGGTGAAACATGAACTGGCATCCGGCGAATACAACCGTAGGCGCGCCGAATGTGAAGAAGCGGTGCGCCGGTTGTCTCCTGTCCTGCCCGGCATCCGCGCTCTGCGCGACGTGAACCTCGAGCAACTGGAAAAGAATCGCTCCCGGCTTCCGGAAACCATCTGGCGTCGCGCGTACCACGTTATTTCCGAAAATGTTCGCGTGCTCCAGGCCGTGGCCGCGCTGCGTGCGGGAAACCTCAGGGAGTTGGGCCAGGCCATGGCTGAGTCACACCAGAGCTTACGAGACTTTTATGAGGTGAGCTGTACTGAATTGGATCTCATGGTCGAACTCGCCAACCAGCAGCGAGGTATTTACGGTGCGCGCATGACGGGCGGCGGATTCGGAGGTTGCACGGTGAACGTGGTGGATGCTCAACATGCCGACGAATTCCAACGACAAGTTGCCGACGCGTACCAGCAAGCGACCGGACTGACACCAGAGATTTATATCTCGGCGGCGGCGGATGGGGCGGGCGCTGCCACCCCAGAGATCCCGTTAAGGGCGACGCGTTGAATGCGGTGTAGCTGCGGCCTCCACCTCCACGATGCCCATTGTTCTCTGTCTTGAACTCCGATAGGTATCCTCGCCCGATAGCCACTGCGGCTTCTCCAAAACCCAGTCTGCGCGAGGTTTTCGCCCAGTCGGACTTTCGCAAACTGTGGCTGGCACGGCACCGCCGCACAGGTCACCTATTATGCTGGTCGCATACATGCTCCCGCTGGCGCTCGTCAGCCCGATTGCCGGTGTCTTTGTCGACCGCTGGCACGTTAAGCAGGTGATGATCTGGAGCGATCTTATTCGCGGCGTGCTGGTCCTGTTGCTGCTCTGGGTTACGAAAGTTACGAACCTGACGCAGTTATGTGCGATCTTCACCGTGCTGGCTTTGGTTTCCCGCTTCTTTGGCCCGGCGCAGTCGAATGGCAATCCGCACCCTGGTCGCCAAAGAAAAATGGCAGCGAACGCGCTCGTGTCGCGGGCGTTCTACACGGTGCGCCTGCTCTCGCCGGTTGTGGCCGGCGCGCTCGTGGCGTGGCTGACGGAGAAATCCTGCTTCTACTTCGACGCGTTCAGCTTCTTTTTTTCCGCCGCGATGATCGGTTCCTTGCTGTTCTCGCGCACCCCCGCCCCGAGCAAGACTACTGTGAAGGGCTTCTTTAGCCAGTTGACCAGTCGGAACCGCTTCATCTTTTTTAACCCATCCATCTTTAACCCATGCAGCCCTCGCGTTTGTGATCACCTCGATGGTGAACGCGATGTTTGCGATGAGCTGCCTCAGCCCACGGTTCTCGATTTACGTGCGCGATATCCTCGACTCCGGCGCGTTCCTTTATGGCGTGGTGAGTTCGGCGGTGGGCGTCGGGTTGATTGCCGGCACCCAGACGGTCAGCAAGTTCCACGCGCAATCGAAAAAGACCATTGTTCTGGAGGGGCTGGTGACGTGCGCGGTATGGTTCGGCATACGCGCCGTATTCCTAGTGTGCGCTGCGGCGTTGGCCGTGATCGCCCCACGGCCGGCTTTCTACAGAGCAGACCAGCGGCAGCCATGGAGGCGGCCAGCAGGGCAGATTAGAAGCATTTCCTGCCATTCCGAGAGGAGCAGGAACCTGAAGAAAACGCAGCCACGGATATCGTGGATCGTGATCCGTGTTCATACGTGCTAAACCGTGACCTGTTTTTCTTAGTCAACAATCGCGAGAAAGTGGTTGCACCGGGCGGAGAAACACTCCCCCAGACAGCTCGCCCTCCTGGAATCAAAGATCTAAAAGCGAATTCCTGCAAGTCTGATGTTTCAAAAGACTTAGTTGGAAAAAGCCATAATCCGGCCTCAGGTCCCTCTCCTTTCCCTCGGTAGGTCTCCCAAAACAAAATGCCGGGCCATTCTCGAGAGCCAGAAAACCTATGAAAGCAGAAGGGTTCCTGAAATCGTCTTTGAAAACAAAGCGCTTAGCGACCGCTGTCCCAGGCAAGGAGCAGAAGGCACAGGCGGCGCGCGAGTAGACGTCTCCTTGGTCCGGTATAAAACAGCGCGATTGGAACCTACCCGGCTAGGCCGTTGTAACGCCACCGTCCCACAGGGGCTTCCCGGCCCGCGTCTCGCGCGGCAAGATGCCGACGCTAACCCCATCAGTTCTCGCAGAAGTACAGAAATTTGTATAAACATAACCCTCAGACAACATTCTCGTACAAAATAATATCTTGATGTTATGGCATTTCCGCATTACCATCTCGCAACTGCGATGTAGTCTCGTGGGGCCTCAACGACTTGGCCGTTTTGCTAGTCGCTCGAGTTTGGTAGCAGGCACAGATTGCAGGTGCTTCGCAAAGAGTTTTGGGGCAGTGCTTCTTCCTTCGTAGGCACATCCGTCCCCCCGTCGCTTCGGCAGTAGTCCTATGCGCTCAGAAAAGTTGCGGTGAAGCTATCCGTGCACGTGTATGGGTGCGCGTTGCCGGCGCGTGTTGCCGGCAATTTCATTGGGGATCTTTTTCATATCTTCGGTCAGCAACCTTGGGACTTTTAGATCACCGGGGAGTCGTCCAGCGGATTCTGGAGTCGGAGGGGTTGGGGGGGCTCCCGCATCCAGGAGGATGATGTCATGCGAAGACTAAGGTCAGTCGTCTCGCTCGTTCTGTCTCTGCTTTTCACCTTTTTGGTTGTTTTCGCCCAGAGTTCCGCCCGGTCGGTGCTGACGGGAGATATTACGGACCCGAGCGCTGCGGTTGTCAACGGGGCCGAGGTCACGCTCACTGATTTGAGCACGAACGTTGGCCAGACAACAACAACGAGCCAGGCCGGGCACTACGTTTTTCCGGCCGTGCAACCCGGCCAATACAAGCTCACGGTCAAGAAAGCCGGATTCCGGCAAACCGTCACCAACGTCACCGTTAACGTCGGGCAGAATGTCGCCCAGAACCTCAGGCTGGAACTTGGCGGGGTCAGCGAAACCGTCGAGGTCCGGGCAACCGGTGCGGAACTGCAGACAGTCGATGCCAGCGTGGGCAACGTTATGAGCCAGCGGACGCTCCAGTCCTTGCCCAGCTTGAGCCGTGACGCGACCGCGCTGTTGCAGCTGCAGCCCATGGCGTCGCCTTCATACAACACAGCCCCGGGCACCGGTGAGGGCAATACGACGTCAGGTAGCGTCGCGGGCGCCCTGAACGACCAGAACACCTTCAGCCTCGACGGCGGCGATGCCACCAGCAATACCGAAGGCGACGCGAACTACGTTTCCGGCCAGGGTTCGCCGCGCGCCGTCATCCCGACTCCGGTCGAAAGCATTGAGGAGTTCCGGGTCACTACCAACAACTCCAACACCTTCGCTCGTTCTTCCGGCGCGCAGGTCCAGATGACCACCCGCCATGGCAGCAACGATTGGCACGGCGCTGCCTACGAGTACAACCAGAACACTCTTTACAACGCAAACCGCTGGGAACTGAACCATGTCGGGAAGGACCGTCCCCGCTGGCACGACAACCGCTACGGTGGTCGCATTGGGGGGCCACTGATCAGGGACCAGGCTTTCTTCTTCTTGATGTACGAAGGCCGGAACTTTAGCAAGGGCGTTCCCTTCACCCGACTAGTCCCGAGCGAGTTAATGAAGCAAGGAATTCTGCAATTTCATGATGCTACGGGTGCAATTAACCAATTCAACTTCGCCACCGGGGCACCCACTGCCATGTGTGCCAGCGGTCCGTGCGATCCACGCAGCTTGGGCATGAGTCCGCTGATCTCCCAGATTTGGAACACGTTTGAGCCAGTCGGAAACGATCCCACTAAGGGCGATGGCCTGAACACGATCGGGTTTGTCAGCTCGGTGCCGCTAATCACAAAGGAATATGACGGTATCGCCCGCTTCGACTACAACTTGTCCCAGAACTGGACCGCGAACGCGGTGACTCGCTATGCCGTTACAGACTCCAACGGCAGTGCTCAAGTAGATATTGGCGGTTTGACGGGAGGCACGAAGGGAGTTCCGAAATCCACCGATAACGAACCCTTGCAGCCCCGCTACTATGTCTTTGGGCTCACCGGACGGATTGGCAGCAAGGTTACCAGTGACACTCACTTCGACTTCTTGCGCCATTACTGGCAGTGGGCCCGCAAACCGCCATTTCCACAGGTCTCCGGCTTAGGTGCTGCGGTGCAGATCTATGCCGAGAGCAACATCAACGGCCTGGTGCCCATGAACATCGACACCCAGAACGCGCGCAGCCGAGTATGGGACGGCAAAGACTACAACCTTAATGAGGAAATGAGCTGGCTGCGAGGGGCGCACCTGCTCCAATTTGGCGGCGCATTTCGTCACCAGCACTTCTACCATGTCCGCGATGACAAAGTGGTCGGAGGCTTGGCGGAGCCCATCTACTTTGCAGAATGGACTAGCTCGAACATGGACATCAGCGGCTTTCGTCCCTCGAGTCTGGCAACAAAAGCTGATCGGACCAATTGGGACAAGCTTTACGCCGCGATGATGGGCATGATTGATCACTCGGCGCAGCTGCTAGTTCGGAAGACAGACCTGAGTCCCGCTACCCCGGGCACGCCGAATACCCAGAACACGTTGGTCAATGATTACGACCTCCACATCGTCGATACGTGGAGAATGACGCCTAGCTTCACTCTCGCCTACGGCCTGGATTGGGGGCTTCAGACACCTCCGTACGAGACTAGCGGCCTACAAACAGTCATGGTCGACACGTCGAAAGGAAACACCATCCTGCCCTATGACACATGGGCGAACAACATGGTATCGGCAGCTCTTGCCGGCCAAGCTTACTCGCCAGTGCTCGGGTTTCTGCCAATCCGCCAGTCCGGCCGTAAGTATCCCTACGACATGGATTGGCATAACTTTGCTCCTCGCCTGTCCATTGCCTGGAACCCGAGAGGAGGGAGCGGTTTGCTCAACAGCCTGTTCGGGGACGGGAAGTCGGTGATCCGAGCTGGGTATGGGCGCTACTTTGACCGCATCAATGGCGTGGGTGTTGTCATGACGCCCGCCCTCGGCGTGGGTTTTGGTAATGGCGTAACCTGTGCGGGGCCGACCATTGGCGGTCAGTGCGGTACTGGAAAGGTGAAACCAGACACCGGATTTCGCATCGGCGTCGATGGCGGCACTGTACCCATTCCGCCGTTGCAGTCGATTACAGCGCCGGTAGTGCCTTCGCCTCAGGACGCTTCCGCAAACTATCTCCTGCCGGGTGGCAACACTCCAAAACAGACCTATGACTTCCGCATCGATCCACACCGGAAAACGGGAGTGGAAGATGCCTGGACACTTAGCATTCAGCGCCAGCTCTCCAATAGCATGATTATGGAAGTGGGCTACGTGGGTCGTCACGCCATCCACCTTTATAGTGGCAACGACGTGAACCAGATCCCCTACATGTTCACTGCGGGTGGGCAGACGTTTGCTTCCGCATACGACAACATTCAACGTGCGCTTATCGCCGGAACCCCTGTACCCGCGCAGCCATTCCTTCAGGCAGTTTTCCCAGGTGGCACCGCGGCTTATGTTTCGGATAAGAATATAGGAAGCTACCTAGCCAATGGAGATGCGACGGATGCCTTCGATGCGCTAGGGTTGGTGACCCTACCCATTGACGGACAATTCAGTTTCGGCAGCGACATCACCACTTCAAAAGGTATGTCTAACTACAACGCGGGGTATATCTCCCTGCGCAAGCAGATGACGCAGGGGCTAATGTTCCAGGCCAACTATACCCTCTCCCACTCGATGGATGACTCCGGCCTTGCCCAGGAGTACGTGTTCTTCAATCCCACGGACGGCTTTAACATGAAGCGGGACTACACGAACTCCTACTTCGACCGGCGGCACGTCTTCACAGGGTTTTTCGTATACGACTTGCCGTTCGGCAAGGGCCACCAGTTCGGCACTACCGGCTTCCTTAGCAAGTTGCTCGGAGGCTGGGAAATCAGCAGCGCCATTACCGCCAGCAGCGGCCTTCCCCAGAAGGTCTACAACAACAACTCCTGTACCGAACTCGGGGACGGCTACCTGTCACAGTGCGCTTCTTGGATTCCAACCGGCAGTGCAGCCCACACGAGCTTTAGCAGGCATACCATGCCCGATGGCAGCATCAACGTGTACGGCAGCAACTGGCAGGCCGTCGAGGCCGCTTTCCGCATGCCGCTCTTCAGCGACAGCCGGATGGGTGGCACTCCCATTGTCGGCTTCCCCCGCTGGAACGTGGACGCTGCCCTCAACAAGACTTTCAAAGTCACCGAGCGCGTCGGCGTCGGGCTGAGCCTGCAAGCCGTCAACGTGTTCAACCACATGGAGTTCACCGACCCGTCGCAGGTGGACATCAGCAATACAACGACGTTCGGGGAGACGAGTACTCAGTACAACTCGCCTCGATTCCTCAACATTGGTATTCGCATCGACTTCTAGCAGCTTCGGAAATTTCCGGGGTTGGGCTTCGGCTCAACCCTATTTTTGATTTTTGCTTTAGAACTATAATTCCAATTCCTCGCGCCACCAGTCGGATTCATCGACCCTCTAACTCTGCAGGGAGAACTGGCATGCTAATCCGGCGCGTTCTGCCGCTCCTTTTATCGCTGCTCCTGTCCGGCTATATGGCGGCTCAGCAAAAGACGGTCAGCCTGCAAGTCATGGTGTATGCGGAAGGCGAGCAGCATCCCTTTGATGGTCAAATCACCGTTACTCTGCTCGATAGCTGGGGTTTGCCGGAGGGCGAAGCATCTACCCGGGAAGGTATGGTCGAATTCATGACCAGTGCGGACCTCCACCGCTTGAAAATCACCGGAACGACCATCGATCAGTACGACGGCGATTTCACCATTGAGCCCAGTGAATCGTCCCACAGTGAGCGGGTGACGGTTTTCCGCCGACGGCTAACGTCCGCACCGCAGCCGAAAGGCACAATTCCCGCGGTTCGTCTTCACATCCCCAAGAACGCTCGCAAGGAGTACGAAAAGGGAAAGAGCCAAGAAGGGAAGAACTGGGTCGAGTCGCGTAAGCATTACGAAAATGCAGTAGCGCTGTATCCCGACTACGATCTGGCTTACAACAGCCTGGGGGTGGCGACGCTGCGCACCGGCGACAAGGACGCCGCGGTGCGCGCATTCTCCAAAGCCGTGAGCGTCAACGGCTCGTTCGCGGAGGCTTATCACAACCTGGCGCGCGTGCTGATGGCCGACAAGAAATATCCTGAAATGGAAGAAGCTTTGAAAAAAGCGGTGTCTGTCGAACCTCTCGACGCCTGGGGCCTCACCTTTCTTGCCTTCGCCGAATTTCACACCGGCAAGACTGACGAGGCGATCGCACACGCCCGGAAGGTACACACACTGCCACATCAGGGACTCGCCGACGCCCACCTCATCCTCGCGCAGGCGCTGGAGTCGCTACATCAGACCGAACCGGCGCTTCAGGAATACAAGCAATATCTCGTCGAAGCTCCTAACGGCGGCAACGCTCGCTTCGCGCGTCAGGCCGCTGCCCGGCTTTCCGCGGTGGCCGCGAAGTAGCATAGTGTCTGTGGGGGGCGGGCAGTCTCGGTGGAGAGAACACAGCCAGGGATCTCAGCCATCGTGATTCGTGTTTATCCGTGCAGTCCGTGGCGGCTTTTTCTTAAATCGACAATGAGCAATCAACAATCGCCTGCCATTACGAACGAAGCGAGGAATCGGCCTTTTCTGGCAGCGGAAAAAACGAGATCTTTTTTCACATCCGGGCGCCCGCACCAGTTTTCAGAATGCTGTTGAGGTCGTCGGGGTGGAAGGCAGCGATCAACGCCTCCTCGCGGTCGATGTAGCCATTCTTGACCAGTCGCCCAAGCGATTCTTCCAGTGTGAACGACCCTTTGTTCTTGGTCATCGTAATCTCTTGATGAAGGTGCTGAAGCGAGTTGCGGCGAATGTGTTGGCGGCCCGCATAGCCTAGCATCAACAATTCAATTGCGGCCACCCGTCCTCCTTTTTTGCTGGTAAGCAGAATTTGTGTGAGCACGGCGGTCAGAGCCATCGCCAGCTCCTGGCGAACCGCATTCTGGCGCTCGGGCGGGAACGAATCGGAGATTCGGGAGACGGTCGAGGCAACGTCGGTGGTGTGCAGGGTGGATAAGACCAAGTGTCCGGTTTCCGCGGCCCCCACCGCGATGCGCATGGTTTCCGAATCGCGCATCTCTCCCACCACGATGACGTCCGGGGCTTGCCGCACGGCGGCGCGTAAGGCGGTCGGAAAATCAGGCGCGTCCAGACCAATCTCCACCTGCTCGACCAGCCCCTTAAGGTGCGTGTGCTCGTACTCGATCGGGTCCTCAATGGTGATGATGTGACGCGCCTTGCTGCGATTGATTTCGTGGACCAGAGCGGCCAGGGTCGTCGTTTTTCCCGATCCCGCCGGCCCGCCAATCAGGACCAGTCCCCGCGGGAGCTGTGCCAGAGAACCCAGGCCCGGGGGGAGATTCAGGTCCTGCAGCAGGGGCACCTCGGTGGGCAAAGCCCGAATTGCGGCCGCCGCCAGGCCCTGTTCGCGATGAAGGTTGATGCGAAACCTTCCCAGTCCCGAGACTCGGTAGGATGAGTCGGCAATATGTGCTTGCTGGTACTCCCGCAATGCGTGCGGCGTCAGGGCAGGCGAGACGATGGCTTCGATCTCCGGTCCGCCGAGCACAGCCTCCCCGATGCTACGTACTTCGCCTTCCCATCGGATCGAGGCGGGGGCGCCGGGAACCAGCAGCAGGTCGCTGCCTCTTTGGGCGACCAAAGTTTCAAGCCACGCGTTAAGGCGCGTGGTGAGGGACGGATCGGCTGGCTTCGTCTCTCTTATGTGGTTCATTTCCGATATGAGATGCGACGCCGAAGGTTGGAGACTCGCACCCGACCTCTACAGCCCGTTTTTCTGCTGCTCGTAAGCTTTCTGCAAGTAGCGGCGGGCTTCGTCGAGCGCGCCCTGGGTGTTGTCGTTGGTCTGCAGGGCCTGGCGGTATTCGTTGGTAGCGCGCTCGCGTTGGCCGGTGATGTCGAAGATTTTGCCGAGCTGGATATGGCTCCAGACCTCGGTCCAGCGCGGCTCGCCGTCGCCATTGAGCGATTCGCGGTAGGCGTTGGCCGCGGCCTGGTAATTCCGTTGTTGGAAGAACACCTCGGCGATACGGTAGTGCGCGAGCGAGCTGTTCTGGTTCACGTCGAGGGCCTTCTTAAATTCCGCCAAGGCGCCCGCCAGGTCACCCTGCTGCACCATGGCCTGGCCGCGCAGAATCGAGGAGCGCAGCTTCACGTCTTTGGAGTTCTTGAGGACGTGATCGTCGGGATCGATCACGATCCGGCGCGGCTTGCCAAAGGTCTCGACCGTGAAGGAAGAGTTGGTGCCGACGACTTCGACGCGCTTGTCTTCGGTCTTGCCGTCGGTGTCAATCTTCAACTCTACCGGCATGCGGAACAGGTCCAGGTCTTGGGCAATTTCACCGACCACACGAAATCCCTTGTTGTTTTCGCCCAGCCGATAGACGGTGTACTTGCTCTTAAACTCGGGGGCTCCCGTCGAATCGAGCCACTGGGAGAAAAACCAGGTGAGCTTGTCTCCATAATCCTTCTCGGCGATAGCACGGAAATCGTCGAGACTCGCGGGCTTTCCCATGAATTGCGCGGCGAATGTGCGCATCGTCCGGTCAAACTTGGCTTCGCCTTCGACCCAGCGCAGCATGTGCAGGATCATTGCGCCCTTGTCGGTGGTCAGCGATTGAAACTCCGGAGAAAACATGTCCAGCTTGCCGGCGCTGGAAAGTGGCACCGTGTCGTAGGCTAGCGCGCCTACCGACATGTCCTTGACCGCTTCTTCCAACCCGGCCTCTCCGGCCGCGCTCTCCACGTAGCGGGCTTCCGAGTAGCGGGCGAAGCCGTCCTCGAGCCACCAGTCATCGCGCGAGGCCGGACTCACCGAGGCGCCCCACCATTGGTGGGCGATGGTGTTGGCCAGCAGGCGATAATTGATCTTCTCGCTTACAGCGCGGCTGGCGATGGCAGCCATCTGTGGCGCCCAGGCCGAAGGCACGGTGTCATCCGGGAGTTCGACGATCCGCAGCGTCGGAGCGGGGAAGGGATTGTAAAGGGTGGTGAAATACGTGTATTCCTTGGCGGCGGTGGTCGCGTATTCCGCAGCCAATGCCTGATGCACGGGCTTGAAATAGACGTGAATATCGACGCCGGCTTCGTTGTACTGGGTATCGCTGAACTGGCCGGCAATGATGGTTCCTGGAAAGCTGGGCTGGTCAGAGACGAAGGTGTAAGTCTTGGACAATGGCAGGGCGCCGGTAGTCGCGCCCTTTGCTTTAGAAGAGGCAGCACCCGTCGACTCAACCGACTCCTTACCACTTCCAATCACCTTGAAGTGCGCCGGGACGGTGACATTGATGGTGGAGGTGAAGCGGTTCACTCCGTAATTGGCCACTGGGAACCAGCGTCCGGCGTAGAGCAGATAGGTGGTGTCGTCGCCCACATAGGCCAGCTTGAGCCCCTGCACCGGGCTCTCATCTGCGTTTTCCAGCACCCCCTCGTATTCGAATGTCAGCGTGGTGGAGGTGTCTTTGGTCAAACCCTTGGGAAGCGCCACGCGAACGGTGGAGTCTTGCGTGATGCGCTCGGCGGAAAGCGGCTTTCCGGCTTCGTCCAAAACCTTTGTCGGCCGCAAGGCATTGTGCAATTCGAAGCTGGCTACGCTGATGTCTTCCAGGGCTGTGAACTTAACCTTGGCGCGGGCCTTGAGCCGGTGGGCGTTGGGCAGAAGCTCGGCGTCAATTACGTAGTCACCGACCCGCAAGCGCGCCTTCTCGGCCGCCCAGGCGGGCAATGAGGTTAACAGGACCAGCAAGGCAAAAAAGGGGGCGAAGGCCCGAACGGGGCGCCTAGCTTGAAAAAGCATCTACTTAAGCTTCTCCTGGAGAAAGACCGCTACTCACTATGATGAAGATTGTGACGCAAAAGATGCTGGCTACACAAGGCTTTAGACCGATGTTCCCGCCGGTTCGACCACCCCCAGAATTATGTCCGCGGCCCTTTCGGCGGCTGGCCGCACGCCACTGGCCCGGTTAGGCGCCCTCAGGCGAGCCTTGACCCGCGCCAGGCCTTCCAGCATCTTGTCGCGCGCCGGACCGTCCGGAATGATCTGATTCAGTCGAGAGACCACATGGTCGGCCTTGAATTTAGACTGGACCAGTTCGGGGACGACCTCTGCTTCGGCAATCAGGTTCACCATTGCGAAGTGCGGAACCTTGACCCGCCATCGTCCCAGCAAGTAGGTAAATGGCGAGACCCGGTAAACCATCACAAAGGGAGTGGACATCATGGCGGCCTCGACGGTGGCCGTACCGCTAGCGATTATGCCGGCGCGGGAGTGGCACAGAGCGGGCAGGGCCTCGGGAACAAGCGTCACTTGCCGGCTGGCGATCAGTTTCTCAAGCAGGCTGCGGCTGAGAGTGGGCGCAATAGGCAGCAGGAATTCATAGTCGCGGCCGAGAACGGCTGCTGATTCCAGGATCGTGGGCAGGTTCATGCGTACTTCTTTAACCCGGCTGCCGGGCATCAGGGTGATCCATTGCTTGGTGCGGTCCAGGCGGTGTTGAGCAGCGTATTGGTCGCGCCCAACGGATGGGTGCGGCAGCTCTGCCAGGGGATGTCCAACGAAGGTCGCGTCCACTCCGCGGTCACAATAGAACTTTTCTTCGAAAGGAAAAATTACCAGGGCCTTGTCGACGTATTGGCGCAGCAGCTTGACCCGGCGCTGGCGCCAAGCCCAGAACTGGGGGCAGACGTAGTAAACAACGGGGATGCCGCGATGATGCACCTGGCGCGCCACCCTCCAGTTGAAAGCAGGGGAGTCTATTACTACGGCAAGATCCGGCTGACGCCTGTCAGCTTCAGCGATCAGTTGATGAAAAAGTTCATAAATCTTGGGCAGGTGGCTGAGGATCTCGGTGATACCAACCACGGCCAGATCCTTCGAATCGACCACGATGTCGCAGCCTAGAGCTCGCATGCGCTCTCCACCCACCCCGAAGAATTCCAGCGAGGGATCCAGGCGGCGCAGGGCCTCGATCAGCTGCGCACCGTACATTTCGCCGGAAGCTTCGCCGGCGGAGATCAGAATTCGCACGGGAACATTGTAAAGGGCAGGAAAGCAAAAGCGGGTCCTTTTGCTGTAAGATGACAAATCTAATTTCAGATGCGGCGTTGTCCCGAATTCATGTCGTCATCCTGTCTGGCCGCCGGCCCGGCGAAGGATCTGGCGCGAACAACCAAGGCGTCCAGTGGTTAGTCATCCGCGCTGGCGGTGACTTGTGGGCGGGAAGGCGCCGAGGCGTTAATTTCCTGATCTTTATACTGCAGCTGGTAGAGCTTGTAGTAAATGCCGCGCTGGGCAAGCAGTTGCTGATGCGTGCCGATCTCGCGGACTTTTCCCTTGTGCATCACGATGATCTTGTCGGCGCGCTGAATGGTCGAGAGCCGGTGAGCGATGATCAGCGAGGTGCGGCCCTCAACCATGCGGCTCAGCGCATCGCGCACCCGGAATTCGGTTTCCGTATCTACGCTGGAAGTGGCCTCGTCCAGAATCAAGATCTTGGGATCGTGCGCTAGGGCGCGAGCAAACGAGATGAGTTGTTTCTGGCCGGTAGAGAGCGTGCTGCCGCGCTCTCGAACTTCTTCCTTGAAGCCCTGCGGCAGGGTGCGAATAAAATCAGCGATGTTGACTTGTTCGGCAGCGCGCTCGACGTCTTCATCTTCAATCCAGTCGCTACCGAGGCGGATATTGCCTTCTACGGTTCCGGTAAAGAGGAATGGATCCTGCAACACCACGCCGCAGCGGCGCCGCAATTCGCCGAGATCCATGTCCTTCACGTCCACCCCATCAATTCGGATGGCGCCCTTTTGTACGTCGTAGAAACGCATCAATAGAGAGATGAGTGTGGTTTTGCCGGCTCCGGTGTGGCCGACCACCGCGATGGTTTCCCCGGGTTCGATGGTGAAGCTGACATCGCGCAGCACCCAGTCGGGCTCGGTGACTGCCGCCTCTTCGAGTCGGCCGGACGGCCGAGGGCGGCCGTCCCCACGTGAGTCCGGAATCTCCATCGGGATATTTCGGTAGGCGAACCAGACGTGGTCGAACTCGATTCGGCCGGGCCCCGCAGGTGACTTGGTGATGGCCGGGGAAGTGATCTCTACCGGCGTGTCGAGCAGCTTGAATACTCGCTCGCTGGATGCCATGGCCGACTGCAGGATGTTGTATTTTTCGCTCAAGTCCTGGATGGGCCGGAAGAAGCGCTGCGCGTACTGCATGAAGGCCACCAGCACGCCGAGCGTAGTCAGGCCGCGGATCACATCGAGCCCGCCGAACCAGACGATCGAGGCGACCGCGATCGAGGACAGAATTTCAACCACCGGGTAATAGACTGCATAGGCCAGGATGGCGTCTTTGAACGCATCCATGTGGCTGCGGTTGACCTCGGAAAACCTCTGAAACGCACGCTTCTCGCGATTGAACAGCTGCAAAACCATCATGCCCGAGACGTGCTCCTGCAGGTAGGCATTGATGCGGGCAATGGCCACGCGAATGCGGCGATAAGAATCGCGCACCTTGTCGCGGAAGAGCTGGGTGGCCCAGAAGATCACGGGCAGCACCGCGAAGGTAATCAGCGCCAGCTTCCAGTTCATCCGCAGCATGATCACCAGGATCCCGACCAGGACAAAAACGTCCTCGAAGATCGAGACCACGCCGGCAGTGAACATTTCGTTGAGCGCGTCCACATCCGTGGTGACGCGCGTGACCAGGCGGCCCACCGGGTTTTTGTCGAAGAAGCCGACGTTCATTTGCTGCAGGTGGCGGAAGATCTGGCTGCGCAGGTCGAACATCACCTTCTGGCCGGTCCACTGCATGAAGTAGGTCTGCAGAAATTCCAGGAAGAAGGTGGAGACGAGCAGGGCTACGTAGATGGCCGCGATCTGCGCGATTCCCACCAGGGGCATGGAACTCAGCCAGCGGTCGAGCACGGAATGAGTGTCGGCGGCTCGGGCCAGGTACTTATCGATCGCGATTTTCGTGAGATAGGGCCCCAGCACGTCCGCCCCCGCCTTCAGGACAATGGCGGCCAGAGCAATCGCCACCTGCCAGGTGTAGGGCCGTAAATACTTCAGCAGCCGCTTCATCAGGCGGCTGTCATAAGCTTTTCCCAGTACTTCTTCTTCGTGGATGGAGGCCATCGGTCGCTGGCTCTAAGAGTACCCTAAATAGATGGGGAAGGGAGAGGGGAGGATGGAAAAGTTGCCGAGTTGGACCGCCCAGGGCGGCCTCGCCCTAGGTGAGTTTTCTCAGCACCAGGGCCGAGTTCTTCGAGCCGAAGCCCACGCAGTTCGAGACGGCGTGCTCAATATGGACTTTTCGGCCCGGATCCGGGACATAGTCCAGGTCGCACTCGGGATCGGGCAAATCGAGGTTGATGGTAGGGGGAATCTGGCTGTGCTCCATGGCCACCAGGGTCGCGGCCACTCCTGCGGCCCCCGAGGCGCCCTGCGCGTGTCCGATCTGGGATTTCAGGCCCGACATCGGAACGCTTCGCGCATGTTCGCCGAGGGCCAGCTTCAGGGCGCGGGTCTCGACACGATCGTTGAGCTCGGTCGAGGTGCCGTGCAGGTTTACATAATGAACGTCCTCGGGGGCGAGATGCGCCTCCTCGAGGGCTTCCGTAATGGCGCGTGCGGGTTCTTCGGCGGATTCGCTCAGACGAACCCGGTGGAAGGCTTCGCAGGTTGAGGCATATCCGGCAATCTCCGCGTAGATGCGGGCGCCGCGGGCACGGGCGTGCTCGTGGTCTTCCAGCACAAACATCCATGAACCTTCCGACAGGACGAAGCCGTCGCGATCAGCCGAGAACGGGCGCGAGGCGCGCTCCGGCGTATCATTCCAGGACGTCGTGAGGGCCCGCAGCAGAGTGTAGCCCTTGATGATCCCCGGGGTGATTGGCGAGTCCACTCCGCCCACGAGAAACCTCGGCTGCACACCTGCTTGGATGTGCTCGCAGGCGTAACCGATGGCGTCTGTCGAAGACGTGCACCCTGTAGTCACCACGTGACTGTAGCCGCGGAATCCGAAGCGCATCTGCACTTCGCTCGAGATGGTCCCCATGGTTCCGCTCGGAATCGAGAACAGGCTGACCCGCTTCACCTGTCCCGAGTGCCAGAGCCGGTACATCTCTTCGGAGAACTCCTGTGCCCCCCCGCCCGACCCCAGGATGATGCCAATCTCGCGTTTCTCTTCCAGCGACATTCTGGCAGGATCGAGACCGGAGTCTTCGAGCGCCTCGGTGGAGGCGGCGAGACAGAGGGGGACGACGCGTGAGACATGCTTGCGCTCGCGCGCATCAATCCAGGCCAGTTCGTCAAATTCCGGAATCTCACCCGCGATCTGCACCGGCAAGGCGGAGGCATCGAAGCGCGAGATGCGTTTCACCCCGCTTTTTCCATCGAGGATGGCGCGGCAGAAAGCCCGTTTCCCAAGCCCATTGGGGCTGATCACACCCATGCCGGTGATAACGACGCGCGGGGTCATCTTTTGCCAGAACTTCGAGCGGCCTTGGAGCGCCGGGTTCGGTACCGACTGCGAAAATTAGTGAGATGCTGACCTCGGCCGCCGGGTCGCAGCAAAATGCGATAATCGACGGAATGGCCCTGGGCCTCTACATCTCGGTCCCTTTTTGCCTCACCAAATGCAGCTACTGCAACTTCTCCTCCGACGTGTTCTCCCGAGGCGTGTTCCACCGCTACGTCGAACGGGTTTGTGCCGATATACAGAATGCGCCCGCGACCGCCGAGCGCATGGGCGGCCACTTCGAGCGCGAGATCGATTCCGTCTATGTTGGCGGAGGCACTCCCACGGTATTGGATTGCCAGCAACTAGAACGGCTGTTTGTCACGGTTCGGCAAAATTTTTGTTTGCAGCCGGACTCAGAAATCACCGTCGAGTGTGCTCCCGGGACACTCACTCCAGCGGTCTTGGACACGCTGCTCAAGTGCGGCGTGAACCGAGTGAGCTTAGGCGTGCAGTCGTTTGTGGATCAGGAAGCAGCCGCGGTAGGTCGGCTGCACAAACGCGCCACGGTCGTGGGCGAGCTTCGGCGCCTGCGCTCGGCCGGGATTTCCAACCTCAATATCGACCTCATCGCCGGGCTGCCCCACCAGTCGGGCGACAGTTGGGACTCTTCTCTGGCTGAAACCATTGCTACCGGCGCGCCGCATGCCAGCGTTTACATGCTGGAAGTAGACGAAGATTCACGGCTGGGAAGGGAGTTGATTGCCGGCGGAACGCGTTACCATGCGCATTTTGTGCCGGACGAGGATCGGACCGCGGATTTATACCTTAGGGCTTCCGAGCAGCTGGAAGCGGCGGGAGTCCGGCAATACGAGATTTCTAATTTTGCGCGGGAAGGCTCTGAGTCGCGGCACAATCTGAAGTACTGGACGCGGCAGCCGTATCTTGGATTTGGCGTCGATGCTCACTCCATGCTCGAGGCTTCCAAGGATCCATACCTGCTGGTAAGGGCGGCGGAACCGAATGCAGGGAATGATCTTGGCGGTTCACCTGCCTGTGAACTGCCCCCGGCTGACATGGACGCGGTGCGGTTTGCGACCACCGATTCATTGGAACAATTCGTGGCGGGTGCGCCCCTGAGGCGCATGCCGGTTTCGCGCCGGGCCGCGCTGGAAGAGGCATTCTTTCTTGGGCTGCGGCTGACGCGGGGTGTGGATTTGCGGCAAGTCGGGTCGCAACCTGGGTTCGATGGGATGATCGGGCTGGCACGCGAGATCAGCGAACTGGTCGAAGGTGGACTGATGGAGCAGGATGGCGACGTTGTCCGGCTGACGGGGAGAGGAAGGCTTCTTTCCAACGAAGTGTTCGAGCGGTTCATCTCGGTTGAGAACATCGAACCGAAGGTTGGCTCCGAGGACGCCGAGAAGACGGCGAAACCGCGTATATAATTCCCGCGCTCGAGTTCTGGGAGCGGGGAGTGATCCATGGGTCTGTACTCGCACTATGACGGCGCGCATAACCATCCCGTCAACCGCGCGCTGCATATGCTAGCCATTTCCGTCGGTTTTTCTTCCATCATCGTGGTCTGGTGGCATTGGATCATCGCCCTGCTGCTCGTCCCAACCGCATTCGCGCTGGCGTGGCTTGGTCATCTTGTCGAAGGCAATAAGCCGGCATTTCTCTCCAACCCGGTGCATGTATTGGTGGCACCGGTGTGGATGGTGAGAAAGATTCTTGGCGTCGAGAACAAGACTCCGCCGACTTAGGAAGCTTGGAAGCCTGGAAACTCCGAAACTTTAAACTCCGCAGTTGGTCTAGTAACCCCGCCTCCTACCAACCGGTCGGTCCGCGCACTTCGTCGACGGAAACTGCCTGTGTTCTAATGAAATGTTTGGCATGAACACGGGCGCCGAATCTACATCTTTGTCGTCATCCTGAGCCTGGGCGTCAGCTGAGAAAGATCTCGCGCAGCGCCATTATTCGTGGTGCGCGCCAGATCCTTCGACTCCGCCTCGCTCCGCTCCTCCGTCGTTCCGGGCAGGCTCTTCGCCTACCGTCGTCCGCTCAGGTTGACGACACTGTGGTACGACTGGCGATCCCCGGAGGCCTTTTGGATTTCCTACTGAATGAAGAGCAACAGCAACTAAAGAAGAGCGTCCGCGAGTTCGCCGAACGCGAGATTGCCCCGCATGTAATGGAGTGGGACGAGGCCGGCGAATTTCCTATGGCAACCGTCAAGGAACTCGGCCGGCTGGGCCTGATGGGCACCATCTTTCCCGAAGAATATGGCGGCGCGGGGATGGGCTACATCGAGTACGTCACCGCGGTCGAGGAACTCTCGCGCGTGGATGGATCGGTAGGAATCATAGTTGCTGCCCACACTTCGCTATGTGCTAATCACATTTTTCTGGCCGGCACGGAGGAGCAGAAAAAGAAATATGTCACCAAGCTGGCGACGAGCGAATCGATCGGCGCCTGGGGATTGACCGAGCCGTCGTCAGGTTCCGACGCCGGCAGCGCTCGCATGACGGCGGTGCGTAAAGGGAAAAACTGGATTCTTAACGGCAGTAAGACGTTCTGCACCAACGGCCACTACGCCGACGTCCTGGTCGTGATCGCCGTGACCGACCGCGCGGCGCACACCCACGGGCTCTCGGCGTTCATCGTGGAGAAGGGGATGAAGGGTTTTCGTCCCGGCAAGAAGGAAAACAAGCTGGGGCTGCGGGCTAGCGACACAGCGGAACTGATCTTCGAAGACTGCATCATTCCCAATGAGAACCTGCTGGGCAGCGAAGGCAACGGATTTATCGACGCCATGCTGGTCCTGGATGGAGGTCGCATCTCGATTGCGGCTTTGTCCCTTGGTATTGCGCAGGGCGCCTATGATGCGGCGCTGAAATACTCCAAGCAGCGCAAGCAGTTCGGCAAAGCGATCAGTGATTTTCAGGCGATCCAGTGGAAGCTGGCCGACATGGCGACAGAAATCGATGCGGCGCGGCTGCTCACCATGCGGGCTGCATCGATGAAAGATGCGGGGTTGAAAACAACGCTGGAATCGTCGATGGCCAAGCTGTACGCCAGCGAGGTGGCGGTCAAGTGTGCTAACGAAGGCGTGCAGATCCATGGCGGATATGGGTTCATCAAGGACTATCCGGCGGAAAAGTATTATCGCGACGTGAAGCTGTGCACGATTGGAGAGGGAACTAGCGAAATTCAGCGGTTGGTGATTGCCAGACAATTGCTCAAGGATTAGGTTCTGGATTCCAATCCCGGTTCGGCTTTAAAGGACGACTGGCGGATTTGACAGAGATGGGGGCGCTCCTGGTCCGTCACAGGGACCCCTGTAGGACGGCAAGGCTGGCCCAGGCTCCACAAGCCGCGGGTTGGTGGATTTTGCCCCGCTCGTTATCTTCCTATTAAACGCTTATTGAACGCGAATCGCGTTTTACCTCCTTCCATGGGTTACACGCCCTCCTGCTTCAAATCGTGTACCTGGTGGCAATAGCTGCGCTGATGTGGTTGGGGTTGGGTTCTTTTTTCTTAACCAGGGCCAAGCAACCTGCCAACCAGGGCGGCTCCCCCTCCAGCGTTGTTTATCCTGTTCCCGATAATGGGGCTTTTCTTTATTGGGGGGGATGTGGGGTCTGATGCTGGTGACTTACGCCCCATAGCTAAAGCTAGGGGCTTCAAGGGCCACGCCAGCTATCGCAGGCGTTTCGGTCCTTAGGCGCAGTCCGCGCCTTAAAATCTCCAATGCCGAGGCGTGGTCGCGGATGGTCTTGAAACCGCAAGCCGAACAATGGTGCTTCCTGTCCCACAACTGCTTGGGCACAGCTCGACCACACGGGCATTGTTGCGATGTGCCACGGGCATTCACTTTCACCAGCCATCGACCAGCGCTTTCAGCCTTGTACGATAGCTTTCGGATGA
>Ga0209804_1000963_pt1 | contig 20079 bp, 20 predicted proteins | sample GraSoiAngelo_139_FD_185896 | JGI IMG/M metagenome (GOLD analysis project Ga0209804, IMG submission 185896) | Grasslands soil microbial communities from the Angelo Coastal Reserve, California, USA - 14_0929_12_20cm (SPAdes) (version 2) | ecosystem: Environmental > Terrestrial > Soil > Grasslands ... | reverse complement strand
GTCCGCGGACGTAAGAGCGGGAAGCTTTACTCCACTCCGATCGATCTGCTGGAACTGGGCGGCAAGCGCTTTCTGGTGGCGCCGCGTGGCCGGGCACAATGGGTTCGCAATGCGGAAGCCGCGGGAGAGATCACGCTAAAGAAGGGAAGCACGCGGCAGAGATTTCGGTTACGGCCTCTATCGGAGGTGGAGAAGGCGAAAATCTTGAAGGCGTATCTGGACCGCTTCAAGCGCGAGGTACAGAGCTACTTCCCGGTGCCGGCCGGGTCTCCGCCGGAAGCTTTCAGAGAGCTCACGCAGCACTATCCTGCGTTTGAGCTGATCCCGTTGTAAGCGTTTAATTTGAGGAACTGTTGGAAGCTGTGCTGTACCAGTTGCGCCAAGCGGCGCCGTCATTGGGCAAGTTCTGGGCGGTAATATCGCGCAGGGCCTGGAAGACCCAGATGCGAGTCTGCGCGTCGAGCGCGGGGTCGTCGGCATAATTCAGCAACTGCGGGACTGCGCTGCGGCGCTGTTGTTCACTGAGCATGCCGGACTGCGCCAGGCTACAGGCGGCACGCTCGCGCACCATGGGCGAAGGGTCGTCATGCAGAGTTTGCAACAGCGGAGGAATGCTCTCGTCGGTGCCGAGGAGCGCCAAACTTTCGATGGCCCAGTGGCGCGATTCCTGATTGGAATCTTTGAGATGACTGACCAGGATTTGAGTAATCCGTTGGGTGTCAACCCCGCGATTGCCAAGCAGACCCAGCGCCCAGAACGCCCAGATGCGTTCGGATTGGGTGGTGGATTCCGACTCGCGCACAAAGAGGTCCACGTTGGAAGGAATCTTTGCCAGGTTCATGGCGGCCAGATCAATTTCGATGGTCGCGGCGCGTACTCGCAGATCATTCGAATTCAGGCCGGCGGTGATGAGCGTGTTCATTTGTGGGGTGAGCTTGAGCCGTCCACGCCAGTGGTCGACACGCGTAGCGATCTCGTCGTTGGCCCGGTCGTAATGGTTGATGGCTCGCTCTAACAAAAGCTCGGCTTGTTTCTGCGCGGAGCGTGGTCGAGCGTTTCCTTTTCGTGTCCGGACAAAACTGCCGGGGATGCGGCTTCGGGCTTGCCGTGCAAGCTGAGAAAATTAGTGAATTGGTCCCATGCAGCGCGCACTGGACGGCCCGCTACAAGTGGCAGGGCAAGCAAGACTCCTATGGCGACGGCTGCAAGTGACCCCCAGGCGGCGGATTCGGGCTTTACGGGTTTGCCGGATTGCAAAGCGTTGTGAGCTGCGGGGCCGAGTGATCCGTAATCGGGAGTAGGTTGCGAGCGTGTGCGTTCAATAGTGGATGGGCCTTGGTTCAGGACTGGGTTCGGGCCAGCCTGCGCCGATGAATCTTGATCGGGTTGGTCGAGGAACGGCATATTCGTCACGAAAAGACTAGATCAAGGCCGCGATTTGATAAAGTTACCTCCGGGCTGTATGGACGCAGGGTCGTCTGGTGGCTGGGAGGGTTCTTATCCGGCAACCTGGGTCAGTCGGGAGTAAACAGGGCAAGTCAAAAGCCGCGGACAAGAGTGTCCGCGCCACACGATTCGGGTATTGAAAGTGAGGATGAGATGATTCGCAGGTTTGGTTGGCTGATTCCGGTTTCAGCGCTAGTTGTGCTGGTGGCGTTCGCGATAGCAGCATCCGCTCCTGGGTATCACGTGGTGAAGACCTACAAGTTGGGCGGGGACGGCGGTTGGGATTACCTCACGCTCGACCCTGCGTCCCGTCACCTTTATATATCGCGTTCGACGCGCGTCATGGTGATTGAGGCGGACTCGGGCAAATCGGTGGGCGAGATTGCGGACACTCCGGGGGTGCACGGAATAGCGCTGGCCGCAGATCTGGATCGGGGATTCGCCAGTAACGGGCGCGAGGGAACGGTCAGCATTTTCGACCCGAAAACGCTCAAGACATCGGCCAAAGTAAAAGTGGGCGAGAACCCCGATGCTATCATCTATGATTCCGCTACCAAGCAGGTCTTCACCTTCAACGGTAGAAGTCACGATTCGACCGCCCTGGATGCGGCCAAAGGAACCGTCAGCGGCACCATCAAACTGGATGGGAAGCCGGAGTTTGCGGTCAGTGACGGCAAGGGCGAAGTTTTTGTGAATATAGAAGACAAGAATGAGTTAACCGTGATCGACGCCAAGGGGCTGACCGTGAAAACGAGTTGGCCACTTGCGCCCTGCGACGGGCCGAGCGGGCTGGCGTTGGATCGCGAGCATCGCAGGCTTTTTTCCGGGTGCGACAAGCTGATGGCCATCGTGAATGCAGACAATGGCAAGGTAGTTTCGACTCTGCCCATTTGCGATGGTGTGGATGCGACGGCTTACGATGACGAAACCCATCTGGCGTTTGCATCGTGTCATGATGGCAAGCTAACGGTGATCCACGAGTATTCCCCCGATAAATTCAGTGTCGTGGAAAATGCGACCACCCAGGAAGGGGCGCGCACCATGGCGCTCGATCCAAAGACGCATCAAGTATTTACCGTGACAGCGAAATTCGGGCCGCCCCCGGCGGCGACTGCGCAGCAGCCGCATCCGCGGCCGAGCATATTGCCAGAGTCATTCGTGGTGCTCGTGCTGGGGAAATAGTTTTTGGTTTTGTGCTTGAATAAAGGTTTGTGGCTGCAACCGCTGGTACGACGAAGTACTCAAACAACAGAATGGTCAAACATGCGAAGCGAGCCTGCCGGTTCTTGTTTGTATTTTTCGTAGTAGTGACTGTAACCAGCATTTGCCCGGCATACTCCATACTCACCCACGAGCAGATCGTTGACCTGCTATGGAAGGACCAGATCCAGCCGCTGCTTTTGAAACGCTTTCCGCAGACTACGGAAGAGGAACTACGCAAGGCACATGCCTACGCCTATGCGGGCTGCATGATCCAGGACATGGGTTACTACCCATTCGGCAACAAGAATTTCAGCGACATGGTTCATTACGTGCGCAGCGGAGACTTCGTGGTGTCGCTTATTCAGGAGTCCAGCGATGTGAATGAGTTTGCTTTCGCACTGGGGGCGCTGGCCCATTATGCGTCAGACAATAGCGGGCATCCTACGATCAACCGGATGGTGGCCATAGAATTTCCCAAGCTGCGGCGCAAGTATGGCGACACCATTACTTACGCGCAGGATCCCAAGGCGCATATTCAGACCGAGTTCGGCTTCGACATGGTGCAAGTCGCCAAGAACCGGTATACCAGCGATCAGTATCACGATTTTATTGGGTTTGAAGTTTCCAAGCCGGTAATGGAACGAGCTTTTCTCGACACTTACGACATAAAGTTGGAAGATGAATTCAGCAATGTTGATCTGGCGATTGGGACGTTCCGGCGCGCGGTCTCCATTGTAATTCCGGAAATGACGAGAGTGGCGTTACTGTCACGGCGCGATGAGATCGTGAAAGAGACTCCCAATTTCAACAAGAAGAAATTTCTTTATTACCTGTCTCGCGCCCAATATCAGAAAGAGTGGGGTTCGGTGTATCGCAAGCCGGGAATCGGCACGCGAATACTGGCTTTTTTCCTGAAAATAATCCCGAAGGTGGGACCGTTCCGAGCGGCGAAGATCAAGATTCCGACGACGCAAACGGAAGACATGTACATCAAGAGCGTGAACACCACGGTCGAAAACTATAAGTCTTTACTGAGCCAGCTCAACGCCAAGCAGCTTAGCTTGCCAAACACGGATTTTGATACCGGCAAAGAAACGCGGGCCGGAGAATATGTTCTGAGCGACAAAACTTACGAGCAGTGGCTGGACAAACTTGCACAGCACAATTTCGATCAGGTCACTCCCCAAGTGCGGGACAACATTCTTCGTTTCTACTCCGACCTGAAGGCACCGATTCATACCAAACGGAATAAGAAGGCGTGGGCCAAGCTTCTGGCTGAACTGGAGAAATTGAAGGCGGTAACTCCACAGCCTGCGGCTACGCCGAGCGCCAAGCCGGTGACCGCACCTCAACAATAACGACATCCGGCGTATGCGTGACTGGAATTTTCGCCGCCTTAATCACCCAGCCTCTTAACTTCTCAGGTAAACTGTGCGGACACAGAGGTGGCATCGCCTTCCTGTGAGGTGGGCGTCATGAGCACAGCCGATGACAAATTCTTTCACCCCAAAATAGTAAAGCGCATCGATTTCGCTCCTGAACTTTGGATGATCCGCATTAACCCCGGAGGTGAGTTCCGTTTTGCTCCGGGACAGTACGCTACTTTGGGCGTGCAGGGTGAGCAGAGACCGGTCGAGCGTCCCTACTCAATTGTCTCTTCTCCGGTAGAGAGCGAAATTGAGTTTTTCTTTGAGCTTGTCCCGCAAGGCGCGCTGACGCCGCTGCTCTACAAATTGCAGGTCGGCGATGAATTGCTGATGCGAAAAGTCCCCAAGGGACGGTTTATGCTCGACACCAAGAGCGGCCGCACCAATCACCTGCTGGTGTGCACGGTGACGGGAGTGGCGCCGTTTGTCAGCTATGTCCGCACGTTGTTCAAAGATTTCAAGGAAGGCAAGTTCGCCGGTGAACAAAAGCTATTTCTGCTGAACGGGGCGAGCCGCTCCTGGGAATTCGGCTATCACGACGAGTTGCAGCAGTTCGCGGCTCAGGCGCCATGGCTGAAATATGTGCCCACGGTTAGCCGCGCTTGGGAGGACGAGAAGTGGAAAGGTGAAACCGGCCGCGCCGATGATGTGCTGCGCAAGTATGCCGACATGTGGGGACTGAACGGAACGAACTGCGTGGCGTATTTATGCGGGCATCCCGAGATGATCGAACACGGCAAGGGAATTCTGAAGCGGCATGGCTTTTCAAAAGAAGCGTTGAAGGAAGAGGTCTATTGGATCCCAGGGAAAGAAACGGTGGTGTGAGGTCGGCATTTTCAGCGAAAGGAAATGCTCTCGCGACCAAGGATTCTAGGAGCTCTCCCCCGGCGCAAAGAACACCAGCACTGTCAGGTCTTGTTCAATGTTATGAAAGCGATGTTCCAGGTCGGCTTCTACAAAAATGACGCTCCCGGCTGAGACTTCGCGGTCTTCGGAACCCACTTTCATGCGCGCCCGCCCGCTCACCACGTAATACATTTCGTCTTCTTTATGAGGCCGCTGCTGATCTGTCGCTCCCGCCCGCAGCACGTAGACGCCGGCGCTCAAGGCTGGGACGCGCAAGAACTCGAGGTAGGGTTTCCCACTTTGCGCGCGCTTCTTTCCCAGGTCTGAGATTTCGAAGAAGTGATTCATTGAAAGGCACCGGCAAAGAAGATGTCGGTATATTGACGGACCAGGTCTTCACCCAGCAACGCGCCGTCGGGCCGGTACCACTGATAAATCCAATTGATCATTCCTATGAGCGCGAATGCGGCAGCCCTGGGACTTACTACGCCGTTGGTTCGCTTCAGACGCTGCACTTCTGCGATCAGATTCTCGACGAAATGAATGTAATCCTTCTTACGGGCATTGATGCGCTTCTGAAGCGGGGGAGGAAGGGGATGGTTTTCGTGGAGCATGACCGTGATCTCCCGGTCGCGGACACTCAAGACCACGTTGAGGTGCCGCCGGATCAGCATGCGGAGACGTTCTTCCGGATCGGAGATGCCACGCACCGCGTTGACCACCTTTTCTTCGGTGATGTCCATGGCGTGGCTCATGATGTGGAAGAGGATCTCGTCTTTGCTCTGAAAATGATGGTAGAGGCCACCCTTGCTCAGCTTGAGAGCGGAGGCGACGTCGTTCATGGAAGTCGCGTCGTAACCGCGTTGTTGAAAAAGGCGGGCGGCGGTCCGCAGGATTTCTTGACGGGAGTCGATCAGGGTCTCGCGGATCATGAGGTGGTCATGGTAAACACGGCGAAGCAAAATGCCAACTGGGGCCAGAAATTAGGACTTGACATCGGAATTGGGGGCTAGGTAGCATCATTGAACCGACCGACCGGTCGGTTTGTAGGCGAAGGCATGGCCTTCGCTGAAATCGTAACAATCAAGTCCGGACTTTTGCTAGAGGAGATCATTCGTGGCCAAAGCTTATTACGAACAGGACGCTAATACTGCCCGACTGAAGGATAAGACCATTGCTGTGATCGGATACGGCAGCCAGGGACACGCACAGGCGCAGAACCTGCGCGACAGCGGCTTCAAGGTAATTATCGGGTTGGATCCCGACCGTGCCTCTGCGCAGCAGGCGCGGACCGATGGAATGGCGGTGGTCCCGCCAGCGGAAGCGGCCAAGCGGGCGGACTGGGTACAGATTCTCACCCCCGATGAAACCCAGGCGGAACTTTATGAAACTTCCATCCGTTACAACCTGCATCCGGGGAAGATTCTGGGGGTTTCGCACGGGTTCAGCATTCACTTCAAGACCATCGTGCCACCCAAAGATGTTGACGTGGTCATGATTGCGCCCAAGAGTCCGGGTCACCTCTTGCGCCGAATCTACAAGGAAGGCCGGGGGGTGCCATCACTGTTGGCGGTGCATCAGGATTCGAGCGGCCACGCGCGTGAATACGCGCTCGCCTACGCCCACGGCATTGGATCAACGCGGGCCGGCGTTCTCGAAACGACGTTCAAAGAAGAAACGGAGAGCGACCTGTTTGGCGAGCAGGCGGTGTTGTGCGGCGGTCTGACTTCGCTGATCAAGAAAGGATTTGAAACGCTCGTCGAAGCTGGCTACCAGCCGGAGGTCGCATATTTCGAGTGCCTGCACGAGATGAAATTGATCGTGGATCTGATTTACGAGGGCGGGCTCTCACGGATGCGTTATTCCATTTCCAATACGGCTGAGTACGGCGATCTTACCCGGGGAAACAAGATTGTAGGCGACGAGACGCGCGCCGCGATGAAAGAGACTTTGGCGCGCATTCAGGACGGCAGTTTCGCCCGGGAATGGATTGAAGAAAACCGCAAGGGCGGCAAGAATTTCAAGGCCTTGCGCGAAAAAGAGAAGCAACATCCGATTGAAGAAGTGGGCGCACGCTTGCGAGCCATGATGTCGTGGTTGCCCAGCGAAAAGAAGAAATCAAGTGGGCCGGCGGAGTCGCCGACGGCGCACGCAGTCAATGCCTAGAGGAATCAATGCTTAGAGGAGCAGACATCGTCCTACGGTGCTTGCGGGCTGAAGGGGTGGACCTGGTATTCGGCTATCCCGGGGGCGCGATCATGCCGTTGTATGACGCGCTCGAGGGGAGCGGAGTACGGCACATCCTTACTCGTCATGAGCAGGGAGCGGTATTTGCGGCGGAAGGATATGCGCGGGCGACAGGCAAAGTTGGCGTTGCCATGGCAACCAGCGGCCCAGGCGCAACCAACCTGGTGACCGGCATTGCTGATGCCAAGATGGATTCGGTACCGCTGGTGTGCATCACCGGGCAGGTACGATCGAGCCTGATCGGCACGGACGCGTTTCAGGAGACCGACGTTTTCGGCCTCACGCTTTCGCTGACGAAGTGGAGCCGGCTGGTGCGATCGATTGAAGAAATTCCTGAAGTCATCGCACAGGCATTTCACTGGGCCCGCAGTGGAAGACCGGGTCCGGTAATGATCGATCTCCCCGTTGATTTGCTGAAGGCGACGATGGAGTTCAAGGGGCCGGTGAAATTTCATCCGCACCCGAAAGCCGCGGACGCAAAGGCGGCTGGGTTCACCGATACTTTGATTGCGTTGCTGCAGCAGGCAAAGAAGCCGGTGGCACTGGTGGGAGCGGGTGCGAAGCTGTCAGGCGCAGTGAGTGAGTTACGAAGCCTGCTCGATTGTTTACAGATCCCGACTTTTGCCACGGTCCACGGGCTGGGGGCGGTTAAACAGGAAGCTCCGTACTACCTGGGAATGGTTGGCATGCACGGTACGCGCGCTGCCAATATGGCATTGCATGAAACCGATTTGCTTCTGGTATTCGGGGCGCGACTGGATGATCGGGTCACCGGCGATCCGACGCGGTTCGCTCCGGATGCGCGCATCGTGCATTTTGAAATCGATCCGTCGCAGTTAGACCGGGTGCGGCCTTGCGAGTTGGCGGTAATTGGCGATCTGGCCGAGACCATTCCGGCATTTCATGGAGAATTAAGCCGCGCTCCTCTGCCCAAGTGGGACGCATGGCGGGCGATTGCCGGTGGGCAAGATCGGGCGGAGCTTGACGCTGCCGGACTGGCCCAGCCGACGAAGAGATTTCTGGATGAACTCTTTCGCCGGCTGCCGGCGGACAGCGTCATTGTTGCGGATGTGGGACAACACCAGATGTGGGCTGCACAGCGTTACCGGTCGTCTACTCCACGCGGATTTATTACTTCGGGAGGACTGGGCGCGATGGGTTTCGCGCTGCCTGCCGCCGTCGGCGTGCAATTGGCCAAACCGGAAACCACCGTGCTGTGCGTATCGGGCGATGGTGGCTTCCAAATGAACATTCAGGAACTAGCCACAGTGCATCGTCTCGGACTGCCGATCAAGATCGTGATTGTGGATAACAAATATTTGGGCATGGTACGGCAGTGGCAGCAGCTTTTCTATAAGCGCAATTACGCTGAGACCGATCTAAGCGACAATCCGGATTTCGTGGAGATCGGGAAGGCCTACAAGATTCACGCCCAGCCGCTCGCAGAAGAAGCGCTGACAGAGTTCCCGCTATCAGCAGAGACGGCCGATGTGCTCGATCGCTTTTTGAAGTCGTCCGAGCCGGAATTGCTGGTGTTCGAATGTGCTCCGGAAGCCAACGTGTTCCCGATGGTGCCTGCGGGCGCCGCGTTGTCGGAGATGATGCTGGAAGAAGACTGAGTGACCGCGCCGCGAGTTGGGCGCGCTGATCTTGACAGGCAAGGGGAACGATTATGCAGGTCTTTCATATACGTTATCGCAATACGCAAGGAACGTTGATGCGCATCCTCACGGCTGCTTCGCGCCGCGGGATCGAGCTTCCGTATGTCCAGGCGGAGCCGGCCGAGCAGTCACACCAAGTCACACTGCTGCTTGAAGTGAATGCGAAGCAAGTGGGCCAGCTCTCGCGTGATTGGTACGCGATCGTAGACGTGACCGACGTTCGGTCTGCCATGCCTACGCAAGATATGCTCGAGCTGATCGACGGATGGGCAGCAACTCCGCATCCGCCGACGTCGGCGGTGAGCTCAGGCGACTCAGCTCGCGCGGCGATGGCGTAGGATTTTCGGCAGGCTGAAGCGAAGGTTATTGTCGATTTCTGAGTTCTGGCGTCTCTTCCTGTTTCACCCTTCAGTGTCGTAATCTCTTATCCCATGGACCTCAAACACCGGAGCCGTGGCATTACTGACGGGCGCGACCGTGCGCCATCGCGCGCCATGTTCAAGGCGATTGGCTTTACTGACGGCGACTTGCAGAAGCCGCTGATTGGCGTAGCGAATACCTGGATCGAAACCATGCCTTGCAATTTTCATCTGCGACGGCTATCCGCGAAGGTCAAAGAGGGAGTCCGGGCTGCCGGGGGCACGCCGATGGAGTTCAACACTATCGCCATCAGCGACGGCGAAACCATGGGAACGGAGGGCATGCGCGCTTCGCTGGTCAGCCGGGAAATTATTGCGGATTCGATCGAACTGGTTTGCCGTGGACAGATGTTCGATGCACTGGTGTGCGTGGTGGGCTGCGACAAGACGATTCCGGCAGCAGCAATGGCGCTAGCGCGTTTGAATATTCCAGGATTGGTTCTGTACGGGGGAACCATTGCGGCGGGGAGCTATCGGGGGAAAGATGTGACGATTCAGGATGTATTCGAAGGGGTCGGGGCAAATGCCGCAGGGAAGATGACGGACACAGAATTGCGCGACTTGGAGAATGTCGCTTGCCCGGGAGCGGGGGCGTGCGGCGGCCAGTACACGGCGAACACGATGTCCACGGTGATGGAATTGATTGGGCTTTCGCCGATGGGCTTCAACGGCGTGCCCGCCATGGATTCCCGAAAAGATGAGGTTGCATTCCGCTGCGGTGAGATCGTGATCAATCTGCTGAAACAGGGAATTGTTCCGAAAGATATCCTGGTGCGTGCTGCGTTTGAAAATGCTATTGCCGGAGTAGCCTGCACTGGCGGTTCCACCAATGCGGTTTTGCATTTACTGGCGATTGCCCGCGAGTCAGGTATAGCGCTGGCGATTGATGATTTCCAGAAAGTCAGCGAGCGCACCCCGCTGCTGGCCGATTTGAAGCCGGCCGGACGATTTGTTGCGGCAGACGTGGACAAAGCCGGGGGAATTCCAGTAATCGCGAAGCGGTTGCTGGATGCCAAGTGCGCGGATGGGTCAACGCGTACCGTCACGGGCAAGACATTTGCGGAAGAGGCAAACGCGGCACGGGAAACGGCAGGACAGCAAGTTATCGCGCCGCTGGATCGCCCTTTAAAGAAGACTGGAGGCCTGGTAATCCTGCACGGCAATCTCGCGCCCGAAGGCGGTGTGGCCAAGATCAGTGGACATGAAAGGCTGTCACACCGTGGACCGGCACGGGTTTTCGAATCGGAAGAAGACGCGATGACGGCCGTGACCAGCAAGAAAATAAAGCCGGGCGACGTGGTGGTGATCCGCAATGAGGGGCCCAAGGGTGGGCCGGGCATGCGCGAGATGCTGAGCGTGACTGCCGCAATCGTCGGTGAGGGATTGGGTGACAGCGTTGCGCTATTGACGGACGGGCGTTTCAGCGGCGCGACCCGTGGGTTGATGATCGGGCATGTGGCGCCCGAAGCGGCTCGGGGAGGACCGATTGCGGCGTTACGCGAGGGGGATACGGTGCACATTGACGTGAACCAGCGCAAGTTGGAAGTTGAACTAAGCGATTCGGCGCTGAGGCAGCGTCTTGCGGAATGGAAACCGAAGCCACCTCGCTACGCAAGCGGAGTATTTGCAAAATATGCTGCATTAGTGTCGTCGGCTTCGGAGGGCGCGATTACCAGGGCTTGATTTCGGGACACAGAAAAAAGCCGAGTTGCGCTCGGCTGCACGGGCGGGGACGCCCCGCGCTTACATTGACTGAGATGTAAGCATCTGTTTAGCTGTTTCCGTGTTCTAAGCAGACGGCGTGCCATCTGAGTCTGAAATACGGCCTGAAAAGAGGGGTGGCCGATCCCTTTGGGCATGGATCGGCGGTATCGTTTTACTTTTATTGGTGGTCCTCTCAGTAGCCGTTGCAATCGCGATCTCTCATGCCGAGCCGATCCTGCGGGCACGCGTGATTGAGACTTTGTCGGCACGTTTCAAAAGCAAAATTGAGTTGGAGGGGTTCCACGTCTCAGTCGCAAGACGGGTTCAAGTTTCGGGGGAGGGACTGAGAATCTATGGAGTGACTGATCCGAACGCTCATCAACCCGGTGTCCAGCCGCTAATAGCGATTGCTGAATTTCGATTCGCCACACACTGGCTGAATTTGCTCCGTTCTCCCATGCACGTTCAAACCGTATACCTGAAGGGATTGCAGTTGAATATCCCGCCACGGGAAGATCGACAACAGATTAACAACATGCGTTCAAAGGCCGGAAAGACGAAAATCATTGTCGATCAATTTGTATGCGAAGGGGCGGAATTGGTGATCAATACATCGAGGCCGGGGAAGTTTCCAGTGGAATTTGAGATTGGAAGTTTGAAGATGAACAGAACAGGCCCTGGTAAGCCGCTTCATTTCGATGCCATCCTAATTAATCCTAAACCGGTGGGGGTAATTACTTCGAATGGAGTGTTTGGACCCTGGCGGGAAGATAGCCCCCGCGATACACCGGTGCAGGGGACATACTCTTTCAGCAAGGCGGACTTGAGTACGATAAAGGGGATTGGTGGGACTCTTTCCTCCACCGGTCAGTATGGGGGGACTCTCGACCAGATCGTCGTAAACGGCGAAACCGAAACTCCAGACTTCCGCCTGGCGGTGAGTGGACATCCGGTGCCACTACAAACGGAATTCCACGCGATCGTGGACGGAACCAACGGAGATACATACCTGCAGCCCGTTAAAGCAAAGATCCTGCATACCTCGCTGATCGCAAAAGGATACGTAGTGCGAGTGAAGGAGCCCAAGGGGCACCACATCGAACTCGACGTCACCATCGACCAAGGGAGAATCGAAGATCTGCTGAAATTGGGAGTGAAGACAGATCCCCCGGTAATGACAGGGGAAGTGCAATTGAAAACGAAATTCGACCTTGCTCCTGGGGAGGCCGACATTGCCAACCGGCTTAAGCTGGCGGGGAGTTTCCATATCTCCGGCACCCATTTCACAAACGACAAAATACAAGGAAAAGTAGACGCATTGAGTTTGCGCAGCCAAGGTAAGCCGGAGCTGGCGTCGGACAAGATTCCCGACAATGTTCACTCAGACCTGATGGGGAACTTCGTTTTAAACCGTGGAATTCTTTCGTTTTCCTGGCTTCACTTTGAAGTGCCCGGAGCTCAAGTGCATCTTGCCGGCAAATACAGCTTGGACGGGAATGAATTCGATTTCCGCGGGAAAGCCCGTATTCAGGCAAAGCTTTCGCATATGGTGACGGGTTGGAAGTCTGTATTACTGAAACCGGTGGATCCGTTCTTTAGCAAGAACGGAGCTGGAACCGATCTACCGGTTAAGATCACTGGCACGAGAGCAGAGCCCCACGTCGGTTTGGATTTTGGGCACAAATCTAAGGACAAGAGCTCGGAAGCGACGGCGGAAACGCTGCACCGGCGTTAGCTTCCAGGACCTGCTGTTGGGAATCGGGAGGTTATCCAGCTATCCGAGGTGGCTAAACATCGTTACGCTGCTTTTTTCCTGCTTCGTCCTTTGCGTGAGCGTGATTTCTGCTTTGAATCGCCAATCTTCCCCTGTCTGGTAGCCGGTCTGGTAAAGATTCGTTCGGCTCTTGCCTGCTGCTTCAGGGTTTCATCACCGAAGAGTTTCGCGAGATATTTGTTCTTGCATGCCAGGGAGCAGAAATGAACTGCCAGGGGATGGACGGCTCGATCAGGATCCCAACCTGGAAAGATGGTGACTTCTCGTCGAGCTCCCGCCGCGCCCAGAGCCTCAGCCGCCAGGCCGAGAATCCATGGGTCATCAGCGTTCTTCACCATTGCGCAGGATTCGCAAATGTATTGAATCACGGTCCCTCCTGAAGTGAGTTAGATTCTCATCCCAAATGCAGCGATCTTAGACGAAGGGAACGGCGCCAAAATTCTTATAACAAAGCACTCGGCGCGCTTCGCGCTGCCAGGGCAACCCTAGAGACTTGCCTCCGGACAAACAATACAGTGATTCCTGTACTCCGAAAATGGGTGTTCGTTGCAATCGCGGCGCAAAGCATGTGTATGAGTGGGTTCGGTGAGCGAATAGTTACAATACCGTTGTGCCTGAATTGTCATTTTTTATAGGGAAGGGTGGCGTCGGCAAAACCACAGCGTCGGCGGCTTATGCCGTTCACAACGCCTCGCAGTTTCCCACGAAACCGGTGCTGCTGCTCTCGACCGACCCGGCACATTCATTGTCGGACGTTTTGCAGTTGCCGCTGGGAGGAAAAGCTACCAAGATTCCCTTGGGCGCGGCTGGAAAGCTCTACGCGTGGCAAGTGAATGCAGGGAAACAGTTCCAGGAGTTTCTCGACGAGCACAAGCAGAGGATTCTCGAGATCATTGATCGTGGCTCGCTTTTTTCCCGGCAAGACATTGAGCCGTTGATGGACAAATCTTTGCCAGGCATGGCTGAGATCTCGGCGTTACTGGCTTTACAGAGCGCGATTGATTCAGGAAAGTATGATCGCATTGTGGTGGATACTGCGCCATTTGGGCATACGCTACGACTATTTGGGTTGCCCGAACATTTCTTGCATTTTCTTGATTTTCTTAGCTTGGCGATAAGCCGAGACCGTGTTCTCGCACAGCACTTTGGAGGACACGCGAGACTTGGCAGTGATGAGTTTTTGAGCGACTGGCGCGCCACGGTCGAGGGGCTACAACAGTCAATTGCACAAAGGGCGCGTTTATTTTTGGTGACCACGCCGGAAAAGTTTGCCCTGAACGAATCCTTACGAGCCTGCGCCACGCTCGGCACTTACTCCCCGCCATTGAAGGTTGCCGCGGTGGTGCTGATGCGCGCGGTGATAGGGAAGCAGAGTTGCAAGATTTGTCGCAGAAGAACAGAGGCCACGCGAACTGCGCAAACCTTACTGAAGCAAGAATTTCCGGGCACGGATTTGCATCTAGGAGAAGATGTTGGGGGACCGATACTGGGTGTCCGCGGTCTGAAATCATTTGCCAATCACTTATTTTCTGGCAGGAGATTGAATCTCAAAATACCGGTTCCGAAGGTGAGAGATGTGGTTCTGAAGGTTGCGAAGTGGCCTGCTCTCGATGTTCCACTCTCGCTCGTTCTCGGCAAGGGTGGTGTTGGAAAGACCACTATGGCGGCGGGGCTAGGATTCAACACGCGGCAAAAAAGGAGGCTGCCGGTGGAAATCTGCTCGGTTGATCCGGCGCCGTCGCTGGACGACATTTTTGGAAAAGATGTCGGCGATCGTCTGGAACCGGTGCTCGGCGATCCCAAATTCCGGGCATCGGAGATGGACTCTATGTCCGTCTTCAAGACGTGGGTGGCGGAGGTGAAAGAGAAGATCGATCAAGCAATGAGTTCAGAGACTTCCGGCGTACATATCGACTTGTCTTTCGAGCGCGAGCTTGTTTCCGCACTGCTGGATAGCGTGCCGCCCGGCGTGGACGAAGTGTTGGCCGTCTTCCGCATAATCCATTTGTTGAGCCATAGAGGGAGGGTGGTTATTGACATGGCTCCCACCGGTCACGCACTTGATTTGTTGAGAATGCCGGATCGCATTCTGGCGTGGACAAGGGTGCTGTTGAAAACGCTAGCCGAGCACCGTAAACTGAACCTCGCCCGCGACGCCGGGGTAAAGGTGGCGGAACTGGCGCACCGGGTAAGGGAATTGGCAAGTTTGCTGACCGATTCTGAGCGAGCACGCATCTACACCGTCATGTTGGCGGAGCCGTTGCCGGATCGCGAGACGGAGCGGCTGGTTACGGATCTTCGTAGCCTGAATCTGGACTCGAAAGTCATCTTTATTAATCGGGTTCTATTTCCACAGGACATTCAAAGATGCCAGCGCTGCAATCGCGCGCGACGATGGCAACTCGCAACCATCGCGGGATTGCGCCGGCGCTATCCGGATACGACTCTTTATATAGTGCGGAATTTTCCAAACCAGATCAGCGGTAAGAAAGCGCTCGGTTCGTTGACACGTGAAATATGGCAACTGGCTTGAAAAAGAATCGCGACGGCAAAGTGCTCTACCTTTATGGCATCACTAAAGCACCGGTATCGCCGGTTCCGCGAGTTGGCGGAGTCGATGGTGCCGCGGCAATCGAACCGATTGAATGTGGAGGACTGATCTGCTGGGTGAGCCGGGTTTCACGAACCGATTTTGCCGACCAACTCTCCAGCAACATGGACAACCTGGACTGGCTCGCGGCCGTGAGTATCCGGCATCAGCGAGCTGTTTCCGCGATAGCCGAGGCTACAGAAATCCTGCCCGCACGCTTCGGAACAGTCTTTCACGATGAATCCTCTCTGCAGGCTGATTTGCGAGGTCGCAAGCGAACCCTGGAAGCCGATTTCAAGAGAATCAAAGGATCTGACGAATGGGGCATCAAGGTATTTACTGTCCGGCGCCAGGTCGAAGTTCCGACAATTGTCCCGAAAAGTGGTAAAGATTACTTGAAGTCGAGAGCGGCGCTACTTAAAAGGTCTTCAGTAAGCTCTTCGGATTCCGACATCGTGCGATTCTCGCAGGCGGTAGCGCGGATTGCGGTTGAAACTGCCGGTGGTGGCACGATCAGCAGCGGGCAACGCGATCTGGCGTGGCAGACTTCCATATTATTAAAGCGAAGTGACAAGAAAAAGCTTGAGACCTTGCTGAAGCACTTCAGCGAGGACTGGAAAAAAAACCGAAGGATTGAATGTACAGGTCCGTGGCCGCCTTATTCGTTCGTCTCCCGGAGCAGCACGCGTTCCGAGTCACTATGAATTAGCATGTCGAATACTTCCCAAGATATTGCGCTCACCTCCGACGCCTTCGATGAAGTGTCATTACTCGATATTCTGGATCATGTTCTGAACTCCGGTGTGATTATCCATGGCAATCTGGTGATCTCTCTCGCCGGCGTAGATCTGGTTTATGTCGGCCTGGATGTTATTCTTAGTTCTGTGGAAACAGCATTCCGGCACATGAGCACAAAGCCACTTCCTCCCGGAAAACCGCGATGATGCTGCGTGTTTGAAAAGTCCGTGAATCTATGCCTGTACTTGCCTACTGCGTGACCACGGCAGAGGTCGCGCTTAAAGTTGCCCAAACAGGTGTTGCGGGTATGACGGTGGAGAGTGTGGACGAATCCGGACTTCGCTGCTTTGTGTCACGGAGGGAAAGTGAGCTTCCAATGTCGAGCCTCGCTACACGAGAGGAAGCTTTAGCGTTCCATTCGGTGCTTCAGGAATTATTTCGGCAGACTACGATTATTCCGTTTCGCTTTCCCACTTTGCTCGCGGACGAGGCCCTCTCAGCCCACCTCAGAGAGCATGCCGGGCAATACCGCGATACCTTAGCGCGACTGAAGAACATGGTGCAGATGGAAATCCATCTGGGATTCGGGGTTGCGGAATCCCCCGAGAGTTTGAACGTTTCTGGAACACAATATCTGAGACGACGGCAAGGTCAGCGGCGCGAACTGGAAGAATTGGCGGAGAGGTTTCGGGAGGCTGGCGCGATTCGAAGTTGGCGGAAACGAGATTCGGCGCGGGGTGTTCGCTGCTTTGCCTTGGTCCAGCGCGAGGGTATCGCGGACTTTCAAAGACAAGCTGCAGGAGTGACGGTAGGGTCTGAAATCGGGGTACGAGTGACCGGACCGTGGCCGCCGACCGAATTTCTGAAGGAAAAATGAATGCAGAAACCCGAACAGATTTCCCCCGACAACATTGAAAAGATTGTTTCCGAATTGCGGCAACAGACCCAGTTGGCAGCGGGCAGTCCGGAGCGCATTGAATGTTCTCCGGACAACATTGAGCAAGGCCTGGCGAAACTCGTCCTTAGCCTGATTGAGTTGCTGCGGCAATTGCTGGAGCGGCAGGCTATCCGTCGAATGGAAGGCGGTTCATTGACCGACGATCAGGTGGAGCAGATGGGCGAAGCGCTCATGAAACTGGAGGCCAAAATCCACGAGTTAGCTGACCATTTCGGACTTGCACCGAGCGATCTGAATATGAATTTTGGTCCTCTGGGGAATCTACTACCCAAGTAAGAAAAGTACCGAGCTTGTGAAAGGTGCCCCGCGGTTAGCCCGAGATCATTCTTGCGTGCCGCGTCGACCTGGGTTCGGGCACTCAGTTTCTGTTTGACGCGGGCAAGGCTGGTAGTCCGGCCAGTACGGGATATTGGATGCAAATGAAAGTCCCCGGAATTATCTGCGATTTTCACAAGACCAGCACACTTGCGGCATTGACAGCGGGCGAAGCAACCAGTAGCATCCTTTTTCGCTATGAATCAACTGAAGAGATCAGGTTTCTGTCGTCAGGATGTAGAAAGATCAAATTATGGAACGTCTGCCTAGCGTAACCGGAACCACCAACCTGCTGGACATCCTGGATCGCGTTCTGGATAAAGGCTTGGTGATTGCTGGGGACGTTCGCGTTTCGCTGGCTAACGTAGAACTGCTCACGATTCGGGTTCGGCTGCTGATTTGTTCTGTGGATAAGGCAGAGCAGATCGGGCTGAACTGGTGGAAGTACGATCCGCATCTAACCATGCAAGCACCGATAGTTCCCGCAACCCTTCCTCGACCCCTGCGCGCCGCGACTGAAAAGAGGCGCGTAGTGCGGCAACCCGTTGCACGGGCGGGCCGCAGCAAGCGTAGAGCGTAGGGTAGTGGAAATTTAGGAGGAACGACTTCATGGCTGTCGAACGGGTATCAGGTGGATCGAGCCTGATTGATGTGCTCGACCGCGTCCTGGATAAGGGCATCGTGATCGACGCATGGGTACGCATTTCACTGGTCGGAATCGATCTGATCACTGTGGAAGCACGCATCGTGGTTGCCTCAATCGATACGTATCTGAAATATGCGGATGCGGTGGGTCTCACGGGTCTGGTAGCACGGCCCCAACTGACAGCAGTGGCGGAACCGGAGATCGCCGTGGAGACCACACGGCGTGTTACCCGGGTTCCTAAACGCCGTACTGTTCGGCGCCGCTAAAACTGACCTGACCTGAGGAGAGCAGACGGGATGGCGAGCCCACTGCTGCGAGAAAAGACCAGAGAGTTCGTCGACCAAAGATCATCGAGTGAATCCGCCGCGCTGCGGTTGCTTTCCGCTGAGCGGTCCGAAGAAGTCTTTCCGATTCTGCTGGAAGAGATTGTTTTTCTTGGCTTTCCTCGCGCCCTGGTGCTGGAGGCGGATTTTGATACCGGCGAGGTAAAACCCATTGCCTCGCTGAACTGTGGCAAGGCATATCTGCGAAAGTTCACTACCTCGCTCTGGGCAAGTGAAAATCCAATCATTACGGTTTTGCAGAATCTGAAGCCCGGCATAGTTCGTTCTGAATCCAAAGAAGCCTCACTATATGCGGTGCCAATGATTTACCGCAGCCGCACACGCTGCTGGGAGGCGGAACGGGAACGCCGGCGGGACTGCCTGGCGGTGCAAAATTTCCAATTAACGCGAAAGTTTCAAATTCAGGAACAAGTCTGTGATGTGTGCGGAATGCGGGGTTATGCCTCATTGGTATTGGGAGAAGTCCAGAAAAACGGCCCAGAGAGTCAGTTACGGCAATTCCGCAATCTGGTGGAGCGAGCCAACCGATACCTTGCCCGTTTGTTCAAGGTGGAACACTACTACAACCGCATGCGGGACATGGATGTCACGATTTCGCGTATGCGGACGGTCATGCAAAGCATGGCGGACCCGGTGATCCTGACTGACAACCAGCATCGAGTGATTATTCAAAACAAGGCAGCGGAACGTTTTTTTCGAGTTCCTGAAGGGGTCAGTGAAGGCGGCAAACGAGCGGTCGAATTCAACAACCTGCTGTTTTCCGCTGCCTTATCTTCCATGGTGGTGAGCGCAAGTGATGCGTCGCGCGACTTCACACTGGTTGACGTGATGGAGGGCGAGGAGGTACTTTTCGAGGCGGTGTGCGCTCCCACCGTCACCCGAGATGGTACCCGCACCGGAATGGTGACTGTCATGCGCGATGTGACCGACCTGCGCCGGGCCGATCAGGAGGTTCGGGCCAACCTTGAAAAGCTCCAGGTAGCAGAGGAGGTGGTACGGCAAGACCGAGACCGCTTAAACCTGGTCATCGAAAATGTTGGCGATCCCATCGTGGTTGCGGATAATTCGGCAAGGATCGTATTGCTGGATCCGCTGGCTAAGGAATTATTCGGTTCGGGAGAAACGCGGCATCCCCAAGTGGTAAAAAATCAAGCGAAATTGGACGCTTTCCTGACTGCATTTACGTTTTCATTCGTAGATAAGGAGAACAAATCGCTGTATCTTTACCATCCGTCGTCGCGGACCGAGATCGAATATGCGGCTCGTTCAGGAAAGATTTACGATGCGCGTGGGCAGGTGGCGTATACGGTCACGGTGCTGCGCGATTTTTCCACGTGGAAAAAACTTGAACAACTCCAGCTCGAACGGCGAATGCTCGAAATGGAGAAATTCGCGGCCACGGGACGATTGGCCGGGACGATCGCCCACGAAATCAACAATCCCATGGAAGCGATCAAGAATGCGATATACCTGTTGAAGGGGAAGCTCGATAGTCCTTCGGAGCCGATTTACGAAGTGCTAAAGAGCGAGACCGATCGTATTACCCGTATCGTGCGGCAGATGCTTGGGCTGTATCGCAATGCAGGCCAGCTCGGAAGTTTCGATCTCAACAGCGTAGTGGAAGACACGCTGACACTTTTCGGGCGTCCCTTGGCCAAAACTGGTGTGAACATCGACAAACAACTGGCTCAGCTTCCGCCAATGAAGGGCTCAGCCGACCAATTCCGTCAGCTTCTCTCCAACCTGGTCGTAAACTCGAGA
>Ga0209804_1000962_pt1 | contig 20085 bp, 20 predicted proteins | sample GraSoiAngelo_139_FD_185896 | JGI IMG/M metagenome (GOLD analysis project Ga0209804, IMG submission 185896) | Grasslands soil microbial communities from the Angelo Coastal Reserve, California, USA - 14_0929_12_20cm (SPAdes) (version 2) | ecosystem: Environmental > Terrestrial > Soil > Grasslands ... | reverse complement strand
TCAGGAATGCTAGCCCTGCTGCTCCACGTAGCTCCTATGCGCAATTGACCTGAGCCCAGAAAGCGTCTGTCAACAGCCAGACTAGTCTTTGAATTGAAGCGAGCCGAGAAAAATCAGGGCGCAGGCGCACGCAATGCCGAAAGAGGTTCTGGGGCGGTGTAGGCGGCCACGAGAGCGGCACCGGGCGGCACTAGAGTGCGGCGAAGCTGCGCATGTTGCGGCGTATAGGATAGGAGCGGAGAAACAAAAACCGGGGTCAATCCCTTTTCGACGTAACCTAACTTCCAGGCCGCGGCTTCAGAGAGATCGAGAATCCGATGTAGACGGAGATTGGGGCCGCGGTCAGTTACCGTGACTGTAACGGATCTGCCATTTTCCAAGTTGACCACGCGAAGCACTGTTCCCAGCGGCACATACCAAGATGCCGCAGTCAATTTGTGGCGATCGAATCTCTTGCCATTGGCCATTTTCAGGCCTTGATGCTGTATTCCATACCAGGAGGCGATCCCGACGAAGTGAGACTCAACCTTGCGTCTAGGCGTCCTGGCTCGAGATGCCGCGGAAATCATGGAAGCCGACAGCAGGCTTGCTGCGAAAATTGTGACCGCCATTCGTAGCTTGGGCTGCATGTTTATCCTCCAAATTCGTAACTTCTGTCGGCAGCGCTCGGCTGCCGTTATGTCGGCTCCTCCTCAGCCGTTCGATTTCTCTCTGTTGAGATCGGGCCAGCTTTCTTGGCCTAAGCTCCGCAAAACCTTGTGCCGCGAACGATGCCGACGACCGGGTTCCCTCTGGACTTCCTACCAAGGGCCTGAACCCCTCGATGATGGAAGCAATTTAGTCTTTGGCGGTGCCAATCGGCCATGGACGAAAAGCTTCATTTGTTTGGGTACCGGTGTACTAGGAAGAAATGAGCGTTGATGTTTTCTAAGATATTGAAACATAAGGGTAATAGCCAGGAGTGGTCAAAACTTGCCGAGATCGAGTGAAAATTCGGGAATAAGGCCCATATTCCTCATTATTGAGATATGTCTATTAGTCTGATACTACAGGCCTTATTATCAAAGCGGAGCGACGCTGCCTTTGTGGCTGGTCTCCAGGAGATCGGCCCAGTGGGAGAGGCTGTTCAGCGAAGGCTCATGGGTGCGTTCCAACTCGATGGGGGTTATAGACACGTGGCCGGCAAAAACAGCGGCATAATCGCTATCAGGGTCAGGAAAGCCGGGGACTGGCTCCTCGCTGAGCCAGTAATAGATTCGACCACGAGGGTCCGCGCCTTCTTGGAGGACCGTACGGGTCAATTTGCCGGACTGGCGCGTGAAGCGCACACCCCCCTTCCAGTTAAGGGGCACATTTACGTTAAGCAGTACCTCGGTGGACAGCCCCTCGCGCAGGATAAGTTCGGCAAGCCGGCGGGCGAACCGCGCGGCATGCTCATAGATGAATCCATTTCCGCGGTGCGCCAGAGAGACGGCGAATGCCGGAATGTGATTGATAACGGCCTCAGTGGCTGCGCCGACGGTGCCGGAATAGAACACGTTCTCACCTAGATTGGGCCCCCTGTTGATTCCTGAGATCACTAGGTCGGGAGGTTTCGGAGATAACCGATGCAGCGCCACCATCATCGCATCAGCGGGCGTTCCCTCGATGGCCCATTCTCGTTCTGCTATTTGTTCGCAATAGATGGGCTGGCGAACCGTTAGCGATTGAGCTGCAGCGCTGCGCTCCTGGCAAGGCGCTACCACGCTCACAGTGGCCAAGCCAGCGAGACCTTTGACCAATGCCCGCAAACCTGGGGCATGAATTCCGTCGTCATTGGTAACCAAAATATCAGGCATGTCACTTGTGGAGGGCTGGTAGGGCCGAAAGTAACGCGTTAGGGGCGGTCATTCGGTGGTGTCGGTTCCGCGCAAAAGTGGTCGGGACGACTGGATTTGAACCAGCGACCTCACGCACCCCAAGCGTGCGCGCTACCAGGCTGCGCCACGTCCCGACCGTTCGCATAAGCGCTTGTACTCACCCGTTGGCAAAGGCCGGAGATACAGCTTTTGAGCCTATCACTCGGTTTCCAGCAGCGTCAAGAACGTGCGCAGCGAATCTCGTAAGTCCAGCAGCACCTTACGGCTGATATTGCGTGAGGCGTTGGCTTGAGCCGCCGGGGCGCCCTTCACCTCGCTGGCCCGGGAGGCCAATTCGATCGGCCCTTCGCCAACGTCTCGCAAGTGACGGCGGGCGCCGGCGATGGTAAACCCTTCGTCATATAACAGCCGCTTTATCGTGAGCACCGTATCGACATCTTTTCGCCGATAAAGCCGGTGTCCCTTCGGGCTCTTCACAGGCTGCAACGTGGGGAATTCCGTTTCCCAATAACGCAGCACGAAGGGCTTCGTATCGGTCAGGCGACTGACTTCGCCGATGCGATACAGATTCTTGTCCGCGGTGATTTCCTGATGGCCGTTGCCGGACATTAGGGCTCTATCCTATGCCGATTGGCAGCCAAGTCAATTGGCACTGCGCCGCTTTTGCGCCGAATGTTCCTTATCGTCACGCGCGCGTTGCCGAAAGCGCTGGATAAAACGGATGGGCGATCCAAAGAAATCGAAATGCTCACGCAACCGATTTTCCAGGAAGCGCTCGTAGCTGAAATGCAACTTCTGGCGCTGGTTCGTGAACAGAATAAAAGTCGGCGGCGAAGACGAGGATTGTGTCATGTAGTAGATTTTCACGCGGTGGGCCGCGGGCGAAGTTCCGCGCGCGAGATCGACGTCGGCCAGCCAGCGATTCAGCTCCCCCGTAGATATTCGGCGCTTCCGCGCCTCAGCCACTCGATCGATGAGGCCATACAGTTTTTCGACGTGCTCCCCGGTCAGCGCTGAAATAAAAACAATTGGCGCGTAAGCCAAAAACTTAAACCTTTCGCGCACCAAGACTTCGTATTCCGCCCCGAGGCGTGTAGGATCCGGTGAGAGCCGCTGCGCATTTCGAATTTGTCTCTCCTGCGGCTGCTCCCCACGGTGCTTCCGGGCCTTCTGGGCGGCTTCCCGAGCTTTTTCTAGCGCCAGATCCCACTTGTTCATGACCACGATCACGGAGCGACCGGACTGCTGGGCATAGCCGGCAATCGTCGCGTCACCAGCGGTAACGCCGATGGCCGCGTCGGCCACCAGGAGCCCGATGTCGGCGCGTTCGAGATGTCTGCGGGCCATGATTACACTCAATTTCTCCGCGATCAGATGGGTTTTGCCTTTGCGCCGAATGCCGGCGGTGTCGATAAGGCGATAGCTCTTGCTGTCGCGGAGGACGACGGTATCCACCGCGTCTCGCGTGGTTCCGGGTTCGGCCGAAACGAGGGAACGCTCCCCGCCGGCCAATTGATTCAGCAACGTGGACTTGCCGACGTTGGGCCGGCCAATGATGGCGACCTGCACTTCCCGATGCGCGGCCGCGCTGCTGTCGGCTTCTGTAAGAAGGAAATCGCGCGTCAATTCGTCGAGGAGATTATCAACCCCTAATCCGTGCTCCGCGGAGAGAGGAAATACCTCTGCGCCAATCTCGTAAAATTGAGCTGCTAGATCCTGCTGTCGCTGCGTGTCGACTTTGTTGACGGCTACGACGAACGGCTTGCCCGTTCGCCATAAATGCCGGGCCAGCTCCAAATCGAGAGGAGTCGCGCCAGCACGAGCGTCCACCACCAGCACGAGAGCCGTCGCATCAGCAATGGCCGCTTGCGCTTGCTTGAGAATTTCGCGCGGGATGGGAGCATGGTCGTCGGGCAACAGACCTCCCGTATCGACGATTTCGAACGGCCGGCCGCGCCAGGTAGCAGTGCCGTAAATACGATCGCGAGTAATTCCCGGCTCGTCTGTGACAATCGACCGGCGAGTTCCCGTGAGTCGATTGAAGAGCGTCGATTTGCCGACATTGGGACGTCCGACGATAACGATGGATGGCAGTATGTGATTCATCTACCCGGGACTTCCCTGGCTCCCCTTGGCTCAGCTTATCCTATAAGATGGCCAGGGCATAACGAGGCCGTAGGATGCCCACGACACGCATAAACCAAGTAGAAAGGGAGCCCTTGCGTCTCAAGGAGCGGCTGCTCGAAATTCGTCGCGGCTTCGAACCTGCCTTCTGGGTGGCCAACATCACTGAGCTTTTTGAACGACTGGCTTATTACGGACAAGCCGCCGTCCTGGCCATCTTCTTGCACGAGTCCCTTCACCTTTCGACAGAGCAGACAGGAACGCTCATGGGGCTATTTGGCTTCGCGGTCTGGTTTCTTCCGATTCTGGGCGGCAGCCTGGCAGATCGCTTTGGCTTCCGCAATTCGTTAGCCTTGGCCTATCTGACGCTTGCAGCCGGATACTTTCTGATGGGCTCTCTCACCGCAGCTTGGATGGCTCCCCTGCGACAGGCGTTTCCTCTCTTTTGGGTCGTGCTGCTGGTCCTGATGATTCCTGCGCTTGGCCCGTCGGTCGTAAAGCCGTGCGTCGCCGGAACGACCGGGCGAGCATCGAGCGAGTCCGTACGCTCAATTGGGTATTCCATATACTACACCCTGGTCAATATCGGCGGAACGCTAGGTCCCATTGTCGCTTTTCTCGTCCGCCGGTCACTGGGTATCGAAAACGTATTTCGCGTATCGGCGCTTTTCGTCCTCCTGATGTTTTTTGCCACTCTCGTTTTTTACAAAGAGCCCAGCCGCTCGGGCGAGCAATCCGTTCCCACGATAATTGCCGCGCTGAGGAATATGCTGGTCGTTCTCGCGAATTTCCAGTTCGTTGTCTTCCTGCTGATTTTTTCTGGTTTCTGGATCATTTTCTGGCAGGAATTCATCGCACTGCCGCTCTTTATCCGAGGGTACGTCGACCCCAATGCTAAAATCGATCTTTTGCTATCGGTCGATCCGGCTACGGTAATTCTGTTTCAGATTGTGGTGAGTTACCTGACACGTAGAATACCGCCTTTTACGGCGATGACGCTGGGCATCCTGATCTCCAGCTTTTCGTGGCTGGTCTTACTGCTGCATGCAAGCACCGGCTTCGTGATCGGGGCGCTTTTCATCCTGGCGCTCGGCGAAATCACGCAATCACCTCGATATTACGAATATGTTTCCAGACTGGCGCCGCCCGGACAACAAGGCACCTATATGGGCTATGCCTTCCTCCCTATTGCCATTGGTTACCTGATCGGCGGCAAGCTGGGAGGATATCTGGTGCATTATTTTGGTGATGTACTGCATCGGCCCGAACAGATGTGGTGGGTGGTTTCGGCGATTGGATTCGCGACGGCGCTGCTGATGTGGATTTACAATATAGTTGTCAAGCCCGCTGCGGCGGGGGATTCCTTGCCGGTCGGTTAGAATACAGAGGACTGCTTGGAACGAGCATTTTGTGGGAACGGCGGTATATCCAAGAACGCGGCACAAGCATGTTCCTAGCGGTAGCGCTGATCGCCATATTACCCGCTGTCGCCGTCTCTGCTCAGGGCTTGCGGAAAGACTCGGGAGCAAAATCGGCCGGTATCGCTTCCGCCGCTCAACAAACGGTTTCGGGAAAGGAGCTCTTTCACCAGCACTGCGCCTCCTGTCATTTCACGGACACCACAGCTCAGAAAATCGGGCCGGGACTGAAAGGGCTGTATCCGCGGCTCACGTTTTCTGACGGGAAGAAGGTGACTGATGCCAGCCTGACCAAGTGGATCGAAGTCGGAGGGAAAAACATGCCCGGCTTCAAGGAGAGCATGAAACCTGAGCAGATTCGCGAACTGATTTCCTACATAAGGACTCTATAACATAACTGCCAGCCGGACGGTCGCTCCGGCCTCACGCTTGTTTTGCTTTTGATGCCCCGAGCTCGTCGATTGCTTCGCGGCTATTGATCATTCTGGCCCCCAAGGACTTCATCTCGGCGAGGGCGCTATCCCCGTCCTCCGTTTTCAACGTCTTGATGGCATCTTCTACCAAAGCAACTCGCCGGCCGCGCTCGAGCAGCCCTTTCGCGACGCACCGCACACAGTATTCGGTGACCACTCCGAAGACGACGAACTCGGCATCAGCATCGGTAAATTCCTTCAGCCGCCCGATCACTGTTTCTGTGTGTGGGTTATCAAAGACGTCGAGCGTCTGCTTTTCGAGAATGACTTGCTGGTACGGCGATAAATCACGCGGAACCGAGGCCTCGCGCCGATCCGGCAGAATGAGAAACCGCCGCGCGATGGTCTCTGAAATGATTTCCGCACCTGGGGTGCCGCGCACGCAGTGTGGCGGGAATCGCTGAAATTCCGGATCATCCGGCGTATGGACGCATGCGTCGGAAACGAGAAAAACGCGATCGTTACGGGCTTGATCGGTGAGCCGGCCCAAGTTCGGAATCAGCTTTTCAGCGCCGGGAACGTAGAGTTTCCCGCCCGGCAGCATGAAATCGACCTGAGTATCAACGTCCCAAAAGATGATCCGGCGGGAAATCACCAAAACTCCTAAGGGCGCGACGCCGTTCGAGCGATACGCTCGCGAACCTCTTCGAGCAGCGTTTCCAGCCGCGCGCTGTGGCGCACGGGGTAAGCCTGGTCAGAAACTTCCAGCGCGCGAACTTCGGCAGGTAAGCGTTCGATCTGGGATTGACAGCGATTCTGCAGTTCTGCCAATGGCGGGACTTGGCTCACGCGTTTTCCTGCGCGCATTACCGGCACGAGCAACGGTTCGCCCCCGATATGCTCACCCTCGAGCGCAATCACATCACCCATATAATTGGCTCGAGTATCGATCTCACGGTAGACCTGCTTGCGGCCAGGGTAAGTTACCTTGGCGGCGCTGAACTTCGCCGCCTCCCGCACTTCGCCACCTCGTTCCACTTCGACCAACTTATAAAGAACGCTAAGCGATGGTGCGTCTGAGGACGTGGAAAGCGAAGTGCCAACGCCAAATGTATCCACCCGGGTTCCGGCATTCAGCAATGATGAAATCCGCTCCTCATCAAGGTCGCCGGAGATGAAAATCTCCACGTCTCCCCACCCCGCTTCATCCAGCTTCCGGCGCACCCAGACGCTGTCGGCGGCCAGGTTGCCGCTATCCAGCCGTACACCGCGAGGTTTGCGTCCGATTGCAATCACTTTCTCGAGGGCAACGCGTACATCATAGGTGTCCAACAGTAACACCGAATGGTGCGGGAAAATATCCATGAACCGAGCAAAGGCTTCCTCTTCTTTGTCGTGGGCCATAATCCAGGAATGGGCCTGCGTGCCGTAAGTGGGAATGTCGAATAATTGACCGGCGCGAACATTGGAAGTTCCCTGGCACCCGCCAATATAGGCCGCGCGCGCAGCCAACACACCGGATTCTGTTCCGTGAGCGCGGCGCGTGCCGAACTCGACTATGGGCCGTCCGGCCGCCGCTTTGACCACACGTGCCGCTTTCGAGGCGATCATAGTTTGGAAACTGATCGTTGCGAGCAGCGCGGATTCCATGATCTGCGCTTCGGCGATCGGCGCCGTGATACGCAGAAGCGGCTCGCCAGGAAAACAAACCGTCCCTTCCGGCAGCGCCCAAACATCGCCGGAGAACCGAAATGCCGCCAGAGAATCGAAAAAATCCGCACTAATTCGGGCGAAGGCGGGATGCCGGCGAAGGTAAGCAATGTCCTCGGAGCTGAAGCGGACAGCTTCCAGAAAGTCCAAAGCCTGCTGCAAACCGGCTGCAATGAGGAAGTTTCGCTTGGGAGGGAGGTTGCGGACGAAAAGCTCGAAAGTTGCCCGGGCCTCGAAGTGCGTTTCGAGGTACCCCGCCGCCATCGTCAATTCATATAAGTCGGCCAGAAGGCCGGAGGGTGCCTGAGAGATCGGCATACGCTTTCGCAATCATTATGCCACTGATTGTCGACGACGTAGCTACAGGCAGGACCCTATCGCAGAGATACGGCTAAATAGCACGATGCCGATACCTCGGCGGCCAGAATCCGAGCCTCCGGCATCCACGCTCGTTACCGAAGTTTCCACAGCGTATTAGACCTCGAAGATGCGGATTTTGGGGTTATGCGCCCAAAACCGCGTCTTTGAAGGCCTTAGCGGGACGCAAACGCACTACAGTCTTCGCTTTAATCTTGATCGGTTCGCCGGTCTGCGGGTTGCGGCCCATGCGCGCTTTGCGATGGGCTTTCACGGCACGCCCCAGATTTGGAATTACGAATTTGCCCGCGCCGCCCTTGCACTCCTTCACGGCCAATTTGAAAAGCTCGTCAAAAAATGAGCTGATCGTTTTCCTCGGCGTCTCGCACTTCTCCGCCAGATGGCCCACAATCTTGGACTTACTCATCGGCTTTGCCATCTCGTTCGTCTCCCCTCCTCTTAGCGTTTCTTCGAGCCCTCGTGGAGGCCCGAACCAGGGCCGCGCACGCGCGACACTATAAAGAGAGTCCCGGCACAACGCAAGAGAAAATGCAAAAAAGCCGCAGAAAATTGATATTTCGCGACATGACACTAGGCTAGATAGAACCATTCCGGCACAGTTGCAAGGCATGCGGCTCCTGATAGGCTGCCTGCTTCTAACTACTGCAAGGCCCATCTCACGTCAGCCGCACAAGAATCAAGAATTCTGTTAGTAAATGCAAAGGAACCAATCCGCTGCCTAGAGGTTGCCCAATCCTTGATAAAAATTGGCCATGGATTTAATGCCTCCAAAATAATTCTCAAGCAAAATGTGCTCGTCTGGGGCATGTGCATTCTCGTCAGGCAACCCGAACCCTAATAAAAGGCAGGGCACTTTGAAGGTGTCGTGCATCTGTGTCACAAACGGAATCGATCCGCCCTCCCGGATGAAAACCGCGCGCTGGCCGAATCCCGTTTCCAGAGCCTGGTGCGCGACTTCAAAAAACGGATGTGTGTAGGGCGCTACCCAAGGTTTGCCCGTGCTCAGAACCTGGAAATTGCAGGTGACCTGCCGGGGAATCAGCCTGTGTATATGACGTTCCACGAGACGCGCAATTTTGGCCGGATCCTGGTTTGGCACAAGGCGCGTAGAGAATTTGGCATGCGCTTTAGATGGTATGACCGTCTTTGCGCCTTCACCAATATAGCCTCCCCATATTCCGTTGAGCTCCAGCGTGGGGCGACACCAAAGTTGTTCGACGACGGTGTAGCCCTTTTCACCGCATAGCGCCGGCGCTCCCACGGTCTTTCGGAACTCTTTCTCGTTGAAGGGAAGCGCGTTGAGCGCCTTGCGCTCGGCACGAGACACGACGGCCACGTCGTCGTAGAAGCCAGGTACCGCCACGCGAAAATTCTTATCGTGCAGCTTCGCAAAAACCTCCGTCAATATGGTGAGCGGATTCGGCACGGCGCCGCCGAAGACTCCAGAATGCAGGTCCTGCCCAGGCCCCGCTAGGTCCATTTGATAGTAGTTCAGGCCTCTCAAGCCGTAGGTAATCGAGGGCACTCCGGGGGCCAACATGGCCGTGTCGGAAACGACCAGGGCGTCGGCCTTAAGCTTTGACTTGTTGTGATTTACATAGTCCCAGAGGTTTTCGCTGCCAACTTCTTCCTCTCCTTCGATAATCACCTTGAGGTTTATCGGAAGCCTTGCCCCTGTCTGCCTCAAAGCATCCAGCGCGCGGATATGGATGTGCACTTGGCCTTTGTCGTCTGCGGTCCCGCGTCCATAGAGACTGCCGTCGCGGACAGTCGGCTCGAATGCCGGCGAGGTCCACAACTCCAGCGGCTCCGGCGGCTGGACGTCGTAGTGCCCGTAGAAAAGGACGGTGGGCTTACCAGGCGCTTGCAGGGATTGGCCGTAAACCAAGGGATGCATTTTCGTCTGGACGATTTCGACCGCATCAAGGCCAACGCGCTGCAATCGGTCCGCAACCCACTGCGCCGCACGCTCAACGTCCTGTTTGTGCTCTGCTTGCGCACTGATGCTGGGTATGCGCAGAAATTCGTAAAGATCCGTCAGATGCTCGTTACGCTTTCGTTCGATGTACTCGTTGAGCTCCATCTGCCCTCCCGAAGCACCGTCCCGATTCTAGGAGCCCGGCACCTTCGCTGCAAGCGGACACAAGAGGACCCGAGTCGCGCTCTTGTCCGCATGGCCAGTTGTCCTCGAGGACACGCGAACCTATTGCAAGATTGACCGCACACGAGACATTGTCTGACCATGAATGTGTCATGCCCCCAGCCGTCTATGAACGCGAACGACGCAGTTCTCGAGTCTTCATGCGCATTCGGGTGTTGCTCGCGGGCAAGAATCAGCAGGGCCGCCGCTTTCGCCACGTCTGCGAAACCATTGTTATCAGCGCCCATGGAGCGCTGCTCTACTTCGACCAGGATTTGGAGATGGGATCCATTCTCGTTCTAACCAATCCGTTCACGGCCGACGAGCAAGAATGTCGCGTTGTCTATGTCGGCGAAGATTCCGACAAGGGCCGCCGGGTGGGCATCGAATTTGTCACTCCGGCGCCGCGATTCTGGGGCATCGAATTCACGCATCCGGACTGGGCCCCGGCTCAGGGCGGCTCACTTCGGGGGAACTAGCCCAGTAACCCTGTGGCATACCCCACCCCTTTGTCTATAAGTGTTCATTTCCAAGTGACTTCCAGACGATACCTTCATTGTCCCCACTTTAAGAAAGATCCTCCACAAAACCACCCCCCTAGCTAAGCGCACCAACTGTGCCTCGCCCGCAGTGGACCGTGTTAGTCAGGGCTTGCCGGCGGGATCGCCAACTGCCTTCAAGTACTCGACGACCTGCGACGGTATGCAGAGCCTCTCCTCAAGAAACTGATTCGGAACCCATCTGAAATACTCCGTGCCGAGCGAAAAAGGCTTCGTGTACAGCTTTGGATCGTCAATCGTCAGAGTCAGCTCCAAGTCGTTGTGGTCGGTACGAGTGAAGTGCTCCTGCACTTGTGCATCGATGCTATGAGGATACCCAGCCTCCGTGAGCCACGTCCGGTCATCCAGGCCAGTCGTATTGACAACGAGCGTGGTATCCCCCTCCCAGTGGCCCACAGAATACCCGTAATACCGCGGGTCGGGAGCTCCCTTTTCTGTCGCTCCCACGTTCCTGGGGAGTTCTCGGCCGTCCATCCAGATTTCGCGCCATTGTTGCTGGAACGGGTACAGCACAACAATTCGGTCCGGCATCGTGGCGAACGCCATTTCCATGATCGAGTACTTGTCGGCGCGTGGAAACCCTAACGGATCGCAGGTCCTTACCACGGGATCATTCGTCCCTGCGGGGTTGTACTTCTGCAGGCTCTTATTGGCACTGAACAGCTTTTGCCCCAAGGGCGTCATAGAAGGGACATCTCCTGGTTTGGAATCCGGCACCCCTGCCCCAGAGCGCGGCCCTGCCCAAGACCCGCTCAGATCATGCACAGGAGCGGGCCCGCCCGGACCAGCGCTTCTGTTGCGACCGTCATATTTCCACAGGGGGGCTTCGTAAGTTCCCTGCTGAGGCTGGGTCATGGCAATCGAGGAAAGAATCAGAACTGCCAAGCCCGCGATTGCGCCCGTGAACGGATTTCGCATTTCCACAGTCCTCCTCCGGTTCGGGTTGCCTCGCCCCAATCCCCGGGGCCGAAAAGTACCACGAAACACCGGATTACAAACCGTTGGGGCCTTCCAGATGAGAATCTTTTCACACATTCTTCGCCGGAGAAATAGGCGTACAATCGTTGCCATTCTTAAGTCCAGTGGCAGATTCCGGTTGGTCCGGGATAGCGTCACGCTTCTGATGAGGGAGGTTTAACAAAATGCGCAAGTTTGCGTTCAGCATTTTGCTCTCAGCGATGCTGCTTACCCTAGAGCCGGTCGCATTTGCCCAGCAGGGCGCCCCCGGCCAAACCGCTGATTCAAAACCTCCAAAGCCGGGGTTCGAGGTGCCCTTGGTTACTCCTGGTCCGGGCTGGAAGGCCTGTGCACACTGCGAGAACGGAGCTTACGCGGCAGCAGACCGGAAGAAGGCAAACGTAGATACACGCACGTTTAATGCGCATGATATATCAGGAATCTGGAACGGCAATCCCAACGACCTAACGGTCAATGGTATTCCGCTGAATATAACAGCGGCTCCCGCTTTCACACCTTACGGGCAGAAGTTATTCGAGGCCAATCAAAGTGATTCACCTCAGTGGAATTCAAAGGATCCAGCGAATGTTTGTGATCCTCTGGGTTGGCCACGATTGCTAACATTCAACTTTGGAGTTGAGTTTGTTACATTGCCAAACCGTGTCTTAGAATTCTTTGAGTGGGGTCATACGTGGCGAGACATCTGGACTGATGGGCGCAAACTGCCGGCGAATCCTCCGATTCCACGTTACCTGGGATATGCCGTCGGCAGGTGGGAGGGAGATACGTTCGTGATTGAGTCGAATGGCTATGACAACAGGTCCTGGCTTGCTCAAACTCCAGTTCAGCGTTTTGGAACCGGGAGACCAGGCGGATTTCCCCACAGCGACGAAATGCGGATCGAGGAACGTTATAAGCGGCTGAACTACGGATTGCTTCAGGTGACGCTGACGATTATCGACCCGAAGGTATATACGGCGTCCTGGACGACAAACGGAACGACCACGTTGATCCCCAACACGGAAATGGCAGAAAATTTCTGCGTCCCGTCTGACAGCATCAATTTTAACAATGAGAATACGATACCCACGGTTCCGAAATAGTGCGGGTCGTGCTTGAATCAGTGTAAAGAAGGAGGAGGGGAAGTATGTTGCGACGTATGCCCATGGTTGCAGTGCTGGCTGGTATCGCTCTACTACCAATGTTGACCTCTCGTGTTTTGGCACATCACGGGAACGCAGCGTGGTCGACAAACGAAGTGACACTAAAGGGTACCGTGGTGGACTATATTTGGAGAAATCCCCACGTGTTGCTCGTTTGGACCACAAAGGATGATAGCGGCAAAGCCGTGCAGTGGACAGGCGAAGTCGCTTCTCCAGAATCGATGATGGCTGATGATGGGTGGACCAAACAGACGTTCAAGCCGGGCGACGAAATTGTTCTGGTCCTCCGGCCGGCGAAGTCCGGCGTACCCAATGGCGTGATCGACCAGATCAAGAGAGCCGATGGGACCGTGGTCATGCGGTACTCGAGGCAAGCGGGCTCTGGGAATTATGCCGGCCCGTTGACAAAGGAAGATCAAGAACGCCGGGATAAAGCCGAGGCCGACAAGTCTAAGAATTAACCTTACCATTCAATAGCCGTTTTGAACTCCTCCGCCTATTCGAATGGTTTGGCAGGTGCGGGGAATCGCTCCTATGAGGACAGCGCGACCGAAATGTTCCTCCTCACCCGCCGTTCGCCGAAATTGCTCAGTCGTTCACCCCTGCAGACCAATTTCCGGTTTGTTCGCAATGCTGGCTTCGTGAACGGCAAGCCCGAGCAAGCCCGCCGTGATCGTGAAGCTCTACCGCCAACCGCGTATCATGCTTGTCCGCTACTTCCGCCCTATCATCGTTCACCTGATCTGTCACTTGCCGTTGAGCCTTTCCCAGAAGTTGCTTTGTAGCGTATACTCCGGCCAAATGAAGGATTTCACGCGTGGATAACACCCAAGTATCGGCCATCGACGTAAATGCTGCGCCTCGTGAGCAGGCCGGCACGCGCTCAGTAGCGATGGCCATTTATTGCGTACTGCTGCTCTCCTACGTGCTCATGGCGGCGGACCGATACCTCTTTCCTGTGGTCGCGCCGTACGTGCGGCGTGAATTCTCCTTCTCACCGGCGCTTACCGGGCTGCTCACTACAATCTTTACTCTCGGCCTTGGCGTCGGAGGTTTGACGACTGGCTATATTCTTGCCCGCTTTTCCCGCAAGGCTGTGATGCTGGTGGGCATCGCGATTTTTTCCGGGGCCACTGCTCTGACCACGGCCACACATGGATTCTGGGGAATGCTGTTTTGCCTGGCGGCACAAGGAATAGGGATGGCCATGCTGGCCACTTCGATGTTTGCTTTGGCGGCAGCCTATTTTGTGACCTACAAGGCGGCGGCTATCGGGTCGGTCAACTTCTGCTACGGCATCGGTGGATTTGTGGGCTCGTCGCTGGCCGGCGTGCTACTGACGAAATACGCTACCTGGCGCGCTCCAATGATTGCCTTCGGACTATTCGGCTTTATCATGATTGCCATAATCGTGGCCAGCGTGCGCTCCTGGTTCAGCGAGACGCGCGGCCAAGGGCAAGCACGCATTACCGCGGGCGGTTCGCTGAGTCTATGGAATAGGAATAGCGTGCTCCTTACGATTCTCTGTTTGATCCATGGGCTCAGCATGTATGGATTCCTCGGCAGTTATGCGTCATTTCTTCAGGAGAATCTGCACTACACGCCCAGGCTTGCAGGCTTCGTAGTGGGCTTTTTCGCCATAGGAGCCCTTACCTCGATCGCCGGCGGCTGGGTGGGGGATCGTTTTTCGCCGCGAATCGTGCTGAGCGTCGCCTTCGTATGCATCGCCGTCCTGGGCTATCTCTTTTTTCAGTTGGCGCCATCGGCCCTGACCCGGGAGATCCTGACTTGTATCTACGGCGTCGTGGGGAGCGCGGTCCTCTACGTAAGTCTTGCGGCCTACCACGTGAAATCTCTGAGGAGTAACCTGGCCAGCAAAGGCTCGGGCATGTTTGTCACCAGCCTGTATGGCGGCGCCGCCTTTGGCGGCTATATGATCCGTGCATTGGCCACGCACGGCGGTTGGCTATTCGCGGGGGTAATTCAAATGTCCTTGCTTTGCGCGGTTGGTGCTGTTTTAGCACTGGGCTTGCGGCCCAACGAAATGAGCACCTAGGCGACCTAGGCCTGAACGAACTCAGCTGACACTACTACCCCGGCTTCGCTCGGAACGGCATGGAGCTAATTTTTTCTGCAAACTATGGTACCGCGACCACAAATCTATCGAGTTATCAGACAGACTATATGAGGAGCCAATTTTAGTTGCCCGGATTCCTGCGGGGCGCATTGCTTGGATTTTGTGGTTTGGTCGCAGGTATTCAGTTAATTCGACCTGCGCGCACCAATCCTCCCGTGGACCAGTCGCACACTTTGGAAGCAGTAGTGTTCGTGCCCCCGAAGATCGAAAGCATACTGCAACGCGCCTGCGACGACTGCCACTCTGATTTAACGCGCTGGCCATGGTACAGCAACGTGGCGCCGGTATCTTGGTTCGTCATCGATCACGTGGATAGTGGACGCCGCCACGTGAATTTCTCCGAGTGGTTCCGCCGCGATACCAAGAATCCGGCGGAATATACGCGCGAGCGCTTCCAGGCGATGTGCCGTCAGATGCAGACGGGCGACATGCCCCTAACCTCATATCTGCTAGTACACCGGACGGCAAAACTTTCGCAAGACGATATCGAAACGATCTGCCAATGGACGAAGACGGGTGTGCTCCCGAACTGATGAGGGAATGACGCAGTCCTTACAAGCTGTGCCGCAGAAAATCTAGCCTCGCGGCCACAATGCGTGCAACCGCCTTTTGGCCGCGATGGGCGGAGCAGTTGTCCATGATCCAGAAAACGCGACGTGCTGACTTATAAGGCTCTCGGCTCATGACTTCCTCAATCAGGCGATCGACCGGCGCAATGCCGCTTTCTTTTCGCAGCGGACCGAACACCTTGGCCCGATGCACCTCCCATGCCGCCAGATAGGTCCATGCGCCTTTACGGAAGTATTCGTGTTCGATTCTGGCGGAACGACCTGGGTTGCGAGCAGTACCAATCCCAAGTCTTGCGCAGACCTTCTTCAAAATTGACGTGCGTTTTGTATCCAAACGTCTCGGTGGCCAGGGAAATGTCCGCCTGGGAATTGCGGATATCGCCCTCGCGCGGAGCGTCGTATTTTGGCTTGGCTGGCCTGCCGGCAAATCCCTCGAGTAATCGCAAGGTGTAATTTAGCGTGTAGCGTGCTCCGGTTCCAAGGTTAACTATCCGGCCAGCAATCCCGGGCGTCTCGCAGGCCTGTAAATTCGCGATCACCACATTCTGGACGAAGGTAAAATCGCGCGACTGCTCTCCGTCGCCAAAAACGGAAGGCTGGCCGCCATCGCGCATGGCCGTTATAAACAGCGAGAGCACCCCCGAGTACGGCGAACCAGGATCCTGGCGCGGCCCAAACACATTGAAATAGCGCAGAGCTACGAAATCGAGCCCGTAGATACGGTGAAAGACTCGGCCATACAGCTCGCCCACTAGCTTGGAAACGCCGTAAGGAGAAATTGGCGCGGGCGGCATGCCTTCATTCTTCGGTAGAGTGGGCGTGTCACCATAAACGGAGGAAGAACTGGCAAAGACCACGCGGCGCACACCAGCATCCCGCGCGGCGACGAGAACGTTCAATGTGCCATCCACATTGATTTGATTCGTCTCCAGAGGCTGCTTAACAGAGCGCGGCACGGAAGTGCGCGCGGCCAGATGGAGCACGTAGTCGGCGCCACGGCAGGCCCTTTCGACGGTGTCTCTGTCGCTGATCGTGCCCCGAATGAATGTGATCCGCTCTCGGACGCTCGCGAGGTTGGCCTCGTTACCGCCGGAGAGGTCGTCGAGCACGGTGACGGAATGTCCCCGGCGTACCAACTCATCCACTGTATTCGAGCCTATAAACCCGGCGCCGCCGGTGACCACATAACGCATCAGAGCGATCCTCCCAAATTTGCATCGCGCCTCACGGGCAAGGCGCCTCCATGGCCTCTTATTTTTCCGCCCCTTGCTCCTCGTTTGTGGCCGGCGTACGCATATCAGATGCGCACCCTGAAAAGACCGCGCGCAACTGCATCTCCCAGTGTGGCAGCCTCACGCCAAACGTGGCATTCAATTTCCTGTTGGCAAGCACCGAATAAGCTGGACGGCGGGCGGGCGTGGGGAACTCGTCGGTCGCGATGGGAACAATCCGCCGGGTCATCAGGGGCCGGTTGTTGGTAGCCGCTGCAAACCAATCCCCGACCCGCGGTTGGCGCGAAGCCAATTCCAAAATCAGTTGCGCAAAGTTATACCAAGTCGTTTCGCCGCCGGCAGTCATGTGGTAAATGCCTTTGGTTTCAGACCAGGGCCGCGTGCCATTTGCGGGTGCGAAAATTTTTGACAGAACTCCCGCTGTGGCCGCGGCGATCTCTAAGCTCAAGGTCGGGGCGCCCGCCTGATCTCGAACAATCCTCAACTCCTCTTTTTCCGTTGCCAGGCGAAGGACAGTTAATAAGAAATTGCGGCCTTCTCGCGCATAGACCCACGCCGTGCGAAAGATCAAATATGCCGGCCCAATCTGCCGAATGGCTCGCTCTCCTTCCAGCTTTGTTCTTCCATACAAGTTCAATGCATTGGGCGGATCATCTTCATCGTAAGGCGTTCGTTTGGTCCCATCGAATATATAGTCGGTGGAGTAATGCACTAGAAGCGCGCCGAGCCGTTTGGCCTCTTCAGCTAAGACTCCCGGCGCAATCGCATTAATGGCCCGCGCCGCCGCTTCGTCTGACTCAGCCCGATCTACGGCTGTATACGCTCCTGCGTTAACGATCAAGTCCGGCAGCAGGCCGCGGATTACGCGCTGAATTTCATCCGGTCTACTGAGATCGAGTTGCCGCCGATCGAGTGCCGTCAATTCGCCCATTCGGTCTAGCAGCGGCGCTAACGCCCGACCGACCTGGCCAGTTTTGCCGGTGAGAAGAATCCTGGGATTTGATACTTCTTTACTCACGTCGTTAAGCCTGCTCATGTGCTCGGGTAAACGGGCAGCAACTCGCGGGGCAGTTCTGCAAGCGTAGGTGCTCTCGCATCTTTTTCAGAGACGACAGGCGCCGCGACCTTCCAGGCAATTGCAATTTCGGGATCGCTCCAAAGGATGGCGTGTTCATCTGCTGCATCGTAAAAATCGCTGCATTTATAGAGAAACTGAACTCGCTCTGTCAGCGCCAGGAACCCGTGAGCAAACCCGCGTGGAATATAGATCTCATTCTGCGCGACGGCCGACAGCACAACCGCCGCCCATTTTCCGAAAGTCGGCGAACCGGCGCGGATGTCCACCGCGACATCCAGCGCTTCTCCTTCGACGACGCGGCAGAGCTTGGTCTGAGCGTGGTGCAATTGGTAATGCAAACCGCGCAGAGTTCCTTTAACCGAACAGGAGTGGTTATCTTGTACAAATACGTCGGCAATTCCAACCGCGGCGAACCTTGCTTGATTATAGCTTTCGATAAAAAACCCACGGGCGTCGCGGAATATGTGGGGGCGGAGTTCCCACACCTCGGGAAGCGATGTCGCGATCCTCTGCAAGCGAATGGCCTCTCATCTCGACCTTGAATGCAGGAAATCATTTACCACTTTATCAGAATTCGCGGCCGCCGCGTTCTCGATTGCCTCAGAACCGGCGTAATGAAGGTGCCGACCGGCAAGGGCAATGAGCGGGAGTTAGCACTTTCAAAAATAACACGGTGCATAAGTTGATTCCTGCGTGGCGGTGGAGGCGGGGAAGCAACCCGGTTACGGCAACGTTTAACGTCCGGGCTCAATCGGGCAACGGAGTAATGAATCTCGGCACGGTGTCGATCACTACTCCGTAAATTTTTTTGTACCTGCTGATACACTTCATCCGACACATGACCCTCTCGGATATTTTGTTAAGCCGCTCGTTCGCGATCCGTGTAATACGGCGACTCTTCCCAGGCATCAAGTCCATACAGCCGCTGTTCTCCCTCGCCGGCTGTTACTCCTTAAGATTCCTATTCGGGCTGACGCCAGTTTGAACTGTTTACGAAGGTCCTTGTCGAAGAGACTATCCGGAGCAAATTTCCTCAACCATGCAATGAATTTGGCCTCGCGCCCGACTATAATAAACACGCTCGAAATGACCTGTCCAATTCCAGAGGAAACCCCTGTCACCAAAGCTACCTTTTCTTGGCTCTTCGTCTCCTTGTTAGCGCACGCTATTAGTGGCCGGCAGCTACTGTGCCCATGGGCGGCCGCTTCATCAGGAATACGAAAGGAATCACGGCCAGCGCGGAAACCCCCAACATCCAGAAGTTGTCGAGATAAGCGATCATGTTCGATTGCCGAAGTATGGAACCGTAAAACCGACCGTATGTTTGCTGCTGCGCGGTCAGAGCGCCGGCGGACATGAAGATCTGGCTCGCTCCTTGAATCGCCGCTCTAAATTGGCCGCTGTACACGGTAGCGTGGGCTGCCAGCACGCTCTGGTGAAATTGGGTGCGTCGCGCCAGCATGGTCGTGACAAAAGAAATCCCCACACTCGCGCCAATGTTGCGAAACAGATTGATCAATCCCGACGCAGTGTTGTTCTTCTCGCGCGGAAGGTACGAATACGCAGCGGTGTTAATAGGAATGAAGAGGAAGGCCAAGCTTACCGCCTGAAAGACGCGCGCCCACATCATGGTCTTGAAGTCGACGTCGAGGTCGAAGCGATAAGCCATCAAGAACATGGACGTCGCCAGCAACAACAGGCCAAACGCAATCATGACGCGTGCGTCATAGCGGGAAAGCAAGAACCCCACTAGGGGCAGAGTCAAAATGAGAGCGAATCCTCCCGGCATGATCATCAGTCCGGCGAGCTCTGCCGTGTAGCCCATCAGCGTCTGTGCCAATTGTGGAAGCAACAACGTGGTTGCGTAGAGCACGAAGCCCACCGTGAAAAGCATGATGCAAGCCATCAAGAACGTACGATCGTTGAACAGGCGAACCTCGATGATTGGGTTTTTGTGGTGCAGCTCCCAGAAGTAAACTGCTAGCAGACAGATGATTGAAATGCCAGTGAGAACCACGACGTAGCGGGTCTCAAACCAATCTTCTCGCTCCCCCTTATCGAGAACGATCTGCAGCGCACCGAGACCGAGGGCAAGTAGGCCAAAGCCGATATAGTCCACCTTCACGCCACCGCTCTTTTTACTTCTCGACCAGGGCGGATCCGATACCAGCAGCGAGGTCAGCAACACCGAGAGTACGCCGAACGGTATATTCATGAAGAAGATCCACCGCCAGCTATAGTTGTCTGTAATCCACCCTCCGATTGTCGGTCCCAAAGCCGGGGCAACAACCACCGCCATGGCGTAAACTGCGAAAGCCATGCCCCGCCTCGCGGGCGGAAATGTATC